>Ga0302246_1001620_pt1 | contig 15256 bp, 11 predicted proteins | sample AAG_UR_Trp_MG_FD_193533 | JGI IMG/M metagenome (GOLD analysis project Ga0302246, IMG submission 193533) | Enriched activated sludge microbial communities from anaerobic digester in WTTP, New Holstein, Wisconsin, United States - AAG_UR_Trp | ecosystem: Engineered > Bioreactor > Anaerobic >...
TGCGGTCAAGGACATAGGGATTCTTTGTCTGTCCGCCCACGCCGCTCCAGCCGCTTGAGGAAAGGTTGCCGCGGAAGTTGGCCCACTCGCTGAGGTTAGCCTTGCCTATGATGACGGCTCCTGCCTCGCGCAGCTTCATAGCCACATAGCTGTCCTGCAGCGGGCGCGAGCCGCTCAGTGCACGCGAGCCTGCAGTGGTTGCCATCTGGTCATGGGTGTCGATGTTGTCTTTAAGCAGCACCGGTATACCATGCATGGGACCGCGCTTTTTGCCCTCCTTCAGCTCCGCGTCAAGCTGTGCTGCTATGGCCAGTGCATCAGGATTGACCTCAATCACTGCATTGAGGGTTGGTCCGTTGTCATCAATGGCGCTGATCCGGTCAAGGTAGGCCTGAACCACATCGGTAACGGTGTATTCACCGTTGTCATAGCCCTGCTGAAGCTGCATGATTGTGTATTCCTCGAAACGGAATTCAGCATCCGGCACGTTTTTCTCTGCTTTATTATTGCAGGAAAGAAGAATAGCAGTAATCAGTGCTGATAAAACAATGATAAGATTTTTCATTATAATATGATTTTGATTTTACAGGTATGATGGGAACCACATGAATGAGAATAATATAAACAGGTGTTTGTGTATTTGATACATGTGGGTTTCATAGAAAGATTACTATTCCAGACAAACTTATGAATAAATCTTCCACTTTGGAAACTGAACATGGATTGAGATTGATTCAAAAAGCCGCGCACCGAATGCTGCCTGCCGCATTCCGGTTTAACCAGCAATTTCCAGAACAAGCATGAAGCCTGCTACAAGGTGGTCGAAGCCATCGACAGACTGGAAAATGCAACCCAGCACACTGAAGTAACCTATCACGGAAAACAACGGCCTGGTATTCAGAAAGAACGTGCTTTAAAATCCTCTCCGTAAATAGGCGGAGGATCAGGCACGTATCATTGCATTGAAATGAACGGACAGGACGCACCTATTCCGGCCGGATCAGTATTAAAAAATTGTACGGTTTATTTTGAACGATATACTGAAACCGCTGATTCAAACGTTACAAAAAAACTGAAGGTCAATAAGATGGAGAAAACAGAATTGAACAGGGGAAAGGCTCTGAAAAAACAGAAAAAGAATCAGGGAAGCGTGTCTGGCCCCATAACGAATATTGATGTGGCAAAGCTTCTAGGCATGCCCGAAGTTATGATCAAAGAACTTTTTGGTGAAGAGGCCGGGGACTCTGAAGTCAATTTGACCGGTAAAAGGGAGTATGAAAAAGGAGTTTTTTACGAAGAGGCAGATGACCATGAGTAAACTGCCCTGGATTAAGAACCAATAAAACAAATATCAAGTAACTACCGATAACAATCATAATTATGGCAGAAGCGATAGATGTCCACAGAGTGTTTGCTGAGTATTTCCCAAAAATCAAACCCTGGGCATATGCAGTCTCCGAGGCTCTTTCAGAAGGCAGTATCTGCGTAAATACCGAAGTATACAAAACTGATGTTGAAAGCGGAATTAAGGTCAATCCGTGCATAAGCGAAGATGAACTCCTTGATTTAAGAACACTGGATGAATCGGATTTTGTAACAAGTAATCCTGCAATTAAACTCAGTCCTTTTGTGCTAGAGGAAGGCAAGTTTCTTTATATGCAGAGATACTTTGAATACCAGGCGAGGATTGCAGAAAAAATAAACAGACTTGTCGAAGCTGAAAAGAAAAAGATCCCCGCAAGATTAAAATGGCTGACTGAAAATAAGAAACTGATACATGATATTTTTGAAACTGGACATCCGGTAAGCGATGACGGACTTGATGATATTGAAAAGATCGACTGGCAAAAAGTAGCAGCTTTGAACTCATGCCTGCATAATTTTTCAATCATAACCGGTGGGCCAGGAACAGGAAAAACCACAACCGTTGCTAAGATCCTTGCCATTCTTTATAATCAGATTCCTGAATTAAAGGTGGCGCTCGCAGCACCAACCGGTAAAGCTGCAGCAAGGCTTGGAGAATCTCTTCGTAATTCAATTGCCCTGAATAGTGAACTCAAAAGAATATCTGACAGAATTGAAACCCTGGTTCCAAAAACCATACACCGGCTTCTTGAGTCATTGCCTATGAGCAGCCTTTTCAGGCATAACTCGGAAAACCCTCTTGGTCATGACCTTGTAATTATTGATGAAGCTTCTATGGTTGACGTGGCACTTATGTGCAAACTGCTCGATTCAGTGCATTCCGAAAACAGAATAATTTTCCTTGGTGACATGAACCAGCTTTCATCAGTTGAAGCAGGAAGCATATTTGGAGACCTATGCAAAACCCAGGAAACTTTTATAAATCATCTTTCCCCCGAAAGGATGAAGTTCTGCAATGAGTTTCTTGACAGGCAAATCCCATCAGACATGGTGCTTGACCAAAAGAATGAAAATCCTCTTTCTCAGCACGTGATTCATCTGCTACGCAATTACAGGACTGAAAGCAAGGAGATTACCAAAGCATGTAAACTTATTGTAAACAGGGAAAAGGGGAAATTGCTAAAACTGCTGGATTCATATCAGGAAATCAAAATGGGCGATGCATTTAAACCGGAAGCAGGTAAGGATCATCTGGGTTCCCAGCTTGAGGCAATGGCCCTTGCCTATATTGATTATATCACCGAGCCTGATATTAAGGAAGCCCTTAAAAAGCTTAAATCCTTCAGAGTACTTTGTGCCATCAGGGAAGGCGGCAACGGGGTGTACAAAATGAATAAGAAGATTGAACAACTGCTTAAAAACAGGGTAAATCAATTATTTACTGAAAAGAAGATATCGGATGAGTTTTCAAATGAAACAGAAAATCAGGAATTATTCAATCCCTCCGGTACATTCTATCACAATCAGGCGATTATGGTTACATCCAATAATTATGAGCTAGATGTTTTTAACGGCGATGTCGGACTTGTAAGAAGAAAAAGCAAAGATGATCCCACACTGATTGCATGGTTTGAAAGCGCTGATCCTGAAAAGCCAAGAGCAATCCTTCCCGGATATCTGAATGAATGGGAAACTGTTTTTGCGATGACCATTCATAAAAGCCAGGGATCAGAATTTGATTCTGTGGCAGTCATTCTTCCTGAAAACGAAAATAACAGGATACTTACAAAAGAGTTGCTGTACACTGCCGTAAGCCGTGCCAGAAAAAACCTGCTCCTGAAATCTTGTCCAACAGTACTGGAAGCTGCAACCGACAGGGAAGTAAACAGGGCATCAGGAATTACCAGGCTATTCTAAAAATCATCACCATGGCAAAAAAAGTATTTCATTCCAATCATATTGAAAAGCTGCTCGAAAAGCTCATTGCTGAGATAAATGGCCAGCAGACCAACATATTTACGAAAGACTGGATCATTGCCCCGACATCAGGAATGGGTCAATGGATCTCTATAGAGACAGCTGCAAAAAAGAACAATGGGGTTTTTGCCAACTTTGCAATTGTCAACCAGGATAAATTCCTAAGGGACCTTTATAAATTCATCTGTGGTCATGAGACTGAAAGGGATCAGGAAACTGCAAAATGGATTATCTACAAATTTCTGGGAAGTTCTGATTTTTTAAATGAACCTGAATTCAACAAGGTAACCGAATACTATTCTGATGATAATCTCAGGCGTGTCCAACTGGCTGAACGAGTTGCCAACCTTTTCGACCAGTACCAGATTTACAGGGCAGGAATGATAGCAGAATGGAATGATAACAGACTTGTTTATTCTGATTCGGAAACTGAAAAATGGCAGAAATGGCTGTGGCAGAAACTGGATATTGATCACCACATCCGTGCCAGGTATAAAATCAGGCTTGATTTGCTGGATGCATTCAAAAATGAAGAAAACAGGCATAGGATTAAATTGAAGTATCCGGTCATTAATCTATTTGGCAACTCCATATACACCCCTTTTCATATTGAAATATTTGATAAGCTGTCGGAGATAACTGATGTCAGTCACTTTATTATATATCCATCAGAGGACATAACAAAAACCAATGAAGCAAGAAACTCACTTTTAAAGAGCTGGGGGAAAAAATATTCAGAACTGGCATCAATCATGAATACAGATTGCATAGAATCAGTTTGTGCTGATCCTGGAGACAAATGCCTCCTAAACAAGGTTCAGCATTTGGTTTTAAGGAATACAGAATCATCGGAAGCCGTGGCAGCTACCTCGGAATTTCTTGATTCTGATGAGAGTATCCAGATAAACTCGGCTTATACTGAAGTACGGGAAGTTGAAATCCTGTTCAATTACCTCACTGACCTGAAAAACCGCCATAAGGACCTCTATCCGCGTGATATATTGGTTCTTACAACGAACATTGACCTTTATGCACCGTATATAAAGGCTGTATTCAACAATGCAGGCTTTAAGATACCATACAAAATACTGGGTGTATCGGCGAGTCAGAAAGAATCAGTTATAACCGCATTCACCTCCATACTTGATTTCGGGGAAAATGATTTCACTTCCGAGAAAGTTCTCAGTCTTCTGGAAACCAAACACATATCAGCCAGGTATGAAATCACTGATCTTGAAAAGATCCGGGCATTGGTAGATAAGGCCAATATCCGTTTTGGCATTGATAAACCAGAGACGGATGAGCAAGGCAAGGATTATGATGAGACCCGCTGGGTAAGCTGGGATTTCGGTCTTAAGAAGCTGACGCTGGGATATGCGATGCTTACAGAGAATCTTTATGACATGCCCGGGGAAGAATCAGGCCTCTATCCGTTCAACGATATTGAAGAGGAAAGTGGCCAGGAGATATTCAGACTGACAGCTTTTATCAATGACCTGAAGAATGTAGTACGAGCAAAAAAGGAAACCAGAACCCTTAAAGAGTGGAAGGATTTTGTAATTGCCGATGTGCTGGAGAAAATGATTCAGGCCGCAAATGCTGACAAGCCCGATCTTGCAATCATATATTACAGGCTTAACAGCCAGGAAGAGGCAGAAAAACTGAAAGATGAAAATGATGAACCGCTGAGAGTTGAATTCACGGTTTTCTGGCAGGGCATAAAAAGATCGCTTATGAGTGAGCCGGGAGAATTCGGATTCAACTCCGGGAAAGTAACCTTTTCTTCATATCGCGCTGCCAGGGGGCTGCCTGCAAAGGTTATTGCTTTCCTGGGACTTAATTCTTCAGTTTTCCCACCCAGGGACTCTCCCTATGGTTTTGACCTCATCAGCAAGTATCCTGAAACCGGCGACCACAATAAAAAAGAAAATGATAAAATGCTCTTCTTCGAAACGCTTATGTCAGCAAGAAGCCACCTTTACCTGAGTTTCATCGGCAAGGACAGGAAGGATAATACCAATATTCCACCTTCAATTGTTGCTGATCAGCTTATGGACTTTCTGGAGGGGATGGTTGAAAACCCGACATTTATCAGGGAGAAGCTGCTGCAGGAACATCCCCTGCACGGCTTCAGCGGGAAATATAGAAAGGATGACAGGAGATTTTTTTCTTATCTCTACGGGGAAAAAGCAGGTATGGCTTTCCAGGACAAAACAGAAGCCGACAGTATGACAGAGTTAAGGGAGATAAGCCTATTTCAGCTTAGGAAGTTTCTCGAAGATCCCATAAAATGGTACTACGAAAAAGTGATGGGCATAAAGTTCGAGGAAATTGAAGGCCCCCTCAGCGAAACGGAAATGCTTGAACCTGACCATCTCCAGAAATGGGAGATTAGAAAGGTTTTCATGGAAACCAGGCTGGAGGAAAAGACACTCATCAAAAAGCTTAAAATGGATGGGAAGCTCCAGCTGGGAGCTGCCGGAATAAGGCAGTTCGAGGAGATTAAAACGGAAATACAGGATGTAAAAGACAGATACTATCAAAGAATTTCCGGCGATCCTGATATGAAACTGGTAAGCATACCACTCGAGTTTGAATATGAGGGCAAGGCCGATTTCAAGGTGACAGTATCAGGAACTGTTGAAAAGATTTACAATGCGAAAGAGATTATAACCTATTGTGTATCCCGTAAGTTCGAACACCGCGATAAAGTAAGGGCAATAATGAACCATCTTGCCTTATGTGCATCAGGGGAGAAAATCAGGTCTGTATGTGTAAGAAGGGATAATCCTGAAGAATTTTTCCTTGATACAATTGCCAGGAAGGATGCATCAGACAAGATTGAACAGATTGTAAAGCTTTACCTTGAAGCCAGGGATAGAATGGTTCTTTTTGCGGAAGAGGCATCCAAAAAAATATTTGAACTCATAGAGGAAGAAAATAAGAGCAACTCTGATGAGGCGAAAATTGAGAAATTGAAGAAAGAGGCCCTGTACGAAATTAAAAAACTTGCATATCCGGAGAAATATTCTTTTGCAAACCTGTATATCAGGCAGGCGTGGGATGAGGGGCTGTTTGCAGAAAATTTCCAGAAATGGGTGGAAGATACTATAAAGATAAACGCAATAATAAGCTTTTAACACTGAATGACATGCCCTTCGATGCAAAAACCATAAAGCTTGATGGCCGGAAAATAATCGAGGCTAGTGCCGGAACCGGTAAAACATTTTCAATTGCCGTAATGGCACTCAGAGTAATCATCGAGACCGACCCGGAAATTGAATTGAAAAAAATCCTCATGGTTACATTCACAAATGCCGCCGTTGCAGAGCTTGAGATAAGGATCAGGCGGTTCATCCGTGAAGCATATGCTTACGCTGTCAATGGAACCAATCCGGAGAAAGAGATAAAACTACTCCTGGACAGCTACAGGAATGACAGCCGGGGAATAAGTAATGAAAGAATAAAGGACAGGCTGTCAAGGGCTGTACAGGCGCTCGATGAACTTAATGTAATGACAATACACAGCTTTTGCCAGGAGACACTGAAGGAATTCTCATTTGAAACAAAGAGCGTGTTTGAAAGCGAAATAATAACCGACGAATCAGAAATACTGGAGACGGTAATCAACGAATTCTGGAGAAAGGAGATTGCCGTCCTTGACCCGAAAAACCTTGAAGCCCTCCTTGATTTCTTCGATAGGCAGAACAGCAGCCAGACTTTCAAACTTCGGAGACTTCTGACAGATGCACTCAAATGCCGGCTCGACAATAAATTGTTTTTTATAAATGACACAACTGATAACGGGGATAATCCGGAAATTATAATAGAAAACTACCTGAAAAGAATATCAGAAATTGAAGATAACTATTTCTTATATGTAAGAAAAAATGAAAAAGCAATCCGGGAGCTTTCTCAGAGAAATGGTAATGCAAGAAAACTTACTGATAGATGCAAAACCCCGGAAGAGCTTGCGGAAGAATATTATAAAGTAATATCTAAAGGAATTATTGGTTATTTCAGAATTGAACTGCTTGAACTGCTTAAAAAATACTGCAACTTAAAATCAGGCAATATATGTAAGACGGATTTTGAAGCTTTTTTAAATCAATCTGAAGATGAATTTAAAAAATCGGCTGAAGGAGATGAGTATGCTTACGGTTTCGTTGAAAAACTATATGCGGCGACTGACAGGCTTAATTACATGGAGAAGAAATTCTCATCAGACTATATAAGAGACTCTTTCCCGCAACTGTATACTGAGACAATAGAAAGAATAACAGAAGAGGCTGTGCTGAAAAAGGAGATCAAGCAGCATGTCCTTAACCTGCTTTTATATAGACTTACGCTCCATGAAGACAACGAAGGCAAGTATTTTCCAATGGCTTCATCAATTAAAAAAACCAAAAATTATATCGGATATGACGACATGATCTCGAAGGTACACGATACCAGGGAAAGGGTAAAGGAAGAGCTGATGCTTAAATATGAGGTCCTTTTCATTGATGAATTCCAGGATACCGACAAGTACCAGTATGAGATCTTTGACAGAGTCTTTGAAAACAAGAGAGTTTTTTTTATCGGCGACCCCAAACAGTCGATATACGGATGGAGAAAAGCCGACCTCAATACCTACAAAGCCGCACGGGAAAAAATAAGAGAAGCCGATCCCGATTCAGTAGCCGAGATGAACAGGAACTTCAGGTCCACCCCGCGAATGCTTGAAGCACTAAATCTTTTCTTCAGCTCGGTGGACAATATGTTTATAGACAACCAGATCAGGTATTATCCTGTCTGTCCGGGTAAGCCTGAAATGGAAGAAATGAAGATGAACAACAAAAACGTTGTCCCAATTACAATTATAGAACATGATGAGGAGAGCCTGGAACTTCTTCCAGGCAAAGAGAAAAAGAATCATAATAAGGATTCTTTTTACCAGAGTATTATTGATTTCGTAGCCTCGGAAACTGAAAGAGTGCTGTTCTCAGGTGAATTCACCATCAATGGCAAACCTATAGAAAGCAAGGATATCGGCATTCTTGTCCGCACAAACGAGGAAGCACGTGATATAAAGGAAGCCCTCACACAGAAAAACATCCAGGCGATAACACTGGATACCACGCAGATTCTTAATACCCCGGAAGCTGAACAGCTGTTCTATATAATGAATGCTGTGAACCGTCCTTCCAAAAAGTCTATCAACAGGGCTCTGTTAAACAGGAACCTTGGTTTTACAACCACTGAACTTGCAAAGAAGAAGGACGAAGAGATTCTGGGGGAGTTTGACAGGCTCAGGGAGACATGGAAGACAGACGGAATTTATGGCATGCTCTCATCTTTCATTGACAGATTCAGTGTCAGGGGAAAATGTACTGAAAAGTCAAATAAAGGAGGTTTGCGGACACTCTCAAATTACTACCAGCTGATGGAAATACTCCACGATTTTGAAACCAAAGGGAAGCTGAAGGAGGATGACCTGATATCAAAGTTCTCAAAGGCAATGAACCTGAGAACAAAGGATGATGAATATGTACAAAGGATTGAAAGTGACGAGGATGCAGTTAAAATAGTTACCATCCATAAGTCGAAAGGGCTTGAATACGAAGTTGTTTTTGCTCCATTCCTTGACCTCACCTCATGGACTAAAGACATCGTAGAGTATCGTGATGCAGACAAGGGGAAATACTTTTTTGCCCTGAATGACAAGGGTGAGCTTCAGCGAAGAAATCTTGATGCCATCGACCAGGAAAACAGAAGACTCATATACGTTGCACTTACCAGGGCAATATATAAATGCTACATAAACGTGAATTATTTCCGGAAATTCGAAAGAGCATCAGTAAAGCCATTTATAGAAGCTCTTAAGGAAAAATCAGCCAAATCCGGGTGGCAGAATGATCTTATTGAAATATTAAAAGTAAGTCCCGTCACTCCACCGGAAAGACCTGAAGACAATAAGGAAATCTCACTTAAAGAATCCAGGTCTGTGGAGGGTATTGAGCAGTTCGTTAAAACCTGGGACATTCACAGCTTCAGTTCCCTGAGCCATAAGCATGAGGTGATAACCAGCGAACCGGCTGAGATCAATGATCCGTACGATAAATTCGTGTTTGACGAACTTCCCAGGGGAGCCAAGGCCGGGCTTTTCCTTCACAGTATTTTCGAGCACCTCGATTTTAACGATCCGGGTACTTATGAGAAGGCCATTGATGAAGCCGGAAGTTATTATTCAACTATTTTCAAGCTTGAGCACAGGCAGCATTATAAAAATCTGGTAAAGCATTGCATGAATGCCTGGGTAAAAGATGAAAAAGGAGTAAAACTCCTTCAGCTTAAGGATGTCAGGCAATCAGAAAAACTGCCCGAACTGGAGTTTTACTTCAGCCTCGACAGGCTGAGGAAAAGCAAAATACGCGAGATTATTAAGGATGTGGAATTCACCACCGATCCGGAAATAGAGGGAGTAATGCATGGCTTTATTGACTTGCTGTTCATGCATAATAACAAGTACTATATCCTCGACTGGAAATCGAATTTCCTTGGGAACAAGCTGGAAGACTATGAAAGGAAAGGCATGGAAGAAGGAATGAGGGGCAGTAATTACCATCTTCAGTACTACATATACACCCTGGCTGTTAAACGCCATCTTGAAAGGAAACTTAAAGGTTTTGATTATGAACGCGATTTCGGAGGGGTTATTTACATGTTCCTCAGGGGAGTAAGAGAAGACGGGAATACAGGAATATTTACTGCCTGGCCAAGTAAAACAATAATGGATGATCTCGACAAAGCCTTCAGAGGGGAACTGCTGAAAGCTGACTAACCAGCAACAATTAGAACTAAACCCGGAATAATCAATAATTTGTAAGATATGAAACGTGAAAAAGTAAAATCATCCAACATCGCTTCAGCAGCATATGATGCAGGAAAGAAGCACCTGGATATTGAATTTGTAAAGGGCGGCCTTTACAGGTATTTTGATGTGCCGGAAGACAAATTCAGAAAAATGATGAAAGCTGAATCAGCGGGAAAGTTCTTTGCCGCGGAGATAAAGAACGTTTACAACTCCAAAAGGATAAATACGTTCGATTATGTCATTGACAGCCTTACCGACGACCAAAAGAAGAGGTTGATTGAACATTTCAATTCGATTTATAAATGTAGCGTGTTGTCTGACCATGAATACAGGATCATTTACCTGACATGGCTCTGGGCCAACGGATTCGTCTACAAAGATGAGAACGCGTTGAGCATGATCGATGAGAAAAATTCCGACCTGCCGCTTAATGCTTTTGAAATTACCATTGAGGATGAGGACAAGGGAGGGGTGAATCTTGATTTGATGTATACGTTTTACAGCATTGAGAAAATAGTCCAGCTTGCCAATTGGAATGATAAATGAATATAATGCACTTCTTAGCAGCAATTGGGTCAGAACCAGCACAAACCATAAGTTGGTTGGGGGCCTGTTTCAGGCTGATGAATGGATGAGGAAGTTTTTGTTCCGTCTTCCGATAGCATTGAATTCACTGGGGCTGGTGGAAACCTGGCTTATGAAGGACCGCCTGATGAATTACAGGGCTAAAGGATAGGAACACAATTTGAAGGATGCTACACCCTGCTGAAAGGGTTATTTATTAATAATTAACACACTAGTTATGGAGAAATATTCGCTTGCAATTCGGGACAAGGATACGTCTGATTACAAGGTTATCACCTGGAGCGATTTTGAACATGTGATGCGACGTGACAAGGTCCGTGAAGCCTTTATTTTTATCTCGGCTGATGATTTTTCTGAAGAAAACTGGGCCAGACATGCCATTATATGCTATGCCATGCTGGAAAAGCAGGGCATCAAACATTATGGCAATTACTGCCTGGTCGACCATGAAGACAATGACAGGTTGATGCCGTGCATCGTTCTGCTGGATGTAGATGTCAAGGATGCCATAATAAAGGCAGTCATGTTCAGGGAGAACAAATCAATGATCCAGTGTGTCATCTTCAATAATGATGACAAGTTCAATGTGAAGGAATACGAACTCACCAGGTACAACAAGAGATTTAACTCACAGGTGAACTGACAGCTATGTTGTCTGAAGTATGAAAACAACGATGAATGAAAAAAGGAGTTTACCGAAAAGGAGGATGAAGCTTATTACTGGTATTATACTGAGTGACAATATCATGAATGACCCCTTTTGGCTCTGCTGGCCTGAAGACAGGATTTTGTAATTGTTGAATTTTAAAATTATCAGGTAAAATGATGGGACAGGATCAAAGCAACTTAAATGATATCGTAATAGACCTGACCTTTACAAAGGGTATGCCGGTTGATTGTTTAAAATACCACGGACATCCGCCGGAATCTTCTTACGCCATTCTGTGGTGCATGCTGGCCACAGGTTTCAACAGAATCTTCACCAGGGACGATATGAAGGAATTCCTTTTCAGGCTCGCGATTACCCTCAACTCGCTTAACCTTGTGGAGACCTGGCTAATGAAGGATCATCTCATGGATTACAGGGTAAAGGGTAATAATTATATCCTGAAACTTGAAGACATTGCAATGCATTTCGGTATAGAGATTATTGATTCCCTTGAAAATCACTCTACTCGCGAGAAGTATCTGTCAGATATCTCAACAGGTATAAAAAAGACAATGTTTATCAGCATCTTTTCGGATTTCTCCGTCCTGGAACCTATCAGGGAAGGTGATGAAATCAGTTTCAGAAATGCCGCTGAGCTGGCTCCCCAAGTGACTCCGGAACTTTTAGCAAAGGCGGAGTTTTTTGCCGGCGACCTTATGAAGTTCATCGCGGAGGAGACCTTCACGGACAGGAACCCACTTATGGCTGAAAAGGAGAAGGAGATAGAAACAAGGCGTGAAAGAGTAAGGAACTTGCCGGTATTTGACATTAAGAAGATTCCCCGCAAAATAATCCGCGACTGGGTAGAAAGTAAATACAAGCCTGAATATGCAAAAGAGTTTCTTAAAAACAAGAAGGAGTTTGAAAGGTATGTAAGGCCGTTTATTTACCTGGCATGGCTGATGGCGCATGATCTGCTTATAATGAACGGGCCGTTTACATACGAGAAAGAAGGTGTTGACTTGAATTATGAAGACTATGAACTACCCGATGGAGGTTTCAGGCTTGACATGACAATTGAGGAATACGAGCTAGAAGATCTGGCGAATACAATTAGACTTTATCTTTTGTAAACAGTTGTATGCAAAGATTAAAACTGAATGAGTTTTACTTATGAGAAAAATTCCGACCTGCGCTTAATGCTTTTGAAATTACCATTGAGGATGAGGACAAGGGAGGGGCTTAATCTTGATTTGATGTATGCGTTTTACAGCATTGAGAAAATAGTCCAGCTTGTCAATTGGAATGAGAAATGAATATAATACAATGCACTTCTTCTCAATAATTGGATCAGAACGAGCACGAACCATAAGCTGGCTGAGTGCCTGGCAAAAGCGGATGATAGGATGAAGTGGATCATTATGAAATCTTGATAGCGAATTAGTAAACTTACCTTATAATAAAGATGGAAAGAAAAGAATTTGATGAAATTATTAAAAGGATTGGTGATAGTGGGCTACGAACCATCCTGGATGTTGCAGGAGTCGGAGAACTCTCCTTTGATGCTATTGTTTTTAATAACGAACTCGAAGAAAAAGGATTTGGTCTGACATCCTACTATGGTCCCAACTTTTCAAGATGCTGGGGTATTTATGAGAAGGACAAAGGCCGGCCCGCAAGGATTAATAAATGTCTTATTTCTAATAAGCAATATTTCCATCCTAAGAACCGGACTACAAAAAAATGCCGCGGTTATATAGCTCTGCAAGAACTAAGAGAAGAGTTCGATTCTTTCTTAAATGATAGAAAGGTGACCGCAACCAGTAAACAAAGTCTACCTCCCGGATTCAGCGAGGAAGATTTCATGCCGATAGAAATTAAGAGCATTAAAAAAGATAAAAACGGTGAGATATTAATAGAATTAAAACCTGACATTGAAAAACTCGATGGCGTTGTATATCACTATATAAAGTCAGGAGATAAGTTTCTGATAAAAAGTAATGATGAGGTCGTCATTGCTCCTGGGAATAACATAGTTGAGATAAGTAATGAGCTATTGGCAAAAAGATGTGTCGATCATATGAATATTTATGGTGAAGAATATCGGGATCCCGTCTCAATAGTAAATTTTATATATTCCGAAATTGAGTTTTTTCGGAAAATGACAAAAGATGAGCTTAAAAGAGCTATTATATCAGATTTCAAGGACGACTGGACTTTAAGTGTAATAGTCAGTACTTGATCTGACAGTAGAGATATTTTTGCTAACCATTTACCGCTTCAGCAAATTTAACATCCTCTTCGATTTCTGCAAGGCTAACATGAACGGATGATAACTCATCCGGCCTTGCATTCATCTCATCGGACGCATTTTGTTTGCTTACAGCGGATAAATGGTCTTCATTGTTCATTTTCTCATATTGCTGATCAAGCATTTTCTCCTTACTCAAGTGGATACTATCGATGAAGGTTTGCATAGGAGTTTTTCCATAGCAATATTTTCCGGTATGGGGCCGCTGGTTGTTATATTCACATACCCATTGATCCAGATCTTCCTGAAGCTGCTCTATGCAGGTGTAAATCTTCTTCCTGAAAGCAATAGCGTAGAACTCATTCTGAACAGTTCGATGAAAACGTTCACAGATTCCATTGGTCTGAGGAGATCTGGCCCTTGTTTTGGTATGATCGATGTCCTCTAAGGCCAAATAAAGCTGATATTCATGATGCTCCCTGGCACCACAGTATTCAGTACCACGATCCGTCAGGATGCGGAGCAATGGAATATCATGTTCCTCAAAAAACGGAATAACTCTGTCATTAAGCGTATCTGCCGCGACAAGAGCATTTTTCCGGTCATAGAGTTTAAGACAAACCACTTTCGAGTAAGTGTCAATAAAGGTTTGCTGGTAAATCCGACCAACACCCTTGATAGATCCGACATAGTAAGTGTCCTGGGCTCCAAGATAGCCAGGATGATATGTCTCAATTTCACCTTTGACTTCCTGGTCAACTTTTTTCCTTTCCAGGGCAGCAACCTGACTCTCTGTTAGTACAATGCCATCCTGAGCAACCAGTGCCTCAAGAGCCTTTAACCGTTTTTTGAAGGTCTCCATGTCATGACGTAACCAGACACTCCGGACACCTCCGGGAGAGATGAACAATCCTTTCTTTTTTAGTTCATTAGATACCCGAACCTGACCCAAGGCAGGATTGTCAGTCGCTAACCTGATAACCGCTTCTTCAATATGAGCTTCCACACGATTTCTGAGTATCGGCTTCCTTCTGCTAATCTCCTGCAATGCCAGCTCTCCACCTTTATCATAAAGCTCACGGAAACGATAAAATGTGTCTCTGCTGTAGCCCATCACTTTACAGGCCTGTGATACATTGCCAAGTTCTTCGGCAAGATTTAATAATCCTAACTTGCTTTTGATTAATTTTACTTCTGTTTTCATTTCTGACAGTTTTGTGGATTAAACATGTATTTGTCTTTTGATGATTTCAAATATAGTTTAATCCCTTACTGTCAGATTAAGTCTTGACTAATTCATCTTATTTACCGAAAACTCTGTATTGTTATTTACCGATTACAAAGCTGTTCCTTTGTAGAGCCTGTGAAAATTTTTGTGTAAACGAGTAGCCGCCGGGTTTAAAGAACGCCACATCTGTCACCAAATTTAATGATTAATTGATTAAGAATAGACCCCCAGTCTCTTACAGGGAAAGTCCATTTCTTTTCAACATTAGCAATAGCCAGATATACAGCCTTTAAGGCAGCCTGATCATCAGGGAAGACCGTTTTTGCTTTAGTATATTTGCGGATA
>Ga0302246_1001624_pt1 | contig 15242 bp, 15 predicted proteins | sample AAG_UR_Trp_MG_FD_193533 | JGI IMG/M metagenome (GOLD analysis project Ga0302246, IMG submission 193533) | Enriched activated sludge microbial communities from anaerobic digester in WTTP, New Holstein, Wisconsin, United States - AAG_UR_Trp | ecosystem: Engineered > Bioreactor > Anaerobic >...
CAAAAATGTATATAATACATATTGTTAATTCAAAAATCATTAATTAACGATTATTCCGGCGTGGCGCAATGGTAGCGCGGTTGCCTGTTAAGCAATAGGTTGTAGGTTCGAATCCTACCGCCGGAGCAGGATTTCAGATTTGCCCATTTTAGAGCATTCTAAGAGGACCCGAAAGGGTTCTTTTGCTTGATAATTCAACACTTTTCCATCTTGGAGAGAAAGGTTCCAAAGTAACTTATTTACAATCAGTCTTTTTTGCTCAGGTTGGGAACCAAAATACTCATTTTTTAGTCCTTGATTCTCAAATAAGAAGTCTCTAATCTTCTCATTCTTTCCTTCTTGAATATGGACGTCTTTATCAATATTTGCCATTTTGCTGACAATAGAGGCTTCTTCATCTTTTAATTTCTTCATTTTAGCCTCATATTGCTCTTTTGAGGTTATTTCATCAAGAAATACCTCTAGTAACCTGTCTTGCTTCTTTTTCACTTCAGAAAGCTGTTTTAAAAGGCTTTCTTTCGTTTCTAAAGAAGTTGCTATTTTATTTCCATTTCTATTAATGGCAGATTGATAAGCTATGTTTATTAATCGATCAGAAAAACTTAGCTTGTCCATGATATCTGCAACGTAATTATCGAGATCCTCGGCTTTAATATATTTATTGTGTTGATTGCAAATTTTCTTTCCATTAGTGCAATAATAATAGTCATGATTTTTCTTTCTTGAAGCGGTAATAGTACAACCGCAAACATTACAATAAAACAGTCCTCTAAGATGAAAGAATTTTTTATCAGGCTTTAATCTAGATTTTCGATTCAAGACCATTTGAGCTTTATCAAATAATTCTTTTGTGATTAGGGGAATATGTTTTCCCATTTTTGAATTTCCTCCATGAGTCATCAGTCCGTAATAAAAAGTATTATTCAGGATTCTATGAACACTGCTTTTACTGACTATACAACCTCCTCGGGATCTAAACCCTTCTTCTTGTAAGATCTTTTTCAATTCCATTAAGGTGTAGAGAGAAGTAGAGAAGAGCTCAAAACATCTCTTTATATAATGAGCTCTTTCAGGATCAATAAGAATAACTTTATTTGCTCTATCGTTTAAATATCCGAGAGGGGCGTAACCAGGCCAATCTCCTTTTTCCATTTTAGCTCGGTTTCCTCGCTTAACATTCACGCTTAAGTCATCGACATACTTCTTCGACATTCCAAAATCTAGACTAAGCATGAATTTATCATCAGGAGTATTCCTGATAGTTTTTGATGGAGTCTTTATTTCAGTAATTAATTTTCTATCCATATACCAGCTAATCATTCCTCCATCTAATGCATTTCTAGATAAACGATCAACGCTCCAAACTAAGACACAGCAATCGCCATTTAGTTTTTCTATAAGAGACATCATCTCATTGAAGACTGGTCTGCCTGGACTTTTTGCAGACATGCTCTCTTTAAAAATCTTAAAAACAGAGAAGTTATTTTTACTAGCAAAATCTAATAATTCTTTTTCTTGTGATTCGATTGAAAGGATTTGCCTTTCTTCTGATTCACTAGACTTTCGGCAATATATTATGTATTTCATATTAGTCTTTTTCCATTTTCCTTATTAATTTCGGATTCTAGTCTGTTTTTTGTATAAGAGTCAAGTTCTAAATCTAGAATACTCTCAAATTTATCAAGTTTGCATGTATAGTATTTTATTATTCCTACGAATGGACATTCAATATCAATTCTTTCAATTTCAGAAGAGTATTTAGTTTTTTTAAGAGAAGTAAGAATACTATTAGCTAGAAAGTAACTATTCAATTCAATCGGCTTCAAGACATTCAAACTACAAAAATATTTTCTCTTGTTATACATCTTCAAGTCGTTCGAATTCTTTAACATATATTTTGTTAAATAACTAGATAGATTTTTAGAGCTCCTTGCTTGCATTACTTTCATATTTATCATTCCATGTTTCCAGACTTCTTCCGCGATTTTATGGTTTCGTTTATTGAATGGGAGATTAAATATTAATACATGAAAATGAACCCTCCCATTTTTTTGAAATTCAGGAACTGCTATGTATTGCAATATCTTATCCTTCTTCTTGAATAATCTATAATTGTAATTTTGAAAGAACTCGCTAAAATATCTATTAGCAATTGTTATATCTGTCACAGGATCTCTAAAAGTCAAAGTGAGGAAAATAGGGGAATAGGGTTTTCCATTTTTTCTGAACCATTGCCATACATTACATTTGATTATATTAGCGACCTTTTTTCTAGTTTTTTGAAAGGAGAGTCTCATTCCTTCTTCTGTGGGTATGGCTGATTTTTTTGACTTGCGTCCACGAGAGTGCCCATTCGATTTTCTTTTAAGGAAAAAAGAAATAACCACGAGATTATTGACGATGGAGACCTTTCCACCAGAGTACGCTCCTTGAGAATTCTTATTAAGTGACATATAAATCAAGGAAAACCCAATGGTAAGCCTTCGGCTTCCCATTGGATAAAATCCTCTATTAACACTGTTTATTATCGAATCGACGAATAGATATTTCCTACGTTACCGCCCAAGGCGAGTACACTATAAAGACTTCGTCTTTTGGAATCCTAGTCATCGACGAAAGCCAAGAAAAAATCAGCAAGAGAGTTTAAATATTCTTCCGCTTGCCCTTCGGTGATTTCTATTCCATAATCCTCACGAAGACATTCGACTAATTGTTCTTTTAATTCTTGGTTCTGCATAAATTTGTAAAAAGAAAAACTCTAGAGTAATTCTAGAGTTAATATAGTCTATGCATTTTTTAAGTTGTGACATCAGGTGATATACATCTAGTGTCACACCCCTCTTTCTTTATCTCTCTGCCTTATCTTCCTAATCCTGTTCCTCTCTTTAATTTCCTCCTTTTTATCCTTAGGAGAATTTCCTTTTAATATTTCTATTTTATCTTTATCCTTTATTCTTTCTTCTACAAACTCATCAGTCGTTGGTTCATATCGTTGAAGGGGTTTATCTAATTCATTAATCTTACTAGCCAGTTCCTTGTTCTTGTAGTCTCTTATTTCCTTAATAGGGTTTTTATCATTGATTATTTTTTGACACTCAGATATTAAAGGCATAGACTGAACCACTTCTCTTTTGGAGGTGTTATGAAAATGATGTTGTTTAAGTTCTAGTTCATCTGTGTCGGGATTTGTCGCAATTTCCAACCCAATATTCAAGTTCTTTGGAGGATTAACTATTCTGCTAATTGGCAGGTGTTTTTCTAATCCACTCATAAAGTAAAAATGAGGAGTTGTGCGTGAGTCGTAAATAACCCAAATTATTATTGAGTATTTCCAATATTTTATTGGATAAATTTTGTGCTTTTTACACAACAGGATTATATCATCTAAAAAGCTTTTATTATTAAAAAAATCTAATTCATTTATCATATATATAGCCAATACTTCTTTTCTTTCTTGTGACAACGGGGGAGTAGACTTATTTTTCATAATGTAATCCAGATCAAATATATCAGAAAAATCTTTCTGAATTACTGAATCCCAAAACTCGGCCTTAGAAATCAGGTCTTTCCACTTAGTACGCAACTCGATTAAATTAGAAAGAAAAGATTTGCTAATCTTAAGATGTTCTAATTTTCTTACTAATTTAGGATTGGCATTTGCATAAAATAGTTTTTCTATTTCTTCATCTGTCATGTCTTTGACATTATAGTAGCAATATTTTATAATTAATACAATACAATAAATGGAAAAATATGGAAAAGGAAAATGTAATTAAGTATTTCCTAAATAATATATTTGAAGCTGAATCAGCATATTATGCATGGAAAGCAAGTGCCTTTGTCGAAGACGAAAAAGAGAAGGAGCGGGTTGATAAAATTAGGAATATACATCCAGATTTTTTTACTATTTCAACTAGGGCCCTATTAATAATGTGGATAGTGCTCATATGTCATATCGATGACAAAAGAAAGGACAATATTTCATTAGATATGATAAATAAAAATAGCTACAAAATATTTTTCGAAAATAATAAGGATGTAATAGAAAGAATAAAAAGGATAAGAAATAAATTATTTGCCCATAAATCGATTAACGAAGATAAAGACATCAAGATTCCCCCCCTTGAAGAATTAGACAATTTTTTTAAAAATCTAGAAGTATACTATAATAAATTAAATAAGGAAATTAGAAATTCTACAGCAGACTTCGGGAATGCGTATGAATACGATAAAAAACTAAATCATTTGTACTCAAATATCGAAAGGGGTGAAAAAGTAAGGATAGATAAAATCAAAAAAGAATATGGGATAGAGTTATAGTCTTAAAGACCTATCATTTTGCATAAAGAATTGCTTACGGCGCATAAAAGTGCTATAAAAAAACATCCCCATAGGAGGGGGAAAATGAGTTCATTAAAAAATGAAAAAATTGTTTTTATAGTTGGGGCTGGGTTATCTAGTATAGTTGGTTTTCCCACTCAGGCGAAACTATGTGATAAGCTAAAGAAAAAATTTCCAAATGAAAGTAATCATGATCTATATAGTAATGATATAGAGCAGATGATTACCATGATACAAATTGCGGCACAAAATAAGGATATTAACCTAACTTACGAAGATATTCCGGATTATCCAATACAAGTTTTGTTAAGAAACATTAAAAAAATTTTATCGGAGCAGAAGTTAAAGGAAGAAAATGTAAGTGTTATTAAGAACTTAATCAATAAAAGCAGTCTATATAAACAATCAACTTTTATAAACCTTAACTGGGATTCGTCATTAGAAGACATTATAAATACAATGGGAATGGGTGTTGATTATTGTGTCGATTTCGACTACGACGAACAAAAAGCCTTCAATAAAAACAAAAAGATCGAAGTCCTAAAACCTCATGGGTGTATCAATTGGAATTACTGTATTAAATGCAGAAGGCTTAGTAATTCAAAAGGAAAAAATGCCCGAAAGGAAATTTTTTATTCAGAGGACCTTCATATAAATTGTGAGTGTGAAAATATTCATTATTCCCAAAACGATGAGGAGATGATAATAGTTCCACCAACTTTTATAAAAGAAACAAGAAATTACCCATTTGATAAAATTCAGAGAAGGGTGCATCAAAGAATTGGTACTGCCGATGTTATAGTGATAATAGGGTATTCTCTAAGAGAATCCGATTATGATATGAGGTATGCCCTTATGTCAGCCATTAGCGCTGACATTGGAGAGAACAAGAATTTATCAACGAGAATCGTTATCTTTGGAGCGAAAAGGAATAGTAAAAAAATAGCAAAATTTTTTAGCAATATTCTTACATATCCAGATATATCTTGTTATGGATTTTTAGACAAAGAAACAGTTGAGTATATCTAAACCACTTTATGTGGTTTTTTTATAAAAATGTAATTAATAACTGAGGAAATATCTAAAAAATGAATAGTTACTAAAGAATAATTTAATAATTTAATTACTGGAAAGTTATTACGAAAGGCTCATATTAAAACAGGCAAAGTTATTAAGTGAACAATCTTAACTCATCTCATTTTGTGAGCTCTTAAATAACCACCCTTAAAAGGTGGTTATTAGTATATAAAAATGTTATAATGACTCTCATAGAAATAATATATTTTGCACAAAGCAATGAAACAAATACAATGTCCAAATTGCAAGAGCTATAAGACGATATCGAAAAAAGAAATCTATGAGCGTGCAAAGAGTAGGGCGCTAAGTTGGTGGTCAATACTTTTTTTCGCTCCTATTGTTTTGTCGATATTTAAAGTAGATCAATTCATGTACGGGTTAATTTTTTTTACTTGCTGGCTTTTTTCAGTCCCTATCTTCATTGTTTTCTTAGTTTTCCGAGCGAAATCAATAGATTTAGATATAGATGATATAGATTGTTTATCTTGTGACTACAAGTTCAATGTCAAGAAAGAGGGTCAAATAAAAGATGAGTACTAAACAATAAGTAATCTCAACTCATCCCATTTTGCGAGCATGTTAGGACAATAGGAGTATTTATCTCCTATTTTTCTTTTATAGCGGATTTTTAATAGGTTCTAACCGTCTATTCATAGTCCTTACCTCTAATGACAGGTTCTTTATATGAAGAAGGGGTTTTTGTAGGTCAATACTAAGTTTTTGTTCTATTCGAACAAAGACAGAAGAGTATCACTTTTTTTATTTGAATAGCACCTGTTTCGAATTTAAAATTGACTAATTCAGCAAAAGTAAAGAGTTTCGTTGCAGTTTTAATCCAGTTATCTGTTTTCTCCTTTATAAGTTCTGTCTTTTTTTCGAAAACTTTTTATAAATATGCTATAGTAAAAGTATCAATGACTAATCTTTGGAATCACTAATTAGAAATATTAAGGATCAACATAAGTATGAAGAATTATTATTACTCTAGTACCATCTCAGACTTTTTAGAACAAGATCTCGAAAATATAATCGGTACATTAGCTTTGAATAGCGAGTTCTCAGATGAAGTTAATCAGAAAAATGCCTGGAAAGAAGAAATAATGATTTTAAAAAAATGTTTAAGTAAGTATAATGGTTCAATATATTTTGAATACGCTATTCCAAGAATGGGGAGACGAATTGATGTTTTAGTTATTATCGATTCAACACTTTTCGTGCTTGAATTTAAAGTTGGGGAGAAAGATTTTCAATCCTCAGCAATTGATCAAGTATGGGATTATGCTTTAGATTTAAAAAATTTTCATGAGACAAGTCACACAATCTATATCGCACCAATTCTTATTCCAACCAAGGCAAATCAGGTAATTATAACGATAAGTGAAACTCATCATAATGATAAATTACTTAATCCTATTAAATGCTCGGTTAGTAGTATAGAGTTAGCTATTGATCAAATATTGAACTATGTCCATGATTCAAAAATTATAATTAAGGAATGGGAGCAAGGTAGATATCATCCAACACCTACAATAGTTGAAGCAGCAATATCCTTATATGCTGGCAATAGTGTCTCAGAAATATCAAGAAGTGATGCAGGAGCTTATAATATCAGCAAAACATCAGAAAAGGTTGCTGATATTATTAAAAAATCAAAAGAAGCGAATAGAAAAGCAATCTGTTTCGTTACGGGAGTGCCTGGTTCAGGAAAAACTTTGGTTGGCCTAAATATTGCGAATCAGCATATCAATAAGGAAGATAATTTGTATAGCGTTTACTTATCCGGAAATGGACCGCTTGTAGCCATATTAAGAGAAGCATTAACTAGAGACAAGGTATCAAGAGAGAAATCGTTAAGTAGGAAGCTCAAGAAAAGTGAAGCAATGAGCCAGGTCAAGCTATTTATTCAAAATGTTCATAACTTCCGTGATTATTGTTTAGTCGATGAAAAACCACCCTTAGAACATGTAGCAATTTTCGATGAAGCTCAGCGAGCATGGGATTTTCAACAAACTGTGAATTTTATGCGAAGAAAAAAGAATCTACCAAATTTTAGTCAATCAGAGTCTGAGTATTTAATTAGATGTATGGATCGTCACAAAGACTGGGCTGTTATTGTATGCCTTGTTGGCGGCGGGCAGGAGATAAATACGGGTGAGGCGGGAATATCAGAATGGCTTGAATCTCTAAATAGATCATTTAAGCATTGGGATATATATATTTCTTCAAAATTGCAAGATAGTGAATATAATTCAGCAGAAATAATAAAGGGGCTAGATCCTCAAATTAACATCATTCAGGAGGATAGTCTGCATCTTGCAACATCTATGAGATCTTTTAGGTCCGAAAATGTGTCAAAGCTAGTAAAGGACCTATTAGACATTAATAAAGAATCGGCAAGAAAAATAATTAAAGAGATAGATGGGGATTATCCTATTGTAATAACGCGAGATCTGCAAAAAGCAAAAAACTGGATTAAGTCTCAGGCAAGGGGATCAGAAAGATACGGAATAGTTGCCTCTTCTCAGGCCGTTAGATTAAAGCCTCAGGCAATAGATGTAAAAACTCCAGTTGATCCTATTCACTGGTTTTTAGACAAGAAAGATGATGTCAGGTCTTCATATTATTTAGAGGATGTAGTTACCGAATTTCAGGTTCAAGGACTTGAAATAGATTGGGCATGTGTAACATGGGATGGCGATTTCCGTTATCATGGCAACGAATGGAAACATTTTTCTTTTGTGGGAGGTAAATGGAATAAGATTAATAAAGAAGAAAGGAAGGTGTATTTAAAAAATGCTTACCGTGTTTTGTTAACTAGGGCAAGGCAAGGAATGGTTATTTATGTGCCAGTAGGGAGTGATGAGGATCCGACGAGAGATAAAAGTTACTATGACGCAACATTTGCATACTTATCAGAATTAGGGTTCAAGAGTATATAAATACTACTAATCAAATTTATATAATAGAAGTAATTATGGAAATTATACTTAACAAAAATATTTCAGAACAATATTCTAGTAATTCTCAAAAAATCAGGGTCTTGACTGAAGACTGGGTTGGTCGGGAAGTATTTTGTCCTGCCTGCGGAGGAAGCATTACTCAATATGAAAATAATCGACCTGTCGCTGATTTTTTCTGTCATAATTGTAATGAGGAATATGAGTTAAAAAGCAAAAGTAAATCAATTGGTAATAAGATAGTTGATGGAGCTTATAGAACAATGATCGAGCGGCTGGAAAGCAATAATAACCCGAATTTCTTTATTCTGAACTATGACCCGAAAAATTATTCAGTATCCAATTTTTTCGTTATTCCAAAGCATTTCTTTGTTCCCGAAATTATTGAAAGAAGAAATGCCTTATCCCGTACCGCTAGACGTGCAGGTTGGGTAGGTTGTAATATCTCTCTGAAGGAAATCCCTCAAATGGGTAAAATATACTATATCAAAAATCAAAAACCAGAATTAAAATCAAAGATATTAGATGATTGGCAGAAAACCTTATTCTTGAAAGACGAAAAGAAGCTATCAGTAAAAGGATGGGTACTTGATGTAATGAATTGTATTGATAAACTAGGAAAGAAAGAATTTACCCTAGACGAGGCCTATGCTTTTGAGAAAATCCTCGAAGAAAGGCATCCAAACAATAAACATATTAAAGATAAGATTAGGCAACAACTTCAATTATTAAGAGATAAAGGGTATTTAAGTTTTATTGAACGGGGTAAGTATAGAATAAACTAAGAAACGAGTACTCTCTAATTTACAAAACCTCACATAAGGACTATATTGTAATTAATGAATTCTAAAAAGAATCAATTAATAATAAGCCTCGAGCTTAATAGTTATTAAGTGCTGTTTTAGCACTTTTTATTTTACAAAAAATGAAAGATATTAACGAATTAACAAATAGAATAATCGCTTTCAGGGATGCTAGAAATTGGAAACAGTTTCATAATCCTAAAGATTTAGCAATCTCGCTTTCTTTAGAGGCAGCTGAAGTGATGGAGCATTTTCAGTGGAAAAGCGATGAAGAGATGAAAAAGTATATCGAGACCGATAAATCACATATTGCAGAGGAGTTGGCCGACGTGCTTTATTGGATACTTCTTATGGGGCATGGCCTAGATATTGATGTATTGAAAGCTCTCGAAACTAAAATGAACCAGAACGAAGAAAAGTATCCAGTAGAAAAGGCAAAGAATAACCACACAAAATATAACAAATTATAACCGTGTCAGAGATAAAGACATTCAAATTTCAAAAGGATAGTCTTGGAATAATAAGAGATTATAAGTATGGTCGTAACTGGCCCGTTGTTTATATTATAGAAAATGGCAAGGAGGTATATATCGGAGAAACAACCCATGTTTTTAAGAGAAGTCTACAGCATTGTGATAATGAAGAAAGAAGAAAACTGAAAAATATTCATATTATTACAGATGAAGAATATAATAAGTCAGCAACATTAGACATAGAATCTTGGTTAATACAGTATATGTCTGCTGAAGGATCTTTTCAGCTACAGAATGGAAACGGTGGACTTCAAGATCATAATTACTACGACAAAGAAAAGTATAAGGCAAAATTCGAAATTCTTTGGGAAGAGTTAAGGGAAATAGATATCGTCAGAAAAGATCTTATACATATAAGGAATACAGACCTATTTAAGTATTCTCCATATAAATGCCTAACAGAGGATCAGGTTGCAGTCGCGAAAGAATTAATAAATAGTATAAAGAGTAGCACAAGCAAGGTACATATTGTTAACGGGAACCCTGGAACTGGAAAAACTATTTTAGCAGTTTATCTCATGAAATACTTAAAAGAGCAGAAAGATACTAAACATTTAGATGTTGGCCTTGTTATACCAATGACATCTCTTAGAAGTACCTTGAAAAGAGTTTTCTCGAATATCAAAGGGCTTAAGGCTAGTATGGTTATGGGACCCAACGAGATTACGAAAAAGAAGTATGATCTTCTAATTGTCGATGAAGCTCATCGCTTGAAGAGAAGGGTGAATCTTAGTAGTTATGGATCTTTCGATATAACAAATAAACAACTTGGGTTTGATAAAAATGGGACAGAGCTTGATTGGATTATAAAATCATCAAGGCAACAGATATTATTTTATGATAAGAATCAGAGGGTGAAACCAACTGATATTGATCCAGAAAAAATCAGTGGATTAAATTCAAAGCATTATAATCTTTCGAGTCAGTTAAGGGTAAACGCCGGAGAGAACTTTATATATTTCATTCAAGACCTTTTTGACCAAAGACCTCTTAAATATTATAGTTTTCCAGATTACGATTTTAAGATATATGAAGATATTCATAAGATGATTGAAGATATCAAACAAAGAGATACTGAGTGTGGATTGTCTCGTGTTGTTGCTGGATATGCCTGGCCATGGAAGACGAAAAAAGTAAGGGGAGGTTATGATATTGAGATCGATGGATTAGAGTTGGTTTGGAATAGTACATCTAAGGATTGGGTAAACTCGCCAAATGCTATAAATGAAGTCGGATGCATTCATACAGTTCAAGGATATGATCTTAATTATGTCGGAGTCATAATCGGACCAGAGTTATCATATGACGAAGCTAATAATAAAATTATTGTGTACCCAAAGAAGTATATGGATATAAACGGAAAAAGATCAGCTAGTCCGGATGAATTAGAAAGATACATTATAAATATATATAAGACACTTTTAACCAGGGGAATCAAAGGAACATATATCTATATAGTAGACAAAAAATTAGCTAAATATTTTAAATCTAGGATAAGTGAAAAATAGAACTATATCCATAAATAAATATTTTAAGGATTAATAAAAAACCAATTTCATCTCACTTTGCGAGCCAGCTCGAAAAGATGAAGAGTATTGCCTTCTTGAATCAAGTTAACATATATGAACAATTTCAATCTATACGCTTCAGGATATGATAAGTTTATAAATACTTTCGGATACAATAGTAAAGACGATATAATTATAAAGAAATTAGACCCAAAGCCGAATCAGATGATATTAGATATCGGAGGTGGTACAGGAAGACTGGCTCGGAAGATATCACAATATGTTAGAAAGTTTGTTGTTTTGGATAGCTCAGAAAAGATGCTCAACGAAGTGCAAGAGGACGATAAGATTGAAAAATACCTAGGAATGGCCCAAGCCATTCCTTTTGAAGTTAATACCTTTGATTCAGTCTTATGTATTGATGCTTTGCATCACATAAAAGATATCGATGAAACAATAAAAGAAATCAGTCGGGTTACGAAAGAAGATGGAAAGGTGATAATCTGTGAGTTTGATATTCAAGGAATTAATGGGTTCATATTTTGGATATTTGAGAAGATAATTGATAATTCAAAATTTATAAAGCCAAGAGAGTTATTAGTAAAGATGGAAAAGAATGGATTTAGTGGAAAGATAATGAGATTACCAGGGTTAGAATACATATATATTGGAAAAAAGAATGGAATCTAGTCTAATTAAAAGAATTAAATTTTATCTTAAGATATCAGTCTTATTCCTAAAAGGGAGGCAGGCAAGGAATGAAGAATATTTTAAGGATTATGATACTGTTAGTGAAACATATGATAGTTGTTGGGCTGATAAGATGGGTAAGCACGAAGAGGAGATGCTTAATAAGTTATTATTTCCTGACGGATTTAACCTGTTAGATCTTGCTTGTGGAACTGGATTCATAATAACTGAGGCTATGCGCAGAGGAAAGCCATCTAATATAACAGGAATAGATGGTTCTGAGGGCATGATTGCAAGAGCTTCTAAAAAGATAGTAGACAATAGGGTAAGGTTTATTAAGGGAGATATACTGGAGGAGATAAGGAAGCTGCCAGATGAGTATTTTGATATAGTTTCATTTGGCTGGGCACTCTCATATATTGATAAGAGGAATAGGGGTATATTGATAGAGAATATTAGGAGAGTGTTAAAACCAGGCGGTTGTTTAGCAGTAATTGCTAATCGTAAAGGGACTATAGATAATGTTGAAAAAGCCTATCTAGAAGTAATGGAAGAACATTCCTCTCGTATCAATAAGATAAGCGATATGGGGATAGGGTTAATAAAAGACCACAAAGAGCTTAAGAAAATGTTTTTAGAAGAAAACCTAATCTGGTATGATGGCTGGGACGGAGAAGAAGAGATATTATTTAATAATAGTGACGATGCTGTAAGCTGGATCAGGAAATGCGGGGCTTTGGCTGGAACATTTGAACTCATGGAACTCGATAATTTTTGGGAAGAGTTTGGCAAGAAGATAAATAAAAACAATAATGGTAAAGTTATAATAACTCATAGATTTTCAGTAGGAATTGCAAAAAAATGATAAGAAGAATACTTACAATTATATTAATGGGATTAGACATCAGAAATGTGAAATTTTTCTTGATGGTCCATAAAGAATTTTCAGAAGATAAAAGGTATAGCATTATTAATTTTATTAAAGCACTATGGCTTGTCTCAAAGAACGAGAAGATAATAAGATTTGAGAAGTCTTTCATAATCTCTTCATTTTTACCCCCCATGCCAAGTAAGGCCTTTTTTCAAGTATTCAATGCAGTTCCAGCGGGGGAATCTAAATTTAATAGTCATATCAATGCTAAAAGGACAGCTCCGATTTCAATGTTCATAGCTATTACTGAGAGATGTAACTATAATTGCTGGCATTGCAGTAAGGCTAATAGAGGTATCACTGATAACCTTCCTATTGCTGTTATCAAGAAGACTATTAGTGAGCTCCAAGACATGGGTGTTGCGATAATCGGTCTTACAGGAGGAGAGCCTCTATTAAGAAATGACCTTGAAGAGATTATCTCTTCGATTGACGACAGATCAATCAGTATAATTTACACAACAGGGAATACCCTAACTTATGAAAGAGCAAAAAGACTTAAAGAGGCTGGTCTATTTGGATTAGGGATAAGTTTGGATCATTACGATAAGGAGACTTACGATAAGAAAAGAGGGTATAAAGGAGCTTTTGAAATAGCATTAGAAGCGATTAGTATTTCTAAGAAGGCAAAGATATATACGATGATTCAGCTTGTCGCGACTAAAGAATCAATATCTAATGGAGATGTTTGGAAAATGATTGAGTTTGCTAAAAAATTAAGGGTTCATGAGATTAGGATATTAGAAGTTATGCCAACAGGGAAACTAATAAAGATATCTTCTCAAGATATTCTTAATTTTAAGGAGAGGCAGGAATTAATAAATATCCAAGAAAAAGCCAATAACCTAATAGGTTATCCGAAAGTCACTACTTTTGCCAAAACAGAGAGTTTTGAGCAGTTTGGATGCGGAGCAGGAACCCAACATTCATATATAGATTCTCATGGCAATCTATGTCCATGTGATTTTGTTCCCTTGGCTTTCGGGAATATAAAAGAAGGATCAATTAAGGAGTTATGGAAGGAGATGAATCAAATCATAGGAGTTCCTAGAAACTCCTGTATGATTATGGAGTTGCAGAATAAAATAGGGGAGTTGAGTCATAAAGGACTACCTATTGATTCAAAGGAATCGAAAGAGGTATGTAAGGGTTGCGAAAAAATGAAAAAACTTCCAGGATTCTATTCAATGTTAAAAGACGGAAAATAGCATGCCATTTTTTGTTTTCAACCAATCTAAAATATATTATGAAGTTCATGGAAAAGGACAACCCATTCTTTTTCTGCATGGATGGAATGAGTCAATAGAAAGTTTTAAGCATAACCTACTTAATAAATTTGGAACAGGATATTGTTTTATATTATTAGACCTTCCCGGATGCGGAAGGTCAGAAAAAATAAGACTATCTTTTGATCAACTATCAGAGATGATAGATACTTTATTAGATAGGTTAAGGGTAGGGAAGGTAGTCGTCATTGGTTATTGTATGGGAGGGATTATTGGATTAGATTATGCTCTTAAAAGAAAAGAAAAAGTTAGTCAACTCTTCCTTTTAGAAACTTTTATTGATTTCCCGCATATATTACTCCCACTCCTTATAAAGAAAATTAATTACAAAATATTAAAGCTATTCTTGCTAAATCAAGCCGGGTTCAATATAATTAAAAAAGCCATATTCCTCAAAGGATATAAGTATCGAGAAGAATATTTTAGAATTCTCAAAAACAGTGACTTACGCGTCTCGATAGAATATATAGAGCTTATGTGGAGCTACTCTAAAATAGACCATTATAAGAAAATGAATAAGATGATAACCAATACTATAATTATCTCTGGAGAACATACTAATAAGATATATATGAGAATGATGAAGAAAATCAAGAAAAATATTCCTAACAGTATCTTTTTTCACCTAGAGAAAACTGGACATTTTCCGATTGAAGAGAATAGTGACGGATTAATTAATGCGATAAGGACATTTATTTATAAGACTTAGCAGAATAATTAATAAGCAAAATAAAATAAAGACTATGATAGCGTGCTTCTTGATATTATTGTGTTTAGTAGCTATAGTCTGTTATTATAAGTAAAATAATTTAAATGGATATTCAGACAAGTTTATTTATCCTATTTGGGATTGTAGTAGTTCTTTTTTTGGCGATTGATTTAGGTTTTTTAAATCGTAAGAGTCATAAAATTGAATTCAAGTCAGCCTTAAATCAATCTCTTTTTTGGGTGGCTATCTCAATTGCATTTGGCTTCTTGGTATTCCTGTATCTTGGGCAAGAGATGGGGGTGTCAATCCCTGACAATACTGAACCATTATTTAGTATTTTTAATGTGAAAATTCTTGACGAAGTCCAAGGTAAAATCCTTGGGTGACCGTAATTCTAGGCTAGTATG
>Ga0302246_1001625_pt1 | contig 15241 bp, 9 predicted proteins | sample AAG_UR_Trp_MG_FD_193533 | JGI IMG/M metagenome (GOLD analysis project Ga0302246, IMG submission 193533) | Enriched activated sludge microbial communities from anaerobic digester in WTTP, New Holstein, Wisconsin, United States - AAG_UR_Trp | ecosystem: Engineered > Bioreactor > Anaerobic >...
ATATCAAGGAGAAGGTCGACGTCTCTATCGGCCGCATTATTGAGGCTCCCAATATACACCGCATGTATTTGCGGCTCAGGCCCGGCAAGACGGATCTTCTCATCTATCGCGTTCGCATCATACATCGCGGATGCCGCATAATTCGGAACCGCTATGATATGCGACCCGGGAAATAGCCTGTGAACCGCATCACGGTGGTGTTCTGAGACGACGACCGTTCCGGATATCCACTTCTTTGCGAGATCCTCATAGAAGAGCGGCAGAGATATCCGCCCGAAGTGAAGCCAATCTTCATAGACCTCATGTCGATCGTAGATAACCCGTGAGTTGGGCATGCTGTTTTCGACAAGCTTTCCGGCCAGCGGCAGCAGCAGAGGGTCGTGAATGTGAAGAATGGACGGCTGTTCAGGATCAATATCAAGTGCTTTTAGCGCTTTACGGCAGTCGGCCAGTATCTTAGGCCGTAAACAGTAACCCATAAAATACAGGGTTCTGGTCTTTCCCTGGAAGAAGAACCGATTTATTCTAAACCCCCTCACCCCGTGATGGGAGAAGATGCCGGGTCCGGCGGACTCATCCGCGTAATTATAATGTATCCGGCAGACGTTCATCCCCTGATCCGCAAGATAGGTTATGTGCCTCTCAATCCGTACATCCTCCACCGGATGTACGTCAAGAATAATAACATTCATACCGGCACCCGGCGATGATGTCCCTCGCTCAGACTTATATCTAACGATATCGGGTATACGCCGATTATCCCCAAGATATCCGGCGCCCGGAACCTCCACTTTCCCCTCCATCGCGGCATCAAGGAGGTCGACCGGGAGCTGACGGATCGCAAGAGAGGGTACATGCCGGGGAAACTGTGGAGCGATGCCGAAACCCGGCATCCGGAACCCCAGATGTGTACAGTCCGCCCTCTTCATCCCGTGGTCAGACACTCAAACATATTTACGTACCTCTCTGATATACTCTCCCAGTTCAGTACCTTCTCAGCATATCTCCTTGCGTTCATCGCATGATCGGGATGCTCCTCATTCAGGTAACCAAGGATCGCAGCGGCAGCCGTTGCCGGATCATCCGGGGCAACCACCACTCCGCAATCGGCTTCCTTCACAACCCGGAGGTTTGCGATATCGGAGACGATGCACGGCAGCCCTGAGGCCATTGCTTCCGCAAGGGTCAGGGGCGGCATCCCCCCTTCATACTTCGAGACCATCATGTAGTAATCTGCGCAGGCGTAGAGATCCGGGAGGTCTCGACCATGATCGACGTTCCCGAGGAAGAGTACGTTCTCCAATCCCATCCTCCGCACCAGGTTCATTGCTGCCTCCAGGAGCTCTCCCCCTCCGGCGATACAGAGCGTCACACCCTTCCGCTGTTTCTCAAGGTGCGAGAAGATCTCAAGCATGGTGAGCGGTTGTTTTGCAGGGATCAGCCGCCCGACACTCAGGAGAATAACCCCATCCTCCGGGAGACCGAATCTCTTCCGGATACCTGTTCTGTCGGGTGAGGGATGGAACCGCCCGATATCAACCCCATTCGGGATGTAGGATATCCGGTCTCGTGCGACACCGATCCGCTCCAGCTCCTCACGAACCGGCCGCCCAACACCGGTGAAGAGAGTGGTGGAGGGCATACGGGTCAGGCAGGAACGCTCGATCCGGGCAACAACAGATTCATACAGGTGGAAAGGAAGGCTCCCCACCCCGAGCTCGCTCGATCCGGAGTAGGTCGAGTGCATCGTCACCAGGCAGCGCTTAAATGGGTTTTTGGTGAAGATAAAGGGGTTCTGGAGCCAGGCGGCATCATAATCGTTGTTTTTGAAGTGCCGCGAGACCTGGTACCAGTAGTTGAGCAGCCCGACGACGCCCGCCCTCTCTATCAGGGGCCAGCTTCCAAGCCTGACATCCGGGCCTTTTGGGGAGCAAACCGTGCACTCGACGCCTCTTCCTTTGAGTTGCTGCACGACGTTGTAAACTACATTGGCCATGCCCGCGCCGTGGGGAAAGTACTCGGTTGTGCAGACAAGCAGCCTCATGCAGGAATTCCCTCCACCATCCAGACCGGATCGCCTGTTCGCTCCAGAGCGCGTCCGGCAGCAATCACCCTTATCCTCGGATGGGATAACGCTGGAGAGTCGGGCCATCCTCTACCCATCATCCCAGTACCTGGCCGTATACGCCCACGATCTCTTTTGCTATGGTCTTCCACGTATACCGCTCCGAGTATGCGAGAATCGCCTCGCTATCCCATTCCCGATCCAGCGCTATGAGGGTTTTTTCGGCCAGATCGTCAGGGTTGCCCGGATCGGCCAGCAGACCATACTTATCGGAGGTGACAACCTCCGGGATTCCGCCCACCCTCGTTCCCACGAAGGGCTTTCCGCACCCGAAGGCCTCGAACATAACCGTCGGGTTGCCCTCGCTAAGGCTTGGCAGGACAAAGAGGTCACAGGCGTTCAACCAGAGCGGGATCTCATCGTGCGGCTTTCCCCCGGCAAGCATGACGTGATCTTCAAGACCGAGCGACCCGATCTGGCTTTTTAAGGCGTCGTAGAGTCTGCCGGGACCGACAACCACGCAAAGGATATCCGTTCGCTCCCTCACGATCCGCGACATTGCATTGATGAGGTGCTCATGTCCCTTGACCACACCATACAACCTCCCGACGTTCAGGATCACCTTTTTGTCTGTGGGTAATCCCAACGCCTCTCTGCATTCCCCTGTATTCATGGGGTAGAACTTTGTGTTATCGTAGCCGTTTGGAATGGTAACCACGCGCCGGAGCGGGAGGGATATCCCATGATCTTCCGATGCGCCGTTGTATTGTGCAATGTGTCGGGCATCTGACTTCGAGAGTGTCACAGTCCTGTCAACGGAATTTAAGATAACCCTCCTTGCACTCTTCTCGTAAATCCGCACGCATGTGTCTCCTATATGTTCGCCAAACATCAACTGGCCATGATGCGTGAGGACGAGCGGCACCTTGCAGAGTCTCTTCAATAAGGGAAAGGAGAGAGCAACAAAACTGTAGACGTTATGAATATGGATGATGTCGAAGTTCTTCAGTTCGTTTATGAGGAGAAAGATGGATGGTACAAGGGGATTTCTCAACGGTTCCCCGATGCATCTCAGCCTTCTGACGCTGATACCATCCATAACCTCGAAGGTTCTGCCTTCCGGAATGTTTGAGGTTATCACCTCAACCGTATGCCCCTCGTTGATCAGGCCTTTGCTTAAGTTATAGACGTACATCTCCATCCCGCCATTATGCGGTAAAAAATACGGAGTTATCTGAGCGATCCTCATGTTTCACCTCGGCCGATGCCGATCCCACCCGTCTCACAGCAGAGCGCTCGCCCCGGTTACGGTTTCAAAGTTCCAGGTGAAGCGTGCCGCGAAAGTCTTCTCGGGGACCAACGCTGCCGGTATAAACCGGTGGAGGACCCCATCCCCCGGAGCCCCTGACTTCAGGGGCGACGCCGCGCTTCCGCCCGGACGATGTAAGGGCGTGATCCGGCTTTCCGTGAGAAGTCGATACGACGGGGTTCTTCATCGCACCTGCAGGCGTGCCTCTGGGACATGAGGCGAATGAGTATCTCCTGTATCCCCGAGATTCTGTGAGTGTTATGGGCGCTGGGTCCGACATGGAGGGGGATGCCCTTCCGGGACACCTGATATAACTTTCGGATTACCGCCCCGTAATCGTAAGGTCATTCAACTACCCCTTCTACGGGGCTTTTCCCTTATGAACGGAGAAGAATAGCTCTTAATCGGTTTTTTGGCCGATATAAGAACCGGCGTATATGGCAACCTTTCCGATGAGATCATTTCTCACATGCCGTGATAGGATCGGAGGGCGCCGAATGGATCCATACCCCATCATGCAGGTGGGTAAAAGAACCCCGGCAATCATGAATGGGGGCGGCAAAGACCTCTTTGTTCTTTTAAGATAGGATCCCGGAATGCAGGGGCCGGGCAAGCTCGCCCGGATCGGGCCCGGTGTAAGGATTGCGCTGGCGATTGCCGGATGTGCATACCAGTTCTTCCGGTGCCGGATCTTACGCAGATCCTGTCGGATATGCCTGTTGTATCTTCTTGCTCCCCGTCATTGCTGGAGGTGGTAGATGCTGATGCCGCTGTTGGAGTAGATTCTATCCTCTGTGGATAATCTGCCAGTAAGGTTCAGGACATTCCCCTCTGTAGGCAGGTAGGGTTGAAGACCCTTTCCCGGATCGAATTTTGTCTCATCCATCGCTTCCTCATCTCCAAAGAGCAGTCCGCCACCCCGGAGTTGTGCCTCCAGGAGAATAACGTATCCACTACCCCAGGAGCAATTTGGGTCATCGGGGATGAGGCGACCGGTATAGTAAGGCAACCTCAGATGCTCGGATTCGCTTATCTTCTTTCTCCCGAAGAATCGCAACGTATAGTAATCCGTGTGAAGCAGGGACCCGCTCGGCACCTTCTCCAGGATATGATGAAACCCGATCACCTCAGCCTGATTGAAAGAATAACGGATGTAACCCGGGTCTTCCCTGATAAACCCAAGGGCGCTGATGCCATAGAGAGCAATCAAAACGATCATCACGGCCCCAACCCGTCGGGGCGATAGACCCAGGGCGACCAGGTAACGCATGAGGATATAGATGCCCACACCCATGGCAACGGTAAGAATCGGCAGAAATAGGATAGCGAATCGCTCGATGCGGAGAACCGATACCATCTGAAACATCACGGTAAAGATACCGGGAACATTCAGGATGATCGCTACCATCCCCAATATGCCGAACACGACCGAGTATTCCGGCCGCTGCTTCCATAAGAGATAAATCGCTCCCAGCAGTGCAAAGAACACGATAAAAAGGGTATCTACCTGATTCAGGAGAAAACCCCAGCCCTGGTGTACCGCTTCGGTGAGAGCGAGGTTCTGATAAATGGATGAGTCGATGCGTGGGAGCAGGTCCTCTATGAAGGGGTACGCTATAAAGAGCCAGTAACTGAGAAACAGAGAGACGGGGACCATCAGGAAGGTTATACTCACACGTCTTCTCTCATTGGTGAGTCGCTCGAAGAGGTAGAGGAGTCCGATCAGGGCGATGATCATGGGCATTGAGATCTGATGGATCAACAGGATGAACAGGGCCACGATCACGGCAAAGGCCCTCCGGGTGGTGGATCCGGTAACGGCGTACTCCGCTTCGGGTCTCGTCTCCACGATAGAGTAGACCAGATACAGGAGAATCAGAAACCCGACGTAGGCCATGGTCCTCGTCACCATATATGTGCCGTAGTATATGACATCGGCATTCATCGCATACACAAGAACGATGAGAAGGGCGATCTGATCGCTCTGAAATATCCTTTTGATGAGGTAATACAGAAACAGCACGGTTGTGGTGAATATCAGGCCCGTGGTGATGAAGAGAGAAGTTTCGATATTCAGGCCGATCACGTGTGAAGATAACGCCACGAAGACGTGATAGAGAGGAAAGTACGTGTACGTTCCGAGCTCGCCGGGTATGATACGCCCCGATACATATGTGATGGTAGCCATGTAACTGTGCGGCATAAGATCCGTTGTCCCGAAATACAGGGCCGGCCTCAGGGTATAACTGTAGATCGTGACTGCGAGGGTGAGCATGATCTCTATGAGCACCATTACCGGCCGTAACCGCGCAGATAGGATCTGGGTAAATATTACCGCATACAGGATGAGCACCCCAACGAGGCCCAATCCGGATTCGGGCGGGGTAATGAGAAAACCAAGAAGAGTGAGAGTAAAGATGGTCAGAAACAGTCGTAAAGAGATCAGGCGGTTGTAAGAATATACCTCAAGCACCCCTGAAAGTTCGATATCCTTCTTTTTGACGAGAAGGAATGCGAAAGATCCGATGATTGCGGGAACTGCAAGGATCGAGCCGTTGACCAGGTAACTCATCTTTCCGATAAGGAGGCAGACAGCACAACCTGCAACGTAGGTGAAGAGTACCAGATAAGGAAAGATCCCGGTCAGCCTTCTGAATAGCTGAACTCTCAATCCGAACTCTGCCTCCATACCTGCACACCCCCTCCTCCACGCTCAATGCTGATAAAGGTGAGTCCGGATCACCTCCGGCACTTGTGGAGCCGGGGCAACTCTGATGGGTTCGTGGAGGTAAATCCGGTGTCGTATGATGGGTCTGAGGACAATGCCCGGAAGGCCGGATGGTGTTACGCCGTGGGCAACCCTACCTCGATCGTCGGAAAGGCCGTTTACAGATCCGGGGTTCAAGGGGTGCAAGAAAGCCCCCGGGCTTTAGCCCGGGGAGAGTGTCAAAGGGTCCGGTCAGTAATACGAAATCGGCCCTGATTCGGAGAAGATCCCGTTCTGCCCGATCAGGTTCTCAGTCACAAAGACTCTTTCCTGCCCGCCGGTCTGCCAGACCGGTGGTGCCTGGGTATAGTAGAACCAGTTGTGGTCGATGTACGCTCCGTCGCGAGGAACGCCCCGAATCGCTACCGGGAACGAGCTCAGGGGCCCCGTGGCCATGAATGTATTGTGATGAATCTTGATCGTGTCTCCGGCGATCGTGGTGGACCCGGTGACTACACCGTGCATGTCGAAGTTGTGAGAAGAACTTACGATGAAGTTCGGCCCGCAGATGTTGTATCTCGCCTCGTACCCATCTCCGGCGACCCCGCTCCCGGCGATCGCGTGCCGACAGTAATCGAAGTAATTCGCCTCGATCAGACTCGTTGCTCCTCCCGACACCACGACGCCGTATCCAAGGCCCTCCATCTGGCAGTGGTGGATATAGTTGTGATGGATATACCCGCCCGCCTTCATATCGGAACCCCCAGTACCGGCAATGCCGATCGCAGCACCGTTCCAACCCCAGATCTCACAATTGTCCACCTCAAGGTTGCGATAGGCTGAGTGGATTCCAAGGGCCGACGGAACATCCGTTTCGTTCCCGGTATCCGGCCCCTCAAGGCGGATTCCGGTAATCCTCACATTCTCTCCACCGGCGATAAATCCGATCCTCGGATCGGAGTCCGCCGCCCTGAGGTAGATCAACCCTCCCGGTGAGACCGGGTATTCGCCCCGGGCCGTCGAGTTGCGGTGAGCCGAGACATATGCTCCGTTCGATGCTGCCGGATCTGCAATCTTCTCCAGGCCTTGCGATAGATCCCCGGACTCCGCTTCTATATGGATATTATCTCTCCCACTCTGCCCGCCTGCTGCAGTATCGGGAAGATAGCCAATATCACCGGTTATGAGAACCGCGTCAAGGCTCGGATCATCCTCACGCCAGTAGATGCTCAGGGTGTGCTTGCCGCCGGAGAGGTAGCGAACCTCTCCGGTGCTCCAGTGCCAGTCCTGCCCCACCTCATCCAGATCCCATCGACGGATCTCCTCATCATCCACCGAGACCCGGATGGTGCCTCCGCCCCCATTTAATCCGGATGCGCGAACCCGAAACGCATAATCTCCCGGTTCTTTGATCTCAAATGCATATGTTGCCGATCCGGTCACGCTTCGCTCTCCCCGATTGCCGGCAAGCGTAACGCCCGGGGGTATGACCACTCCTGCCGGAGCTCCGGTGAGGTTGATCCGGGCAGTCTCATCGATGTAGATGACATCCCCACTCTCTGCATCTCGAAGGGCATCAAACAGTTCGCCGGCGGTTGTGACGATGTTGCCCGCCCCGGGCTGCGTCGGTGTGAGTATATCCTTGTAGCCGTCTCCGCCCCCGATAGGGTTGCCCGTGGGGTTCGCCCCGGCGCCGAAAGTCATCTTATACTCAGTGGATACTATTGCAGGATCCGGATCATCTGCAGGATACGGGGTGGAGGTGGAGTGCATATCCCCGCGACCCCGGGGTATGGGATCGAGCGTTGCCGGGATAGCCTGGGCTATACAGAGAAGGAAGAGTATAATGATGAGTATCGCCTCTCGGGAGCGCACGGTATTTGCATCTCTGATCCCCACGATCCGTTATATGTTTTGTCGGGCAGCGGGTTTTCAGGCTATGGCCCGATCTGGTGCACCCGGAATATCCGTCGGGATACGTGTGCTGCTTTTGAGCCATGCATTCAGGTTCCTTGCCTGATAGCAAAATAGGGTCGCACCGGATAGGTGCCCGGGGGTGGAGAGGAAAAAGCCCTATTTCTGAAGAAGGAGAGGGTGTTGGAGGGGCACCTTTGACCTCTCCTGCCCGCTCTTCCCGCTCAGTAGTACTTGATTGGCCCGGATGCCGAGAGAGTCCCGCTCGGTCCAATCAGGTTGTTCGTCATGCTGATCCCGTTTTTGCCACCTGTCTGCCAGACCGGTGCATCCCGGGTAAAGTAGAACCAGTTGTGGTCGATGTACGCACCGACACGGGGGACACCCCGGATGGCGATGCACGTCGGCATCTGAGAGGTTGTACCCAGGAACGTATTGTGGTGGATCTTGATCGTGTCTCCGGCGATCGTGGTTGACCCGGTGACTACACCATGCATGTCAAAGTTATGGGGCGACGTCGAGATCCAGTTCGGACCACAGATGTTGTACCGCGCCTCATACCCATCTCCAGCGTTCCCGGCTCCGGTGATACCGTGCCGGCAGTAATCGAAGTAGTTCGCCTCGATGAGAGCGACACCGCCACTGGATAGACAGACACCGTACCCAAGACCGGCCACCTGGTTGTGGTGGATATAGTTGTGATGGATGTAGGCGCCGGTCTTCATGTCGGAACCGCCGGTTCCGGCGATACCGATTGCGGCATTGCCCCAGCCGAAGATCTCACAGTTCTCCACCTCGAGGTTCCGATAGGAGGTGTAGATACCGACATTCGTCGAACCGGATGCGCTGGTGCTCTTCTGTGGCCCTTCAAGGCGGAGACCGGTAATCTTCACATTCTGGCCGCCGATTGTAAACAATCGGGTCCCGCTCGATGTCTGGTAGATCCTGCCGCCATCCGATCCGCCCTGGCCACGGTCGCTGGCAAGGGTGACCCCGCTGCGTATCGTGGTGGTTCGTCCGCTCATGTCGATGTTGGCATTTCCTTCGACCCAGATGACATCTCCGGACTGCGCCGAGCTGAGTGCGCTCACGAGTTTGGCTGTCGTGTCGACGATGAAGTCTGCGTCACTCCGGCTGACGGTGCTCTTATACCCGTTACCTCCCCCGATCGGGTTTCCAGTAGGGTTGGCATCTGCACCGTAGACATTCTGACCCGGCGTCGGCGTAGGAGTGACGGTTGGCGTCGGTGTCGGTGTCTTTGTAGGCGTCGGCGTAGGGGTGACGGTCGGCGTCGGTGTCGGCGTCGACGTTGGGGCCTTCACCGTCATCGTCTTCTTGAGAGCGTTGTTGTTCTCGTTACTCTCCGCGATTCGGTTCACGTCATCGACCGTCGCGGTGATGGTGTACGTGCCTGCAACCGCCTTCCAGGTCGAGCCGGAGAAACCTCCGTTCGCGGTCACGAGGACCCATGCGCCGGGGGCGATCGATGCAGCGTAAGTGTCAGACCAGACCGCGGAACCAAGATTCCCATCGGCCGTGAAGGCAACGCCATGAATCGTACCCGCAGGCGTCGCACCAGTGCCCTGGTTCTTGATCACGGCCTTCATCGTGATCGTATCGCCGGTCATCGGGTTTGCCGGCTCCCAGGAGATGTCGGTCACCACAAGATCCGGTTTTCCGGAGGGAACTGGTGTAGGGGTTGGGGTTAGTGTAGGAGTCGGGGTTGGTGTAGGATTGGATACCCTGATCCCAGCGGGCTCGGTCAGGACATAAGTTCCTGACTGAAGGAGCACAATGCCGTTACTGATGGCCTTCGCCGCAGACTGGATGACCGTGCTGTCGTCTATCCCTGCAGTTCCGCTACTGATCACCCGACCATTGCTGTCCTCAGCAACGATCTTTGCACCGTTGGTGTACACAACAATATCGTAGGTACCCTGTGATACCTCCTGACTTTGCACGGCCAGTGCCGGTGTCACCATAGCGATCGCCATGCACAGCGCCAGTGCAAGAAATAGGGGTTTCTTCATGTTCATTCTCCTAAATCCCGCATGAGAGGAGCCCATCAGGCATCCTGGCGGGCAGGTGAGGGTAGACCCCTCAGAATTATTTCACTCTACTAACATATATATATGTATGATTTTGAATTCTGTTTTTAAACGTCTGATATCGCTATTATTGCGTTATATATCTCCGATTCTTTCCAGATTCATTTATAATAGAGCAATTTTTAGAATAAATATTTATATTACCTCGAATGTATGACTCTGAAACCAGCATTTCCCGTGAACGATTTTCTCGATCTTCTTACCAGGCGCTGTGTACCTCTGGACCGATCAATGTGGCAATTGGAATCCCGGTAGGTATCAGGCAGGTGTAATCTGCCGGTACAGGGTCCCCTCAGGATAATCCGGGGATAGATCCGCAGCCCAAGGGTTACTGTCCAGCAAAACGGAGACGCAAAAGATTGCTCGGATGGAATTCCGGCCTTGACGACGTCAAGATCATATGGTGTCCGTGGAACCGCAGGCACACCGAATGAGAACGGAGGGGCATTTCCACGCTAAGGGGCGTATCCCGGCAAGAATAACGCTTCAGGGATGGGGGGCCCCCTTCACTCCGCCCGCACGGCCGCCCCGTCGTTCCTCGCTCTTGTCGGGATCACCGTCCCCCCGCGGTCGCCGAGCACCTCCTTTGCCGCCCGGGCCACATCCGCCATCCCGGAATCCCCGACGGCATAGACCGTCGGCCCGAACGAGCTCAGGCCCGCCCCGGCTGCGCCGGCCTCGACCATCGCCTCGATGAGCGAGGAGACGACCGGGTGCTGCATCGCGACCTCGACCTTCTTGAACCCGAGGGCCTGCGTCCTGTTGATCGCCGACCCAAAGAGGTCGATATCCTGCTCGACCAGGCCCGGGATCATCCGCATGAGCACCTCGTGGCAGAGTTCCCGCACCTCGTGAAGCGGCACCGGGCAGTGCGTGCGGAAGATATCGATCTCCCGCCTCCCGTGCGCCCCGGCATCGATATCGGGGATGGCAAGCAGGATGCGCCAGTCCTCCGGGAACCGGTGCCGGGCGAGAACCGGCGGCGGTGCGACGCCCCGGGATGCCGCCGAAGGACGGAAGTCCTGTTTGCCCCCGGGAGAGCCGAACCGGTGCCCGCCGTCCAGTATGAACCCGCCCTGCGCGAACGCCGCCGTGCCGATACCGGATGTTCCGCCGCGGCCGACGATCCGCGCAAGCTCTGGCACCGGAACATCCCGGTCGTAGAGCCTGCAGAGGGCGGCGGCCGTCGCGAGAGCAACCTGCGTCCCGCTCCCGAGCCCCGCGTGCGGGCGGGCCACGGCATGCACCGTGATGTCCGCGCCGCCGGGGAGACCGAGCCCCTCCTTCACCGCCCGGGCAGCCTCAAGAACCCGGTTGCGGAGAAGTTCATCGCCGCCGTGGACATCGAGCCCCGGCCCTTTGCGCGCATCGAGGAGACACCCGGGCTCGTCGAGAGCAACCCCGACACCGCCGTCCACCCTCCCGGAGGTGCCGTTCATGTCGAGCAGCGTGATGTGGAGCCGGGACGGAGCGTCGACCAGAACCCTGACATCGTCGGCAAACGCCGTGCAGGGGAAGATCTCCTCGATCGCGATCAGCGGTTCTCCGCGGTGGATGATCCGGTACTTCCGCGAGAGCATCGATTCGCACCGGTGGATGTTGAACGTCCGGGCGAGGTCCGTCCCGGCCTGGACAACGCGCGCATCGGTGATCTCCCGGCGGGACTCTATCCGGTGGCGAGAAAGGATCCTCCCTATGGGGATATCCGCCCGCATGAGATCCTGCCTGAACTCCGGGGCAAGCCGCCGCAACGGTGTGCGCGAGACCGCGTAGATGAGGACGTTTCCCGTAACGCTGTCTTTGAGCTCCACGATGCGGTGGTTGACCTCATCGCCGGGTTCGATCGCAAGCGCGGCCGCCGCTTCAGTATCTGCGGCGACGATATCCTGGACGCGGGTGGTGATGCTGACGGAGTGACCGGTCGCCATCTCAAGGAGGTTTGTCACCGAACCGTCGGTCCCGATGAGGACCTTCTGCATCGGGGAGAGCTTTCCTACGCGCTGCTCGATCTCATGGATCTTTGCGCTGATCCTGTCTGCAGTCAGGGGTTCCATGCCAGAATACGGGTACTGTACGCGCAGACTACAAAAAGGTGGTGCCGGAGTCCGACCTGCCGGATCAACACGAGAAGAAGAGGGAGAGGAAGTCCGGAGCCTGCACGAGTCCAAACGACCCCTTTGCAGCATCGCGTTCGGAGAACGCCCGGACACCGTCTCTCCCCTCCCCGAGCATCGCAAACGGCACCGGGTCGGCGGTATGGGTCTTCAGCCGTATCGGCGTCGGGTGGTCGGGGAGGACCGCAACGGCCGTCTCCGGCCGATCCAGGATGATCCCGATCGCCTCGTCGAGCCGTTCGATTGCCCGTACCTTCTCCTCCACGCTCCCCATGTGTCCGGCCTCATCGGGAGCCTCGACGTGCATGTAGACAAAGTCCAGGCGATCGAGGGCATCGACCGCGTACCGGGCTTTCGCCTCGTAGTCGGTATCGAGGAACCCCGTTGCGCCCGGGACATGGATTACCTCCATCCCGGCAAGGCGGGCGATACCGTTGAGGAGGTCGACGGCGGAGATCATCCCGCCGGAAAGACCGTATTTCTCACGGAAAGGCGCCAGCGACGGTTTTTCCCCGCCGCTCCACGGCCAGATCCCGGTCGCCGGGGCCTTTCCTTCATGCAGACGGCGCCGGTTGACCGGGTGGCCGGCAAAGACCTCCCGGGACCGCTCCATGCAGTCGAGGAGGATGGCGGCATCGCCTCCGCGCGGGAGGTAGTCTCTGACGGCCTGGCCGACGATGTCGTGGGGCGGGGTGGTGACGGCGCCGCGCGCCCCGGGAACCACCATAAGGTTCCGGTAACCGACCCCGGGGTAGACCCTGACGTCTTCGAATGCGGCGTCGAGGTCGCGGAGGAGGCCGGCGCCTTCGGTGCTGGATATGTGCCCGGCGTTGAAGTCCTCCATCACCCCATCGCGGATGGTGACCAGGTTGCACCGGTAAGCCATCTCCCCTTTCCGGAGGTCGACCCCCATACTGGCCGCCTCGAGCGGCCCTCTGCCGGTATACGAGGTACGGGGGTCGTAGCCCAGTACGGAGAGGTTTGCGGTATCGCTCCCGGGCTCAAACCCATCCGGGACAGTCCGGAGCATCCCGCACCGTCCCTCACGGGCGATGCGATCCATATTCGGTATGTCTGCGTACTCGAGGGGTGTCCTGCCCCCCAGTTCGGCAAGCGGTTCATCCGCCATGCCGTCCCCGAGAATGAGGATGTACTTCATGTGAATCATGCGAATCTGCTGTGTAATCTCGATAGTGCTGGTTACTCCAATCCGGTCGCCGGGGCCGGCGACGAACGCCCTGCCGCCGGTCTTGCTACAGGAAGCGCCCGGCTAGGGCCGCGCACCTTCCTTCCCGAGCATGGCGCGGACCGCCGTACGCACGCTCTCTTCTGACGTGGTCCCGCACCGCCAGCCGAGGGCTTTGAGTTTCTCGACCGAGAGCTGCATCTTCGGCACATCGCCGACCCAGCCGCGTGCGCCGCCGGTGAACCGGTACCGGACGCCGGAGAGCCCCATCTCTTCCGCGACGATATCGGCGATCGTGACGACGTCGATCCAGTCCTCAGAGCCGATGTTGAAGGTATTCGCCGGATCGTGCGAATGATCGATCCCGAACTGCACGGCGCGGACGCATTCGCCGACTTCAAGGTACGACTTCGTCTGCCTTCCGTCGCCGAGGATCTCGAGTTCTCCCGGGTTCTCGCGGAGTTTTCGGATGAAGTCGGATATGACGCCGTGACCGCTCCGCTCGCCGATGATGTTTGCGAACCGGTAGACCCACGCCCGCATGCCAAACGAGTGGCAGTACGACGATATGAGCGCCTCGCAGGCAAGTTTCGTCGCGCCGTAGACAGATATGGGTTCGAGCGGCGTATAGGTCTCCGGCGTCGGGATGACCGTGGCCTCGCCGTAGACGGTCGACGTCGAGGTGAAGACCAGTTCCGGCACGTCGTGCGCCCGCATCGCCTCGAGCACCCGGTGCGTGGCAATGACGTTGTTCCTCACCTGTGAGTCCGGGGTTACGGCGCTCTGCCGGACATCAGGGTCTGCGGCGATGTGGTAGACCCGGTCGGCACCCGCAAAGTGCTCCTGCCAGCCGTCGTCGAGCAGGTTCTGCCTGATGAAGGCGACCCGGCCGCCCGCCGCATGCCGCGCGAGGTTCTCTTCCGTGCCCGCGCTGCAGTCATCGATGACCAGGACGTCGTTCCCCTCCGCGACCAGAGCGTCAACGATGTGCGAACCGATAAAACCGGCGCCTCCTGTTACGATACAGAACATTGTAGAGTAATAGCCTTCCCACAGTATAGGATTTACTTATGGGGAGTGCCCCGGGGCAGCCTCGTTCCCGGGTAACCGGAGGTCTCGCCCGCCGGGCACCCCGAATACGACGCGACGATAGTGGAAAAATTTATATCTGCGGGGGATATCAGGGAATAGAGCGGCACTCCTCCGCCGGGAGGGGGATGGTGGCCGCAGAGCCTCGCCTGTAAGGGCACGGCAGGTTGCACCAGGACATATTTTTTCAGGGGTCTCGCCAATATATGGAGAACCATAAGGAGTTGTCCAATTGAGAGAGGTATGCATCCGTAGCAGTACCGGTCCGTTCCCGGCCGCCGGGTCCGGTGGCATCCCGTCGCCGGGATCTGTAGACACCGATCACGGAGCCAGGTTATGAGCAACCCGCGCCCGGATATCCGGGGACACGCCGGGATTTACCTGCGCGGCCTGATGATGGGGGCCTGCGACATCATCCCCGGAGTCTCGGGGGGGACGATTGCCCTCATCACCGGCATCTACGAGCGGCTGGTCGGGGCTATCGGGAGTATCGACCCGGCCTCGCTAAAGCACCTCGCGAGAGGCGACTTCGCATCCTTCCGAAGGGATCTTGAGAGCCTCGATATACCGTTCCTCGTCGTCCTCCTTGCCGGGATCGGCACTTCTTTCCTCCTGATGTCGGGGATCATCCTCTCTCTCCTCGCGAATCATGCGGTAGGGACGTACTCCTTCTTCCTTGGCCTCATCCTCGCCTCGGCGGTCCTCATATTCCTTGAGATCCGTTCCCCTGGTGTGGCGACCCTCGCGTA
>Ga0302246_1001630_pt1 | contig 15205 bp, 8 predicted proteins | sample AAG_UR_Trp_MG_FD_193533 | JGI IMG/M metagenome (GOLD analysis project Ga0302246, IMG submission 193533) | Enriched activated sludge microbial communities from anaerobic digester in WTTP, New Holstein, Wisconsin, United States - AAG_UR_Trp | ecosystem: Engineered > Bioreactor > Anaerobic >...
GCAACAGTTACAGCGCTGATTGCTGAAAGAAAAAGAAGTGTAAAGAAAGCATGCCTCATATCGTTGACTCATTATTCACAAGAATAAGGACAGAATTAATGCCAGGATTGTATTTATCTGAATATCATTATAATGAACATAATATATTTTATTAAACTGTAAAAAAATCAGACAGCAGGTGTCAATTTATTTGACATCATGAAAGGAAAATATTACCTATGCCGGTGAAACGGTTTTCAATAGTATGACCCGTCAGAAGAGTTATCAGTGGATTTGTCTTGCAGAGAGATGCCCAGGTCATCGAATTGATCCCCTGCTTAGCCTTAAGTCGCTATTCAGGAGGCGGTATGATGGATCCTGGTTTTCAAATTCTGACACGGTTAATTAATTTTACCGGACAGAAGTGTTTCCAAAATAGTGTTTGGAGTTTGATATAAGTGAGATGAAAAACAGCCGTATTCTAATTATTGACGACAACAAGAGTGTACTTAGCGCGCTTGAGCTGTTGTTGCAGCCTCTTTGCCAGGAGGTGGTCACATCACCCAATCCTAATGAAATTCCCTCATTGATTGAAACAGGGCGTTTTGATGCGATTTTGCTGGACATGAATTTTTCAGCGGGCATCAACACGGGGAATGAGGGTTTGTATTGGCTGAAACGCATTCTGGAATATGATGCTAATCATTCTGTTATTATGATTACCGCCTTCGGAGATGTTGAACTGGCTGTACGCGCGGTGAAGGAAGGTGCATTTGATTTTGTATTGAAACCGTGGGAGAACAGTAAACTGCTGGCAACCATACAGGCTGCCATCCGGTTCAGGAACTCCCGCAAGGAGGTAAAGTCACTCAAGGAAAAGGAACGGAACCTGAAAACAGCGGTAAAAAAGGAAAGTACTGTTATTATCGGAGAATCGGCGCCATTTCGCGAAGTTCTTGATATTGTGGCAAAGGTGGCAAAGACTGATGCCAACGTGTTAATAACCGGCGAAAACGGTACGGGAAAAGAGGTTATTGCCCGTGAACTTCACAGGCAATCGTTGCGGGCAAATGAGGTCATGGTGCACGTAGACATGGGTTCTCTCTCTGAAACACTGTTTGAGAGTGAGTTGTTCGGACATGTGAAAGGCGCGTTTACCGATGCCAAAGAGGAGCGTGCTGGCAAGTTTGAAGCAGCAAAAGGCAGTACACTCTTTATGGATGAGATCGCCAATCTGTCATTCCCCCTTCAGGCGAAACTGTTGGCTGCCCTGCAAAACCGCGAAATCGTAAAAGTGGGATCGAACAAAAGAATCCCTATTGATATCAGGCTGGTCTGCGCCACCAATACCAATCTGCACACGTTGGTGAAAGAGGGTAAATTTCGCGAAGATTTATTGTATCGCATCAATACCATTCAGATAGAAATACCCCCGCTGCGTGAGCGGGTGGCTGACATTCCGCTGTTAGCCGATTTTTTTCTGAAAATATATTGTGCCAAATACAAAAAGAACACACTTAAACTGAGCGGTGAGGTGTTGAACAAAATGAAACAATACTCGTGGCCAGGTAATGTTCGCGAATTGCAACACACCATAGAAAAAGCTGTTATCCTGGGTGAAGGCGATACGCTCACCTTAAATGATTTCTTCTTTTCAAACAGCCATACACCAGCCAATACTGTTGTCCGGACATTGGAAGAGATGGAACGCAGTATGATTGCATCAAGCATCCGGAAGAACAATGGAAATCTGAGTGCCGTTGCCGCAGAACTGGGCATTACACGGCAAACGCTCTATAATAAGATCAAAAAATACCAATTGTGATGGATTTGCCGGCCAGCTTTAAGAAGCCTTCAGTGCCAGTAAGCACAGGAACAGATATCCGGTTTGATTTTACACACGGAATAACATCTTCTACTGCCCGCTCCAATAACCCTGACAACCATGAATCATCGTAATCCTAATCTCCGAATAACCCTCTATATCATCCTTTTGATTCTGCTCTCGGGAACACTGTTTCTGTTAGCGAGAATATCATTGTGGTACACGGTTTTACCGCTGGCAGTTATCGTGTGGTTAGCACTTGCCATTATTCGCATCTTTAACCGTGTTCCGGAAAAAATCTCCTATTTTTTTAATGCTGTTGAAAATGAAGACTCCACGCTGTACTTTTCCGAAACGATACAACACAGGTCCACTAAAGAGTTGAACACCAGTCTTAATCGTGTGAACCGGCTTATACAGGATGTAAAGCTGAGAAATCGTGAACAGGAGCAATATTACGGCACATTGCTTGAACAGGTGGCCACGGGAATTGTGGTGATAAATGAAAACGGCAACATCCTTCAGGCCAACTCATCAGCAAAAAAGCTCCTTAATTATCAATCACTGACACATATCGAACAATTGAAGCGGGTTGACCCAAACCTTCACCAGGCCTTTTTATTGCTGAAAGAAGAAAGCACACATCAGTTTGTAAAAACAACACACCATAACACTATCAGGCACCTCTCATTACAGGCAACCACGTTCAAAGATCACAAAAAAACACTTCGGATCATTTCTATTCATGATATTAGTAATGAACTGGATGCCAAAGAATTAGAATCATGGCAAAAACTTATTCGTGTGCTCTCGCACGAGATAATGAATTCCATTACCCCAATTACTTCGCTCAGCGAAACGCTTTTGAATTACTTCATCCCACCCGAAAAGCCGGTTGATAAAACAACTGTTGCCAACACTGTAAAAGGGCTGGAAGTAATCAACGAACGCGGTATAGGCCTGATCAGGTTTGTTGAATCTTATCGTAAACTTACAAGACTCTCAAAACCGGTGTTAAAACATATTGATCTGAGGAATCTGATAGAGCATTTGCTGCTGTTGCTGGAAAATGAGCCTGATTTTCAACGTATTCAATTCAGTGTAGAAACCGGAACGTCTGACATCAACGTCGAAACCGGAACGCCTGACATCAGCGTTGAAGCGGATGAAGCGCAACTGTCACAGGTATTGATCAATCTGATTAAGAATGCCATGTATGCAGTCAAAGATGTTGCAAACCCGCATATCTCTGTACGGGCGCATTACTCGCAAAACGGACGTTGCGAAATAGAGGTGATCGATAATGGCCCGGGGATTCCTCCAGAAATAATGGAACAGATCTTTATCCCATTTTTCACTACCAAAGAGAATGGATCCGGTATTGGATTGAGCCTTTCAAGGCAGATAATGAAAAATCACGGGGGAAGTATTGAGACAGTTTCATCACCCGGCTCTACCGTTTTTACCTTAACCATTTAACAAAACCTGCAACGGGTTAGAAATTTTCATTTAATAGTCACGTAACCAATATATTGGGATATTCATCCTGAAAACCCCACTCCTGATAATCAGGCAGATTTTCATGTACAACATGCAGCGCTATTGTTTGGTTTTATTGAATAGCCAAAGGGAAATTATTATATATTTGCACCGCGAAAGGTCCCGTAGCTTAATTGAATAGAGCATCTGACTACGGATCAGAAGGTTACAGGTTTGAGTCCTGTCGGGATCACTTGGCAATGAGGCAGTTGCAGACAATCATGTGACTGCCTCGCTCTTTTGTATACACATATGAAAATATGATATATAATCAGAAACAGGTGGTAGTATTTCTCTGGTATAATGAACAGATGAGGATTTAAGGAAAGGGAACATAAAACGATTTATATTTCGGTTTGAAATGGCGCTTCCCGGCAAGCATGGGAAAAGGCTGTTTCAACAGCTATTCCCGCGAGGAAAGCTATCCTTTCAGGAGTAGCCTTTCAAATAACAAAAACTGTTATTCCTGTTTAAAGATTATAAAAGTTTTCATACCCGATTCCAAGATCATATCTTCCCTGTGATATTGCAATTGGTTCGTCATCCAGAAAGGTCTTCAGGTTAAAGTATCCTGACATGATGGTTCTGCTGAGCTCCTCATCCACATACAGTCTTTGAACTTTTTTAATAATCAGCTCTCCTTCAATAAGATTAAGTACAGTTGTGACATTCCCTGTTTTCAATGTCACAGCCCGTCCAGGTTCCTTGAGATTAAAGGTTGTATTATCCAGTTCAGTGAGGTCATAATATGTCTGAGGAGAAAAACCCTTGATTGAAAACTTCAGATCAACATTTTCTGAACCCATGCGGCCCCTGAAAATTATATTCAGAGTATCGCTGTTCACAATCACTTTGACCGGCAGGTCATCAGAAGTGGAAACAAAGGGTTTCCGGTCAATGTATGCCCCAAAGGTATTATACCCCCATTCAGAGTAGATGGGGAGACCCGGATAGTAAGGATCTTCAATGAAAATGGTGCCGGAGAGATTGAAATCATCAAGCTTATTACATGATGAGGAAACAATCAGAAGCAGTATGGCAGGAAGTAATATTTTCAGTGATTTCATATCAGTATTGTCGTTAGTTGCTTTTAAGAGGGAGTTGAACTGACATCCTGAAGCCTTCAAGGTAATCAATATCAATAAAATAGAAATTATTTTCGGTCAGCAGGAATGAAGGAAGCATCAACTCAATTGTATAGTTCAACTTGTCTTCCTTGCCTAGTTTAAGGCCTATTGAGCTGTAGAAGGTTGAGATGTTCCTGTTAACCGGACCTGAGATATTTCCTAAGACAACATCCTTTTGCGGATTCATTGTTTCTTCCCTGAACGTGATATCCGCAGCTTTCTTAAAGCATATCACGCTGTATTCCAGTCCGGCCATGGCAAACAATGAGATGTTTCTGTACCGTAACGGATAAACTCTTATCTCAAGAGGAATACTCAGAAGATAGTTACACTCTGTCAGAGACTTAACACGGGCAAATTTTGTATCATTCCCCTCCATTGAATATCTCAGGTAGAAGAAATCAGAATTGGCTGATGCATAGCCGTTTATCTCTGTGTTTATTCCGATAAAACGCAAACCGGTTGAGATACCGCTTCTGATCCCCGGAAGGCCGTATTCATACCTTGCTCCCAGAAGCATGCCAGAGGTTGAGGAGGAGATAGAACCATCAGAATGGCGGTTAACATAATAGTAACTCAGGTTCTGCCTGATAGAGAGGCTCTCTTTTATTGTCCCTTGCGGATAGAGAAACCCGGCTTCAAAAGAGAGAGATTGCCTCCGGGAAGGCTTGCTATCATCACTCTGTGGCCGGATAGCTGTAAACGGGAAAACCAACAGGATGATCCCGAAGATAATTTTATTCATTGATTGTTTTCTGGTTAAGTGTATTACGCCGCAAAGATACAATAAACAAAGCAGCTTGGAATTATGGCAGTTGTTTATTATCGAACGGCTACGGCCTGGCTTCCGGGGAATATTTTTCCCTGAAGTCCGAATTTATCTATGGCCGGATGGCAGAATTATCTTTTATCCGTTTATTTCCAGATCATGGACATACTTGTTGTCATCTGCCAGATACAGCTCAAGGGTGATTGAATAGGGTTTCTTGATCACCAGTATCTTGTGGTAGCGACTAAGCTTTTCATCGTTCGTCGCTGTACAATAGTAGTATCTGCACACTCCGTCGAAGCGGTCTTCCTTATCTTCAGTATGGTACACATTCAATACCAGCGGTTTCGTGTTGCTGCTCAGGTAATTGGTGATAGTGATGCGCTTATCTGTGATCACTATTGACCTGACAGTACGGTCTATCTCAAAACCATCGCTTCTGATTGTGGCAGACCTGCTCCTGAATGTCTGTGAAAACAAACCTGCAGTAGTCAGTAAAAACAAACCAAACATGATAACCCTTTTCATGCCAGAAGATTTAAATCCATATTTTGACTAACGCCAGGTTATACGTGTGAATCAGGATTTTGTTCTGCTTTTTGCTGACAAATGAGATTTGCCGGCACTAAAATTATAATTCCTGACGCCACGCTCTTCTTAGTAGCATGCACGGATAGGTCACCCTAAAGATGTCAATACGCTGGCTGATACATGGATGAGCCGCCTCTTGCAAGGTATATTCAATAAGGGCACACTAAAAAACACAAGAGGCCGGTTTTGACCTCTTGTGTCTGTAAAGTGAGAGTGTGATTGCCCTGCTACGCCATGGCTTCGCAGGGCGAAGCACCCCGGAGAGGATGAAAGTTGCGGCTGATTAATACACTCCTCAGGCAGATTCAGGAATGAATCAAATCTGACCGGTCACATAATACATTTATCAGCTTTCAATAAGATAATCCGTAACCAAACTCAAAAGCCTTGTTCGGAGCATCAAAGGGCACATCCTCCAATTGATTCCTTACATCATCCATTGACAATGGAATCTCAAACGGAAGTTTTCCTATTGGATTGAATTTGCCGAAAACAACATCAAGCAGTGCATTGTCAAGAACGTCAAAGGTCATAATAGTTCCTTTTACAACCTGTTTTAAGTCAGGTGGCAATACGCAAACTGAACCGGATGGATTGAAAGCAACAACAACCGGTTTGCCGGTTCCGGCAAGTGCCTTGATTGCATCCCATTTAACAGATGGGAACGTAATGTCAACTTCCCTGGCAGCGAAAGGATTCATATTTGCTGTCATTTGCTGAGCATTTCTCTGCTGACCTGCTGCAGCCCTGTTTCCAGTCTGTCCGACTGTTGTACCTGGTCTGTTGCCAGTGTTGCCTGCCTGAGGTGCAGGACCTCCACCGAAACCTCTCTCTGCCTGTGTTGATGTTCTGACAAGAATAAGATCTGCCTGGTTTGGATCATCAACAACGCTAGCATATTCTGCTGCCAGTTCCCTGTCAATTCCTTCTACAAAAATCTTTATGTTTTCCTTTGCAGGAAGTACACCATCATTTGTAAGCAGAACTATTGATTCAAGCTGAGCCAGATACCCCAATTCCTGGTTTTTATCACTCCTGACTATATTAACGGCTGCCTCAGGATCAACGTAAGGATTTTCAAAGAGTCCCAGTTTAAAGTGCCATTGAAGTATCCTTGATGCTGCCTGATTTATCCTCTCTTCTGTTACTCTTCCCTCTTTCACAAGCTCGATAACCAGGTTGTTATTTGTTTCACTTCCCATCTGGTCAACACCGGCATTGATTATCATTTCCATGTTATCTTTCAGCGTCGTATTCCCCTGTAAACCTGGCTTGAGCGGGCCGCGGCCCACCACACCCCAGTCAGTGCAGATAGCCCCTTTGAAACCCAACTGATTGTATAAAACTTCAGTCGACATGTAGTGGGAATAGTTCACATTCAGTGAATCATAACAGGTGCCGCTGTAATAACCCATTGCAGCAAGGGCTCCTTTTGCTATACCTGTTTTCCAGGGGATGAGATGATAATCGAATTTATCACCTGGATAGACCAGCCATTGTCCGGTACCATCTTTATGCGGACCTGATCCGGGCCAGTGTTTCAAATGAACCAGTATCTTGCCAGGCCCTGCCTCCTTACCCTGGGCACCATCCATGAAGGCAGCAAGCATTTCCGAAGTAAGGTTGGCATCTTCTGAAAAACAGCCCATATTGCGACCCCATCTTGGTTCTGTCATAACATCTATCTGTGGACCCAGGATCATATGCAACCCTATTGCACGATACTCTTCTGCCACAACCTCGCCAAATTTCCTGACAATAGCCGTATCACGCGATGCAGTAATGCCAACCTGGCCTTCCTTGCCCGGCCATTGTGAGAGGTATTGTTTTCCGCTTACATGAGCGCCTAAAACAGCCCCGTGCCTCGGATCGGTTGAAAACATTATTGGTATACCAAGCCTTGTAGCCTCCGCAATCTCCTGCATCTTGTCAGACCAGGCAGCGAATTCACGGATAGGAGCAACGCCATTATTGAGGATATTGCGGAAATTCTTTTCTTCTATATATGATTTAGCGGTTGCTGTTCTTCTCATCTGGCCCATAGCCATGCCACCACCTGCCGGTGCCTGTCCGCCCGGACCAATTGGACCTGCATATTGTTCATTGGCAGCATTGGCAATAGCAGCTTTCTCCTCCTCTGTGAAATCGTATTTTACAATTCCGTCAGCAGGAACGGCAATATTGGGATGGAACATCAGACCAACTTTCTCTTCAAGTGTCATCTGACTAACGAGATCTGCGATTCTTTCATCATCTGGTAGTCGCCAGTCCTCATATTTGTCAAGCTCTCCATTTTTGTTCAGATCCTTGAACTGCAGACCTTTGTCCTCAATAATCTGCACAGATCTTGTCCCAAGTACAGGTTGAACTTTCTTTTTTGCACCATTAGTGCATGAAATAACAATTCCCATTGCCAGAAGCAATGCAAAAACTGATAACAGGTGTCGGTTTGTTTTCATCATAATATAATTCTGTTTAATCTTATTTGGCTCCGGCCATGATAGGTTGAAACAAGCTCATCAGGATATACAGTTCTTCCATCCGGGGATTCATAAGAACTATTCCTGCCAGCCTTTTGCAATTTACATTATATCTCATTCAAATCAATTACCATCAATAAAATGAATAATCAGAATGACTTTTCGCAAGGGATGATATTGTTTTAAATCATTCTCTGGTTGCAACCCGGACAACTAATTTAATTTTCCGCGTTTAATAGTTGAAACTCCGATAAAAAGCCAGACGGAATAAAAAGTCACCATTATACGGAATAAAATGCCGCCAAAACACGGAATCCATAAACAGATTGAAGAAGCAGCAACCCTGAGCCATTGAAAATCAGTTTTTTTCAGTCTCTCATCTGGCAGGAATTTCAGAAGGGGCCACTAAAAAAACACAAGAGGCCGGTTATTGCCTCCTGGCCAAAAGCTTCCTGAGTGATCAGGATAACTGTCAAAAAAAGAGGCTGCCCCATTTTATTATAAGACAGCCTCCTCTTTCAGGTGTGAGAGTGAGTCTTGAGGAAAAAGAGTGACAGTGCTCACGAATGCTCTCGCACTCGCTTTCACTCTCACTCTCACTTCTTTTCTGTACCCGGAGCGGGACTTGAACCCGCACAGGCATTACTGCCCACTGGATTTTAAGTCCAGCGTGTCTACCATTCCACCATCCGGGCGGTTCGAAATATGAAAGTCTGAGAGCCCGAAAGCCCCGACAGCTTCGTTATCGTGATTTCGCTCCGTCACAGACGGAGCTCAGTCTGAAGGTCCTGAAACCAGCCGGACCACGATCTCTCAGATGGTTGTGCAAATATAGGATATGTAAATCAAATTTATGGCAGTCAGTTTTATTTCCCGGGCTTAGTGATTAATCAAAAAAAGAGTTCCGGATTCGCAAGAGTGCGCAAACCCGGAACTCTCTGTTTCAACCTGCTTACAATCTCTATTTCACAAGAACCGGTTCGCCGAAGCCAACTTTCTTCAGTCCCTTGAACTGCGTGGCACCGTCTCCGACAACAACATAGTACATCTTCATCGGGTCAATGTACTTCTGAACCGTCTCGTTGACCTGCTCAACGGTCAGACCGCGGAGATAATCCTCCTCCTGCTTCACATAGTCATCAGGAAGACCGTAGAAGGTCATTGTGTTCAGCATGCCCAGCTTCGCTTCATTGGTCTCAAACCTGAGGGCATTGCCCTTGAGCAGGGATCCCTTTGTGAAGTCCACAACCTCCTGCGAGACACCTGCCCTGTACTGTGCCATGATATCCCTGAACAGCTCCACTGACTCCAGGGTGGCATCGGTACGCACAGAAGCATAGGCTGTGAATGTACCATAGTTTTTCATGCCGTCGAAACCAGAGTAAGCGCCATAGGTGAACCCCTTCTCCTCTCTGAGAACCATGAACAATCTTGCACTGGCACCTCCGCCAAGCATGAAATTGGCAACATCAGCCTTGTAGAAATCAGGGTGGTCGCGGTGTATTGAGGGAGTGCCTATGTTTATGACAGACTGCTTGGCTCCGGGAATATCCACAAAATAGATTGCAGATTTTTCCGGTGCAGGCGGGAATGTGAGTTCCGGCATTGTCACCTCTTTTGCAGCCCACTTCTCATTCAGTCCGGCAAGTGCCTTCTCTGCCCTGGCCTGGTTTACATCACCCACAATCAGGAAGGTGGCAACTGAAGGTGAGAAGTTCTTTTCGTAATAAGCCTTGAGATCATCCATCGTGATTGTCTCAACGCTCTCCACCGTACCGCTGACATCCGTTGAATGAATATTGTCAGCACCCAGCACAAGTTTGCCGAAAGTAATGCCAGCAACATAGTTCGGATCAGCAAGATTGCGCTTTAGATTGTTGATGGTACGGGTCTTGTTGATTGAGAACTGCTCCTCATCCCAGCGGGGTTCAAGAAGCATCTCCTCAACAAGTGCAAGGGTCTTCTCAAAGTTGCGGGCAAGTGCGCTCACAGAAACGGTGATTCTCTCCTCACTGGCCCTGATGCTTATGCTGGCTCCAAGAAGCTGTATCGCCTCCTCAAGCTCTTCCGGGGTCTTGTTTTTCGTTCCCTCATTCAGCATCTGGGCAGTGAACCTGGCAACACCCGGTTTGGAGATATCATCAAGCATGTGACCGCCCGTGATGACAATATTGTATGTCATCATCGGCAACTCATGCTGCTCAATACCAAAGACCTTCATACCATTAGCCGCTTCACTCTTCCAGATGGAGGGCAGGGTGACTGACGGATCAGGACCCGGAACCGGTGGCTTTGACCTGTCAAAACTGCTCGGGGTCTTTTCTATCACCTCTTCGCCTCCGGCGATAACTTCCATCTGCGTTGCCCTGGTGACATCCTCCTCAACAATGTCTGCAATCACTGAACCCTCTGCAATCAGATCAGTCTGTCCCTTCGGGACGAAGCTGGTGGCAATGTAGTTCTTGTCTTTGATATAGCGGTTGTACACATCCCATACATCATCCATCGATACCTTCTTCATCATTTCAAGCTCCTCAACCATGAAGTCGGGTGAGCCTGCAAACTCACTGTACATGGCAAGCATGAACGATTTGTACATCACGCTGCTCATCATGCGGTAGAAGTCAGTCTCAAGGCCTGCCTTGATTCTCTCCAGGTCCTGCTCGGTGAATTTCTCTGTTTCAAACCTGGTGAAGGCCTCAAAAATCGCCTCTTCCACCTCTTTCAGGCTGGTTGACGGGTTGGCAGTAACGCCAATCTGAAATCTGCCGGTGAGCTCAAGCGCCTGGTTGTAAACGGATACGTTGGATGTAAGCTGCTTTTCCTTTACAAGCACCTTATACATCGGTGATTTTTTGCCCACACCAAGCAGTTGTGCCAGTACATCAAGAGAATAGGCATCCTTTCCAAACTGCTCGACGGTCGGGAACACCATCGTGTACTGCGGCGCACGCGCGAAGTTGTCTTCGTGGTAGATCTTCTTCGTCTCTGACAGGGTCACCGGCATCGGATCAGGATCCTTAAGCTCTTCCCCTGCGGGGATCTCGCCGAAATATTTCTCGATCATTGCCTTCACCTCTGCCACGTCATAATCACCTGACACGACCAGTGTGGCATTGTTCGGGATATAGAACTTCTTGTGGAAATCCTTTACATCGTCTATTGTGGCATTGGCCAGGTCAGCCATCTCCCCTATCACATCCCAGCTGTAGGGGTGATCCTGCGGGTAAAGGTTTTTGAGGATAACGGCTTCAGTATGGCCATAGGGTCTGTTGTCAACACCCTGGCGCTTCTCGTTCTGCACCACATTCTGCTGCAGGGCAAATGACTGCGGCGTAACAGTGTTGCGAAGGAATCCCATGCGGTCTGACTCGAGCCACATGGCAAGTTCAAGCGCATTCTTCGGCACAACCTCGAAGTAGATTGTCTGGTCATAGCTGGTGCCTCCGTTGAGGTTACCGCCTGCACCTTCGATGTACTTAAAATATTCATCCTCACCCACGTTCTCCGAACGCTGGAACATCATATGCTCAAAAAGGTGAGCGAAACCGGTTTTACCGGGCACCTCCCTGCTTGACCCCACATGATAGAGGATAACCAGTGAAGCGATAGGATCCGACTTATCCTCATTCAATATGACAGTCAGACCGTTGTCAAGCTTGTATTCTTCATAGGGAATACTCAGCCTGTTTTTTTCCTTCCCGCCACATGATGTCATCAGCAGCATTGAGGCAATCATAAAAAACGATATGGTTCTTTTCATCATATATAAATAATTTTGACTTTAAAGGTATAAAGAAACCCACATGTCAGATAAACACCTGTTTATCCATTTGACACATGTGGGTTTCATGTTTTTTTATTTAACCAGTACAGGCTCTCCGAAGCCGAGTTTTTTAAGGTCCTTAAGCTGTGTTGCTGCATCTCCGGCAACAACGTAGTACATCTTCATCGGATCGATATACTTGTTTACCATTTCGTTTACCTTTTCCACGGTAAGCTCCCTTACATAGTTCTCCTCCTGTGCGATGTAGTCATCAGGAAGCCCGTATTCGCTCATGGTGCTGATCACCCCGAGCAGAGCCCGCTGGGTCTCAAACCTGAGGGCATTCCCCTTGAGAAGGGCATCCTTCGTGAAGTCAACATCCTCCTGTGAGACACCTTCGCGGTAACGCGCCATCAGGTCCCTGAAAATCTCCACTGATTCAAGGGTTGCAGTTGATCTTACTGCTGCGGTGGTACTGAAATAACCATAATTCTTCATTGCGATGAGATTGGTTCTGGCTCCGTAGGTGTAACCCTTTTCCTCCCTGAGGACCAGGTTGACGTAACCGCTGAATGAACCTCCGAGCTTGTAGTTTGCAACATATAAAGGGTAGTAGTCAGGATGACCCCTTGGTATAATAGGCGCTCCGATATAAATATTTGACTGTTTTGCATCAGGAATGTTCACGAACCAGACGCCGGACTTTTCAGGTGTCTGTGCGGGCAAGACCTCAGGCATCTGAACCTCTTTGGCAGCCCAGTTGGCGTTCAGCGATGCAAGCGCTTTCTCAACCCTTGGCTGGTCAACGGCTCCCACAACCAGGAAGCGCGAGATTGAAGGAGAGAGATTCTTCTCATAGAATGCCTTGAGCTGATCCATGGTCATCGCCTGTACGCTCTCTGTAGTGCCTGACACATCGGTGGCGTAAATGTTATTCTCACCCATGATCAGATTCTTGAGGGCGTTTGAGCCCAGATATGTAGGATCAATAGAGCTCCTCCTGAGGCTGTTGAGAGTGCGGGTTTTGGCCAGTTCAAAGGCGGTAGCGTCCCACCGGGGCTGTAGCAACATCTCCTCAACAATGGCAAGGGTCTTTTCAAAATTGCGGGCAAGTGTGTTTACGCTCACGGTAATATTTTCACTGCCTCCTCCGATCCGGATGCTGGCTCCCAGGAGATCAATCTCTTCCTCAAGCTCCTCAGGGGTTTTGTTCCTGGTACCCTCATTGAGCATGGTTGCCAGCATGCTGGCAACACCCGGAGCACTTATATCATCAAGCATGTGACCTCCCTCGATGACAATTTCGTACTGTACAAGAGGTACTTCCGTGTGCTGTATACCGTAAAGTTTCATGCCGTTCTCCAATGATGACTTCCATACTGCCGGAATAGTAACAGATACATCAGGGCCGAGCGGTGGCTTAACCGAACGGTCAAAAGAAGTCGGGGTCTTCTTAATCTCTTCGGCAACACCGGTTTCCACCTTTACCTCTGTGGCAGTCAGTATGTTCTCCTCCACAATGCCGGCATCGACTGAACCTTCCGCTGCAAGGTCAACCTTCCCCTTCGGGACAAAACTGGTGGCAACAAAGTTTTTCCCCTTGATATATTTTTCATATACCCTCTTCACATCGTCAATGGTGACTGCCATCATGGCTTCCATATCTTTCTTGTAATAACCGGGGTCACCGGCATACATATTGTATTCGGCAAGTTGTTTCGATTTACCGTCAACGCTGCTGATCCTGTTGTAAAAATAGGTCTCCTGACCTGCCTTGACTTTTTCCAGGTCCTTCTCGGTAAATCCCTCGGCTTCAAAGCGTTCAAAGGATTCAAAGATGGCATTTTCGATATCCGCAAGAGAAACACCGGGATTGGCGTTGACTGATATGCGGAAAGTGCCGGCAAGCAACTGTGCCTGGTTATAGGCACTCACACCGGAGGTAAGCATCTTCTCCTTAACGAGAACATTGTACATCGGTGACTTTTTACCACCGGCAAGTATATTACTCAGAATGGTCAGTGCATAGGAGTCGGGATTGTACATCTCAACTGTTGGAAAAGCCATCGTGTATTGTGCAGTATTGGCGAAGTTGTCTTCGTGATATAGTTTTTTCGTCTCAGCAAGGGTTACTGGCATGGGAGACATTTTTTCCACATCGGCCCCAGCCGGGATCTCGCCAAAATACTTCTGAACCAATGCTTTAACTTCAGCGGCATCAAAATCGCCTGCAATTGAAAGGGTTGCATTGTTCGGTACATAAAAACGCGCGTGAAACTCCTTCACATCATCAACTGTGGCGTTGAAAAGATCCTTCATCTCGCCGATGGTCGTCCAGCTGTAGGGATGACCTTCAGGAAACAACGCTTTAGCCATTACCGTTGACGAATGACCATAAGGCCTGTTGTCATAGTTCTGGCGTTTCTCATTTTGAACCACGTTCTGCTGAATGGCAAAAGCCTGCTGTGTAATGGTGTTTGTCAGGTATCCCATGCGGTCAGACTCCATCCAGAGCACCATTTCCAGGGCATTTTTAGGCACGGTTTCAAAATAATTGGTGCGATCCTGGTTGGTTGATCCGTTCAGTGTTCCACCGGCAGACTGAATAAAACTGAAATACTGATCTTCCGGAACATTTTCACTCTGCTGGAACATCATATGCTCAAACAGGTGCGCAAAACCGGTACGGCCCGGAACCTCACGGCTGGAACCTACATGATAGTAAATTGCCACTGAAACAATGGGATCTGAGTGATCCTGGTGCAGAATTACATTCAGACCATTTTCCAGTTCGTATTTTTCGAACGGAAGTGATAGTTCATCAGCTGCCTTCCTCTGACAGGAGACTGCTATGACAAACAACAAGATCAAAGATGCTTTCAATAAGTTCTTCATGATTTTGGAGATTGGGTTAACTGATTGAATTATATTCAGCTAATTTACAGATTATCCTCTTCATAACCGGCCTCTTTTAACATTTATTCACATTCTTCCCCTGAGGGAACCCGCGAAAGATGCTGCAACAGTCCATTTTACTTCTTTTTGGGTATCATAAGGAACCTGTCATGAACCGTATTCTGCACTTCTCTGCCATCATTCTGACTGCCGGACTGACAATGTGCACCCCGC
>Ga0302246_1001632_pt1 | contig 15180 bp, 19 predicted proteins | sample AAG_UR_Trp_MG_FD_193533 | JGI IMG/M metagenome (GOLD analysis project Ga0302246, IMG submission 193533) | Enriched activated sludge microbial communities from anaerobic digester in WTTP, New Holstein, Wisconsin, United States - AAG_UR_Trp | ecosystem: Engineered > Bioreactor > Anaerobic >...
GCACCTCGCTGAGGGCGGTGTCTACATCCATCCAGATATCAGCCATGTCAGTTCACCGTCCTCACTGTTGAGCGTAGTAGTAGTGGGGGTTGCCGGATGCGGGCACGGTATAGGTGGCGTACATGCACACCAGCTGATTGCTGTTTGTATAAAAGGGGTCTGTCGGCGGGTCCGGCAAATCAGACCCATAATCTTCATAGGACACGTGAAAAGTTGCGCTGGCGGTTTGCGTGTATAACCGACAACCGCCCGCGTTGCTGTTGCCCTCAATCGCAAGCCACCAATCCCCTGCCGCTAAAGACACCGGCGAGGCAAATGTGAAGTCAACATGCTGCACAGCCATATTGTCGGTGATACTGACTTCCTTCGATCCCTTCAGGGTGGCCGCTTTGCCGGAGGCACCGTCATCATCGTAAATACCTGCACGCACGTTACACGCTGCATGTCCGCTACCCTGATTGTCGAGATAGATTGACAGCTTGCTCACATTCGCGGCTTCAGACAATGTGAACTTTCCTCGACACAAGAAAGACCCACCGTCATACAGTGATCCACCTGCCGCAGCCCCCGAAGTAGATGTGTTGCCAAACGTCGCCACTAGCGCATCACTCCCTCAAACGTCACGCCCGCCGCGGTGCCCAGGATGAGCGGTTTGCTCCCCGGGTAACTGCCGTTGCGGATGACCACGCCCGAGCAACCCCCGTGCGAGTAGACGAGCGAGTAGCCGCCACTCGCCTCAAAGTCCTCGATCAGCACGTCATCACAGCCCCCCAGCATGATGCAGGGGCCGTCAGTGGCTTGGGTGATGAGCTTCACGCGCCTGAGCGCCACCCGGCGAAAGCCCATGATCACCAATGGCAACCAACCCCCGGTAGCATCCAGGGTCACGTCCTCAAGGGTGATGTCCTCGCCTGGCACGTCGCTGGGGTTGTACATGTGCAGACAGTAGCCGCCGCCCTGGGTGAGCCTGATGTTGCGCCCGGTCATGCGCTTGATACCGCGCTCCAGGTACAGGCAGTGGTCGGTGGTCGATCCAGGCCTACCCTCAAGGTCCAGGTCGGTGAGTGTAGAGTCCTGCATGTCGGCCAGCATCAGAGGTATGCGGCAATCGCGGGCCACCAGGCGCTCCAGGGCGATACCAGAACTGATCGGCCCCGTGCCCACTTTGACCCCGAACTTGCAGCCGTCGAAGCGGGAATCACGCACGGCGGCGTTGGTGACGGCTTGGTTGTAGGCACCCGACGCGGCGTTGATGGCGTAGTCGTAGCCTGTGAATGACTTGCCCTGCACCACGTCGCCCGAGCGCAGGATCAGGGCAGGTGAAGGTGTGTAGGTGACGGGTGGTTCTACCGGAGGGTCTACCGGAGGCTCTGCCGTACCGCCCTCCAGCGCCGCCACACGGACAGCAAGGCCCGCCAGATGAGCCTCTGCCAGATCAAACAGGCCCATAGTCAGTCAGCCGCCGCACCGGCGATGGCATCCAGGCGGGCGTCAAGGCGGGCGAGTTCGGCGGCTTGCGCGGCCTGTGTGGCCTTGATGGCTTCGATGTCATCCAGGATGGGTTGCAGGTCCACAGAGCCTGCTCCCTCCAAGTCCACAATGCGGGCTTCCAGGTCGGCTATTTTGGCTTCAGCGGCGTCGAAGTACATGGCTACCTCCCAGGGGTCATGATGGCTCGATGATGGTGGGCGTGTTGGGAGCGGTTGACGAGACGACGGTGACGGGGCTAAGCGTGGTCCACGGTCCCCAGACCGTTCCGTCGCTGGCACGCACCCGGAGCTCCCAGGTGCCGTTCGTGTTGGGCGTCCAGACATAGAATCGCACGGTAAGATCATCGGCCAGCTTGGTCCACTCGCCCGCCGGCGGCCGCTCTTGCAGCTCGTAGGCGGCAATGGCGTCTTCGGGATTGGGGTCCGTGGCCGCGCTCCAGGTTACGGTGTGGCCTTGGGCACGGCCAACGCGCACAGAACTGGTGCGGCCGCCCACAGCCAAACCACCTGGCGCCGTAGGCGGAGCGTTGCCCACCGTGAAATTGGCGGAGTATTCATCAGTGCGCATGGCGTAGTCGGTGCCCACGATGCGCACGCTGTGGGCGCCCTTGGTGAGCCCGAGAGCAGACAGGATCGTGGTGTCCTGCTTGCGGTAAGCCTCCGACGCGACCCGCTCCACCCAGGCGCCATCCACGTAGAGGTCCAGCCAGCGCACCTCTACGGCATCTGTCAGTGTCGTGTCCCATTGCACCCGGCCGCCTGACGTTGGTATCACGCTCCCGCCGTCAACGGCATTCGCCAAGGTCACGTCCAGGTCGGGCGCAGCGTCATCCACCATCAGGCTCGCGTAAAGAGGGGACACGTAGATATCGGCCCATGAGTTGCCGTAGCCGGGCTCGAAGACCACCTGATAGTGGCAGCGAAAATAGCACTGAGCGTACCAGGCGGGATGCAGGTACAGATTGACATCGATCTGCCTGGCTGTAGACACAGGCGGGTCGTACTCGCGCGTCACACTCTGCCACGGCTCCGAGCCCCTGGCGTGGTTACGACGATAGAAGAGCTCCAGACGCGTGATGAAGAAGGCGAGGTGAGAGCGTGGTCCGGGCGGGGTCACACTCACAGAGAGCGCAGCCGGGTTGGCGTAGAACTCCTGCCAGGTCAGCTCCCACGTGAATCCCAGGCTGAATTCTCCCGAAGCCATCAGCCGACCACCTGGCCGTTGACATCATACACGCAGGGGTCTAGGGCCAGCAGGGGGACTTCTACCCGATGGATGCCTGCGGTAACCGCCCACCCCTGCGGTCCGCTGGTAGCGATGACGCGCTGATAGTAGCGGTTGTCCTCGTCGCCCTGGGCCGATGGAAACCACAGCGCCAACTCCTCGCCGCGGGCGAGAAACAAAGACATAGCTTCGAGCTCCGTAGTGGTACAGGTGCGCTGTATGCGCAGCTGCGTCGGGCCACGTCCCAGCCACGTCGCGTCCGTATCGTCGCTGAATAGGTAGTCATGCAACGCAATCTTGTACGTGGTCGCGCCCCGCACCAGCCAGGCATTATCAAGATGCAGCGTGTTACCGTCAGCATCCACCAGCTTCATCGCGTCGCCCCCAATGCAGCCAGGCGGCCCAGGAAGGCGTCAGCCGCTTCTTCGCCCTCGCGGCGTGCCCCATTGATGATGATGGATTCGATGGTAATGCCGGACGCACGGGAGGACTGGACAGGAGCCGATGCACTCAGCAGCATGCGCTTCAACTTGGATTCGGGGATGACCCATTCATTCTCGCCGCCCTCAGCCACGATCAGGGGCACACCGCCCGGCGTAGACCTGACAAATGCACCCTCAGCCGCGCCGAAGACAGCACGGGCCCCGGCGGTAGTATTGGGCATGACATTGAGGCTGGCTATCCTATTCGCCCAGTAAACAGCCAGCTGATACCCATCCTTGAAAGCCGATTCGATAGCAGCAGGCAGCGCCGACAGCGATGCGGATATAGCGGCAGGCACACCTTCGGCAGACTTCTTTATCAAGTCGAACTTTTCGTCGGCCTTGCTCTTGGCTTCGTCCAGTTTCACGCCGATGTCAATCGACATCTGGTTCCAGGTGGCGTAGTTCACGGTCTTGATACTCTCGCCCTTCTTATCCACGATGCCGTGGATAAGGTCAAACTTCTCTTGCGCCTTGCTCTTGGCTTCGTCCAGTTTCACGCCAACATCGATGGACGCCTGATTCCAGGCGGCATAATTGGTGGGAACAATCCCGGAGCCGCCATAGAGCGCCTCAGCCGTCTTGCTCTGCATGGAGTCGTAGTTGTCCAAAACATTCTGCGCGACGGCGTCCATCTCTGCCTTTGTCTTGGCGCCGGAGAGCGCCCAGGCCTGGGCCACTTCCTCCGCCATGAGCGCCTGCTCTTTGGTGCTGCGAATCACGCCATCAACGCTCTCGCGAAGCTTGACCTGCGTCTGGGCCTCGATCAGGCTCGCGCCCGCCCGCCGTTCTTGGGCTTCGGTGAGTGGAGCGTAACCGTCAGCTAACGTCTTGACGGACTCATGGAGCCCGTCCGCCGCACGCTTGCCCTCCCAAAGGTCTTTGATGAGCACGGCCAGGCCGATGCCGACCGCCACGCCCGCGAGCACGGTCAGGGAAGTCGTTAGCAGCCCGATGGAACTGGCGGCACCGGATAGCCCTGCGGCTTTGCTCAAGCCTCCCAGCAAACCGGTCAACGGCTCCAGAAGAGGAAGGATGGACCCCAAAGCACTGAGCAGTGGCCCGGCGGCGATTGCCAGCAAAGCTATAGCCGCACCTGCAGTCTGCACCGGTTCTGGTAGTTTGCTGAACCATTCGACCGCACCGGCCACCCAGCCGATGACCTTCTCGATACTAGGCATAAGATTATCTATCGCCGCCAGCAGCTTCTCGCCAATGGGTATAGCGGCGTCTATGGCTTTGTTCTTGAGCAGAACCAACTTCTCATTGAAGCTCATAGTGTCATCCGAGGCCTTGACGATGGTCTCGTCCGATTCCGCCAAAGTGGATATGAGCTCCTCCAGGTCGAAGCGTCCCTCACGGATGGCAGACGCCATGTCCGGCCCGGCGCGCTGACCGAATACTTCAATGGCAATCTGGCTGGCCTCGGCCTGGGTACCGGCATTCAGTATCTGGTCTGAGATCGCCTGCAGCGCCTTGACCGGGTCTTCGCCCGCCTTGGCAAACTTGCCCAGCGCGCGCTTCATACCGCCCAGCACCAGCTCCAGGTTGACGCCCTCCTGCTCCCATTTGCCCATCATGGCAGCGGCAGACTCGAAGTCGAATCCCAACTGCCGGAGCGGGGCGCCGAACTGGACCACTTTGTCTGAGAGTTGGCTGATGCCTATGCCCGTGTTTTGCGAGACCTTCCAGATGTAGTCGAGGGTGCGTGCCTGGTCCTCGGTGGCGATGTTCCAGTCGCCGAAGACCCGCGTGGTGGATGCGATGACCTGGCCCAGGTCCTCGCCGGTGAGTCGCGACAGATGCAGCACCTGCGTCGCCAGGCCTTCCAACCGCTCGCCGGTAGCGCCCGTCCTGGTATTGAGATCAGATATGGCCTTGGCGGTATCGGCGGCCGATGCGGGTACCGTAGTAAAGACCCTCTTGAAGGATTCATTCAGAGCATCCAGTTCTTTGCCGGTGGCACCGGTGCCCGCACGGATGGTATCGGAGGCCTCGTCGTACTGGATGGCCGCTGCCACCGCCGCACCACCGAGAGCGAGCAGAGGCAGCGTGACGCTCTTGGTCATGGTGGCGCCCACGCTCTTCATCTTGGCGCCGATGGAGGCCAGTTTGGACTGGCTGTTCTCCGCTGCCGACGACACCTCCCGGAAGGCTTCTGCGGCGCTTTTGGCGTCGCCCAAAATGACGACCTTAACGCTTTTTTGCGCCACGTCTCACCTCCCGGACGTACTCGATAGCGTACTGCTTCATGGCGGCAAACTCAGCTAGGGTCATGGCGTAGAACTCCGACGGCGCGATGCCGTAGAACTTGCAGAGCGCGGGGATGTCCGCTAGGAATCGCCCGCTACGGTAGGGTTTGCGAATTCCAACTCGGTGACTTTCAGCTGGCGAGCATCGTCTAGGGTGAACTCGGGATGCCTGCGTCGCTCGGATATCCAGATCAAGGCAATGGTGGATTTGACGCTACCGTTGCCCAAATCGGCCAACTTGACGCCGGTTGCCTCCTCCAATTCCTCCAGCTCGCCCAAGGTCAGATCGTTGACGTCTAATGCAATTTTGCGCACGAAGTTCTCCTTCGTTTAGGCGAACAGGCGTTGGGCGATGCGGTATATCTCATCGCAGTACACGGCCTTTATCTCGTCCTCGTGTTGGCGAATGGCCGGATAGATGTAGTAGGAGTCTTTGCTACCGGCGCGCGGCTTGACCCACACGACGTGCCGCTTGGCACGAAACACCCGGCCCTTGGTGTCGCGTTGGTACACCTTGCCACGCCACACCACGCGGCCACCGAACTCGTGCACGCTCGCGTAATCCAACTTGGACTCTACGTAGCCGCCGGTCTGCGTGCCTTTGGCTTTGTAGGACCCGGCCAGCGTGCCGGAGACGTGAGGCATGGCGGCAGTGGCCGTGGCCCTGACCAACTCTGCCGCCTTGGCATGCGCCTCTTTGAGCTCAGCTACGCCGCATTTATCCTCCATAGCCTTGCAGGCGGAGCGCAATTCCTTGACGCCGGATACCTGGATTACAGCTCCGGCCATTAGGCCGCCTCGGTCTCATCGATGTAGTAGATGAGCTCTTCGCCCTGCAGTGTGATGTTCTCCCGCACAAGCTCCTCCAGGGAGAGATTCGTGCTGTGGCCGGTCACAGTGACGTATCCCACCCACACCAACCGTTTGGGACCAGAACGATCTTCGTAGAACTTGCAGAGCAGCCGGTAGCCGCTGGTGGCGTTCGCGCGGGCCAGCGCCGCCCAGGTGTCATTCTCGTACAGCCGCTCAAACGCAGCCGACCAGGCGAGCAAGCCGAGCCCCATGTAAGTACGCGCTTCATCACCCAGACTGGTGGTCTCCAGCGCCGCCGATTCGATGGAGATGTCGTAGTTTTGGACATAGCCGACTTTGGTTGTGGCGTAGCACTTGCCAGATACCGTCACTGCATCGCCCGGATCGGCATCGAACACGATACGGCCTGCCGGATACTGCACAGTGAACCCACTGGACACCGGATTGCCGCCCACGTAAACCGTAACGGCCGTGGCGCGATCCCAGTTCAGCTTGGCCGCGTTGCTGATCTGGTAGGTGGTGCCGCTGACGAGGTGGCAGGCCTCGCCCGTGAAGGCGGTCGCGTTACCCGTCTGCAGGTAGATATCCCCCTTACGCCCTTGGATGGCGCCCATGGCTCACCTCGCCTTCTGTGGGTTAGGTGTAGGCCGGAGCACCGGATACGGTGAAGGCGAACGAGCCGGTCACCAAGCCGTCTACGGTGGTGCTCTGGTTGTAGCTGGTGATGATGGCCGTTGCGCAGTCCCAGTATTTCGATGCTGATTCGTAAAGCTTGAGAGCTACAGCGGTGCTGTTGTTCAACGCCGCCGCACGGATGGCAGCAATCCCGGCTTCGCTGTTGTCGAGCGCGCGGAAGTTGACCGTGCCTGTGTTCTCCGGAAGCCCGCGCCCGATGTAGGTGCGAGCCGCGGCACCCAGTCCCGTGGTCTCCAAGGCCTCATCGGAGATACCAAGCTCCCAAGATTCAATAAAGGCAAGTGTATTGCCCGCCTGCATCACCTTGCCGCCCTTACCTGCTATTGCAGCCATGTGTTCGCCTTCCCGGGCGACAGGCGATGCCCGCCTCGCCCTTTGTTGTAGTCGTTTAGGTAGGGTTGATCACGGCCCGCACGTGCACTGTGAACTCCAGTGCCGTCCAACGGCCCTCGGGGTCAACACCCTGCTTGACGCGATCCAGGGTCAGTCTCGTGTCGATGTGTGATGTGTCGTCTGCCACGTATTCAGCCAGCACGGCGAAGAGCGTGAAGGCGCGGTCCCTCGCTGTTTTGATGGCGGTCTCGCCCGCACCGGCGCGACGAGCATGCACGTAGCCTGATATCTCGTACTCCTCGAACTCCGACGAGGCACCGAGGCCGGTGCGCAGATTGTCAACTTCTGCACCAAAGAAAATTATGGTGTCGAGCTCCGGTGCGTTCTCAGCCATGGGCCCGGAGTAGACGCCCACACCACTCAAGTCCGATTTCTTTCGTAGATCGGACGCAAACGTGTCAAGCAACCCCGGGATAGTGGAGGTGATAGTGATTGCCATCAGGACACCGCCGCCGGCTGTTCGCTGTAGCGATTGAGTACCGCATCCACCATGGGCAACCCGTAATACGAGCCGCGCATGCCTGGGGTGGCCAGCGAGAAGGTCATACTGCCGTCGCTCATGTAGGTAGCGCGATCAGTGATGTCGGTAGGCACCAATTTGTACACAGCCAGAATTAGCGCCGCCCGCTTGATCTCTGCCGGCGTAGTTGTGTATCCATGCGTGAAGGTCAGCGCGATATTGAGCTCGCCACGTAGCCATGTCCCGCGAGAGCGTCGCACCATACGGCCATCCGTATAGAGCGCTACATCAGACAAGTCCGTCGCATCGAACGTTTGCACAAGCGTCTGGGCGGCATCGTAGATGGTGACCGCCGTTAGTGAAAGCAGACGCCTGAAGGGCAGTGCCAACATGCGGTTTCCGCTGCCATCCACGCGGTAGCCCGTCTCCGTCTTGGGGATAAATGAGACTCCGCAGATATGAGCGAACTCCTCACGTATCTCGGCCTCGGCAGCATTGATGACGGAATCGTCGTAACCCGTGCCCAGCTGCTTCTTATCGAACGCCTTGGCCTCAGCTGCGCTGAAGAGTGTCGTCGGATCGGCCATGGCTCAGACGGTGCAGGGGGCGACATACACGGTGACCTCAGCCCCATCCACGTCCTCGGTGGCCTTGAGTTGCACGTAGTCGGGGACATTGTGGAATATCCAGAACAAGGCTGCACTGGTTTGCTTGCTCATGGCCGTGCCCGCGTTGTCGTAGCACTGCACGAAGTCGAAACCGACCGGAGCCGGAGCACCCATCACTGAAAGCGTCCAGTTCTTGGCCGCGCTGAAGCTGGCATAGACGGCCAACGCGTTGTAGCCGCGGCAGTCAATGACACCGGATACAGCTGTGGCTGTGATGGCTTCATGGACCTTGACCCACGGCCTCATGTCTTGTGCCACTGCTCACCGCCTTTCTTTTCAAAAGTAGGTGCCGGACGGGATGCAGGAGTACACCCCGCCCGGCGGAGCGAAGGGAGGCTAGATATTGGTTCCCGCTGCAACCGCCTGCGCTGCGGGGCCGTAGTCGCCCACCTCACGAAGCACGACCACAGAGACGACGCCGTTCCCCGCCTTGGTGACCTTGGGCGCTACATAGACGAAGCCGCCCGCTATGTCCAGGTCCTCGATATCGATCTCCGAATAGAGCACCTGCTGCGTGATGGCGGGAACGCACTTGGCCGCGGCTGCGGTAGAGACGGTGATCGTCTTCTTGCCGGGCACCGTGGAGGTGAGCGTGATGACCGTATCCGCGGCCGTGGCCGTCACTCCCGGCACGCCGTAGGTGGCATCGTTGATGAGCCCGGCCAGCGCAGCCGCATCCTGCGCATCGGTGCCGTCGATCTTGAACTCGCGCTTGTTGGCTGTGGTCGTGTTCGTGTGAGCCGTGAAGGTCAGGCCGTTGATGGTCACGGCTTCGGTGTTGAGCATGTTGTTCATGGTCAGCGTGCACTCGGTCACGTTGGTGAAGCCGGTGGCAGCCGCCACGGACTCAGCCTTGGACTCGGTGCCGGTAGACGCGTTGGCCGCTTTGACCACTTTGGCGCCGTTCCCGGCCGTGTTGGTGGCCTGCAGCCACTCCAGTTTCGTGGTTTTGTTCACAACCGACGCGCCATCGACGCAGACGGCCAGGAACTTACGGAAACCGGCCACCGGGTAATAGGGACCGGTCACGTTGGAGTTGTTGATGGTCTGCCCCACGAGGCCGATATCAGCCTTGTAGCGCTCAATCGCCTTTGGAATCGCCATGGTTCGCCTCCCTATCAGTTCAGGATGACGAACGGGGACAGAGCGGTGCCCTTGCGCGGGGTGTAGGTGGTAGCCATCCACGGCTTGCCGTCTACCCACTTATACATGCGCATAGCGCCCTCCAGGTTGGCGAAGCGCACGTGCTCGGAGTAGTCGATGGCCAACTCACCCAGGTCGCCGATCAGGTAATACTGGAAGTCAGCCAGCATGAGGTCGCCCTTGGTGCCGAGCGCAGAGGCCTTCTCCGACCACACAACCGGGATGCCGAGCAGGGTGCCGGGGACGCCGGGCGCGAGGCTGGTAATCCACAGCTGGTTGTTGCCTCCGTCCTTCATCGCGTAGAGCTGCGGGAAGGTGGTCTTGTTGGCGATCCAAACCGCGTTGGACGGCGAGCCCATGAACGCGGCGTACATGCCGACGACATCGGCCGCGACAATGGCGCCGCCGCCCGCACGGTTGACTGCGACCTCGCAGGCGGAGCCGATGATGCCCTGCGGATGCGTGGTGCCACTGCCGTCAATGAAGGCCTGGTCTTCCATGAAGGCGATGACCTTCCCGAAGCCGTCCTCCAACAGCCGCGATACGCCCAGGGGAGATGCCTTGAGCAGCTTCAACGACTGGTAGTTGAGCCCGGCCAGTGCGTTCACGGCCAGCGAAACTTCCTTGAAGGCCGCGCTGGTATCCGTGATCGGAGAGCCTTCGCCCACCCAGTAGCCGAGCACGCCGCCGTAGAAGTTGGTGGCATGGCTCTGCTGGTTCCAGGCGGGCATCTTGACTGTGTCGGAGCCCATGGGGATGACGGTGGCGCGAGGCCGCACGATGGAGTTCTCCATGGCGATCTCAAGGATGGTGGTTCGGAACTCATCGGGCACCAGGTAGCCACCGGCCGTGGCGGAAGTGGTCTGCGCCATCTGGATTACCGGATGGTTGATGGCTCGGTACTCGCTCGGAATATCGCCACCGCTCACGATGCGCGAGCAGAAGTCTCCGAAGCCGCGGAAGGGGTGCGACACGGCGTCGCCCATGGACGGACGCGGAGCCGCGGCCAGTTGCGACTCTTCGAGCATGCGTTTGATCTCTGGAGCCACCCGCTCCATGAGCTTCTCAGGGGTAGGAAGATCAGCGAGCCGCTGATCAAAGGAAGTCCGCAGATCGGCGATCTTCTGATCGGTGATCTCGGCTCCCTGCCGAATCTCTTCCACTAGAAGTTGTATTGCATCCTTTTCAGGCATCTTTGTTCAACCTCCTACGGTTGATGAGTTGGATGAGAGCTACAGCCGCTCCCACGTCATGGCTGTCCGGGGCTACCGGCGGTGCCGCGTTGCGCTGGCTGGCCCGCACTTGAGCCGCTATATCCCGAGCGGTATCCCGACCGTAGCCCGCGTTGCGCAGGGCATGTTCGAGATCGCGACGGGAAGGTTCCTGGGGCGTTTCACTCCCAGCAACCCGGAGAGCATCCGGTGTGTTGGCAAATATGGAAAGATCGAACAGGGCAGCCACTCGCGCCGCCGCATCCTCCTCTTCGATCACGTTCTCTACCGCATCGACCAGGCCCGCGGCGGCTGCCTCGCCTCCGTTGAACCAGGTTTCCTCAGCCATCCAAGCCTGTACATCGTCAAGCGAAGCACCGCTCTTGGCGGCATAGACGGAAGCGGCTACATCTCCGATCTTGTCGAGCAACGCCGCGTCTTTGCGCAACTGTTCCGCGTTGCCGATGGTGATGGTCCAGGGTTCGTGCACCATGAGGAAGGAGGATTCCGCCATGCGCACCTCGTCGCCGGCCATAGCCACCACGCTGGCCATGGACGCCGCCAGGCCATCAATGTGGGTGATCACGCGGGCCGGGTGTTCGCGCAAGGCGTTGTAGATGGCCATGCCGTCAAACACTGAGCCACCGGGTGAGCTGATGCGTAGGTGAATGGTGGCGGCATCGATACCGACCAGCTCCCGGCGGAAGTCGTCGGCCGTGATACCACAGAAGCCGATCTCGTCGTAGAGCAGAATCTCGGGTTCATCCACAGCCTGCGCCCGAACCAGAGGCACGGACCGCAGACGCCGAAATGGGCTACGTTCTTTGCTCTTCATGGGCGCCTCCAACAAAAAGGCCGCTTACGCGGCCCGGTTGCAGATGAATGTAGCGGTCGGCTATTCGCCGGCTGCGGGCGAAGAAGAGACCTTCTGCGGTCTTCCGTCTTCGATGGCGTAGTGGTGAAGCGGCGCGTAGTGCTTGTCGCCACCTTCATAGGGCGGCAGGTCCTCCCAGGCCAGGCATTGATTGGGCGTATACAGCCCTGTGCGAATGCCGACCTCGTAAGCCTCCATGCGGGACTTCTGATCGCCACGCAGCAGGCCTTCGACGTTGAAGCGGGCGAATATTTCTGCATCCTTGTTCACCCAAGATGGCCGCACGAGCAGCGGCTCGATCGCCTGCTCGATACGCTCCAGCCAAGGACGGAGCGAATAGACCACCCACTGCAAGCCCTGCTCCACAATGCCGGTGCCCCAACTCGTAGAGCGCTCCACCGACGCCACCATGTGCGGCGGCACTCCGTAGATGCGGCAGATCTCCTCCACCTGGAAGCTGCGGCTCCTGGTCAGCTGCGTTGCCTCTGCATCGAAGCTCTCCGACTTCCATTCCGCATCACCGCCCAGAATCGCCGGCTCGTGGAAGTTGCCCTGGTGAGCAAGCTTCCACTGCTCTTTGAGCGCATCGGCCTGCTCCTTGGTACGAACGCTCGGGGCCTTGATCCAGCCGCCGGGCATGGCGCCGTGGGCGAACAACGATGCCGCGTAATCCTCCGCAGCGATGCCGAGTCCGATGGCATTCTGTGCCACGTAGTAGCCGACCGGGGATAGCCCGCGCAACTGGCCGGGAAGCGTGAGCCCGGAGATGTGGAGCAGGTCATAATCGGTGTAGAAATTGCGCTCGCTATCTTGGTAGCGCAGATAGCCTTGCTCGTCGCGCTCCACCTTGATAGCAGGCGCCCAATAGGGCCACACCGATATGATCTTGCCTCCCTTGGAGCGGTCGAGGCGGATGAAGGCGTTGCCGTCCAACAGCAGGCTTACCATCACCTCCTGCCAGAACCGGAAGCGGGTGTATTCGCGGTTTGGCGTCTTGATCCACGGGTCGGCATCGTGGCGCATACGCACCGAGCCCAGCTTAGAGAATGTCTGCAAGGGGAGACCGGCCACCGAATCGGACAACAGCCGCACGCAGGCGTACACGGTTGTCATGCGCATAGCCGTCTCCTGCGTGACGTCCACTCCTGACAGTGCGGACAACTGGTGCAGTCGCGGTTTGTCGAAGTGGCCCTCTTCCCACTCGCGCTGGGTCAGCATGCGCGCCACGCCCCGCAAGAGGCTCATGAGCGGCGCTCCACAAGAGTTGCCGTCGCCAACATCAACACCCCTGCGCACACCAGCGCTCCCGGCAGCGACCACAGCGCCACGCCTGCCACCAAGCAGCCCGCACCCACTAGGTCAAGCGCGATGACGAGATAGCGCATAACACCTCCTCAAAATACGCAGGCCACCGAGTCCGGCTCGGCATGCATGGCTCGCTCCAGGGCTGTGATCAGGGCAACAATGCCGTCGATCTTTTCAGCCGACCGCCGCTTACTCGGCTTGATCTCCTCGGTCGGGCCAACTTCAACCGTGGCGTTGCCCGCCATCCATGAGAGCACCGGGTGACCACCATGGTTGATGAGCCGCTTGGCCACCAACGTCTCCAACAACTTCGACGGAGATGAGAGTGTACGGAACCCCTGCCTCACCGGCACCAAAGTCAAACCGTCCTCGGCAAGCTGTACGGATATCTGCGTGGCCGTCCAAGGGTCGAACCCTATCTCACGGATGCGGAAGGCCTCCGCATCCTTGTGAATCTGCGACTTGATCCAGTCGTAGTCAACGACATTACCGGGCGTGATAGTCAGGTAGCCATGTCGCGCCCATGCCTGCAGTTGGTCGCGATGACGCTCGCGACGCTCCACGGCCGCCTCCGGCAGATAGAGCCGAGGCAGTACATCGAAGCCTTGATCCTCTCGGGGGAATATCAGCACCCAGGCCGCGAAGTCGGATGTTGACGCCAGATCGAGACCTCCATAGCAATCGCGCCCCTGCAGCTTGGCCTCATCCACAATACCGCCGCAGGCTTCCCACTGCCCGCTCTCAAACCAGTGCTCTTCAGCCTGAGTCCACTGGTTGAAGCGCAGACGGCGCACGCTATTCTGCATGGCCGGTTTGTAGTTCGCCTCCCTCACGGCCTTGCGGAGGTCCTCGATATCCAAAAAGTCGCCCAACGCCGGGTTGGCCAAGTACCAGAGCGACTCATCCTCCATTAATTTGCCCCAGTCCACCTCGTCCGGCACTTCGAAGACGCGGGACAAGAACGTCGGGTCCTCAATCTTGCCTGCCGCCACTTCGCGGGCGTATTGCCACTCCTCCCAACACACTGAAGTCCGGTCATACCCTGCCGTGGTGATGACGATGCCGAGCGGTTGCTCGCGTGTGCCCGAGCCTTGGTTGAGTAGGTCGTAGAGCTCGCGACTCTTGTGCCGGTGCAACTCATCGGCTATCCACATGGATGGGTTGATGCCGTCCGAGTAGTCGGCATCTGCAGATAGCGCCTGGTAGAAGGACTCTGTGGATGGTACGTAGATGCGCTTTACCGAGTCGTAGAACCGGCTCATCTTGCGCAGTGTGGGCACCTGCTTGATCATGGCTGACAGCTCGCGGTATACGAGCGTAGCCTGGTCTCGTGACGCTGCTCCTGAGTAAACTTCGGCTCCGAACTCATCGTCGGCGTAGAGACCGACAGCCCCGAAAGCCGAAGCCAGTCCCGTTTTGCCGTTCTTCTTGGCCACCGCCAGGAATAGCTTGCGGTATTGACGTACCAGCTTACGCCGTGCCCCTCTGCTGGGCCTGACAGTCCCGAACGTCCGCTCCACGATCTCCCTCTGCCAACCAGGGAGCACGAAAGGCACGCCTCGCCAGCTGCCTTTGGTGTGCTTTAAGCAACCGATGAACTCAATCGCTCTCCGTGCCGCCTCCGGTGAGAAGTTTGAGGAGCGGGTCATCCTCTTCCATCCCCTTGTCGAGGTTGAAGCGTGCTCGGTCTCCCGGAGTCATGCCGAAGCGCTGCCACATGACATGCAGCTTGTTCAGCGCATCGTTGGCCACTATGCAACTGGGGTTGCGGATGGTGAGCGGGCCCTTGCTGGGATAGCCCGGCACCAGGTGGCCGCGTGCGATGATATCGCGCGCCGCCGTCACGTACTTGTCCCACTCCAGGCACATGGCAATCATGGCCGCGCGGTCAGGCCGCTCGACAAACTCCGGGATGTACTTCCAGGAGGCAAGTAGTCTACGCCATTCCGCCTTCGCCTCCCGCGGCAACCAGTCGGGTGGATGCTCGCTTAGCGGCGGGAAGACAGGCACCGTCTTGCTAGGACGGTGCGCACGGTCGCGGCCGCCCTTGCCGATGCCGCCTTCGACGATGCGCATTTTTTGGGGCTTGGGTGCTGGTCCGCTGGGCAAGGCTACCTTCCTAGTGAATTTGCGCGCGCGAACATCTGGTGAAGGCTCGTGGGGGACGT
>Ga0302246_1001638_pt1 | contig 15133 bp, 13 predicted proteins | sample AAG_UR_Trp_MG_FD_193533 | JGI IMG/M metagenome (GOLD analysis project Ga0302246, IMG submission 193533) | Enriched activated sludge microbial communities from anaerobic digester in WTTP, New Holstein, Wisconsin, United States - AAG_UR_Trp | ecosystem: Engineered > Bioreactor > Anaerobic >...
AGCGGAGTCCGTCCGCAGTGTCTGCTACTGGAGGAAGTCCGGCAGTAGCTGTCCCGTCAGACAAACTCGTTTATCATGGCAACCAGAGAAGTAGGGTTTTTCACCATCCTCGCTGTAAAGACTACCAGTGCCCTAATTGCATTATAGAGTTGCCGTCGAGAGAAGAAGCTGTGCGACAGGGCTTCAGGCCTTGTGGTGTATGTCAGCCGTAACTTGAGTTGAGGTGGGCAGAGTGTTGAATTCTCATGGGATTTCACCAGCTACCCACTGTCTGGGCGTTTTCGTTGTAGACTTCGAACCACTCTGACTGTTTTTAGGACGGGTCGTGCGCTGTGGGAGAAGCTGCGCCAACGTAATCACGCTTGATTTTTCTTCGCGAAGGCCGCAGGCGACGTATGCTTTTCTGGGCATCGTAGCGGGGGGGGGCGACTTTGTAAGCGTATCCAAGATCTTTCCAGTATCAGGTCTTGGGCTTAGGGGGGAGTGTTTCCGGGCGTCGTTGAGGTTCTGGAGAATTTCGGAATACTCTTCAGGCTGCTTTGCCCTGTCCTGACCCCATCCCTCCAATCTTCGACTGTACTGTGAAAAGTAGAGCAAACCCTACTTGGCTTGGGTCTCGCAACCGGCTAAAGTTAGTAGTAAGACGTCAGGCCCACTCATCCCTTTTTGTCATTGCGTCTTGTAAATGGCGTAGCATGACCGATGGCAGAATGTGATTAAGCCATCTATGTCCGCTATGGCGTGATTTTTTAAAAAAAACTGGCGTAATAGAGGTCGTTGTGTGTGTCGCAAAGAGCATTGTACAGTCATGGCATGATATATGAATACTCTTTTTCTTGTCACATTTGAAAGGCCCTGCGTTTTCTTCGAGGCAGGGGTTCCTGTTAAGATATACGAAGTCCCGCCACTGCCATCTGTGTTCTCCGCGGGGGCTGTCGTTCTGAACGCTGCTGCACCCGTTGATGACATTCGGAAGTACCTGACGACCATTCGTAGAACAGCTGAAGCGCGTTTGCTTCCGATTTTTTTGACGTCACCCTTGCCCTCGGACGTCGCTGTGCTTGCAGATGGAGTTGTGACTACATCCTCCGATGTTGCGACTTACATGGAACGTGTATGGCAGCGAAGCAATGGACTCCCTGAGGACAAAAACGCGGATGAGGAGCGAGCTCTTCTTGCTTTTCTCTATTCGCGCCAATCTGAGCTAGTTCCCGTCAAGTCAGTCGGGTCGAAGTTCTATTACCGTTATCCCCTTGCGGAAGCCTTTTGTGCATCTAGCAAGGAAGCAGATGAGATGCTTACTCAGTTGCAGCATCGCGGCCTTCTCGCCCGTTCCAGGCTCATTGACAGGATTCGTCTATGTCCAGAATGTGGGGTGGCTCAAATAAACTATGTTGATGCGTGTCCATCGTGTAATAGCATCGACATAGTTAAGCTGCCTTTTTTACATTGCTTTACATGTGGTCATGTTGCACCTCAGGATATGTTTGTCGGATCATCTGGGATGCGCTGTCCTAATTGCAGGGCAAATTTGAGACACATCGGTGCGGACTACGATAGGCCTCTCGAAAGTTTTCACTGTAATTCGTGCAAATTTTCATTCATAGAGCCAGACATTATAGTTCGCTGTATGGCATGCGATCGAGTCGCAGCCACTGATGAACTTGAAGTTCGCACCATTCATACCCTTGTGCTCAGCGATAAAGGACGTACAGCTGTGCGCACTGGGAATGTTGAAGACATTTTCGCATTGCTTGATGAACTCCACTACGTTTCTCCTCTGTTTTTTGAACAACAGCTTGGCTGGATGCTCCAAATGGCTCGGCGCTACCCTGAAGATACATTTAGTGTGATCGGTATCAGGTTGCGCAATGTGCCGGAGCTCGTCATGCGACTGGGAAGAAAAGCGACACAAGAGCTTTTGGAGACCTTTGCAGGACGCCTGCGTCAACTTGTCCGTACGACAGACCTGGCCACCAGAACGGCGGAGGATACGCTGTGGCTGCTTCTTCCCCGCACAGGTTCAGAAGGTTGTGCCATCCTTCATAGCCGCGTACTCGCACTCGAAGAGCATACACGCCATGCCGACGGCACTCGCCTGGATTTCGTCACATATAGCTATACAGAGGATGGGAAGCGCCCAGCAGACGAACAGGCCAAGCTTGTCATGGCACAGTATCTTTCAGCATTAGGAGACAACGGTTAATCCATCAATGGATGTCCAGACCCTTTGCGCACTTGTACGTATGCTGATGCATGACCCTTTCTCGTATGATTTATGGTCAGCCATCAGCTTTTTCATCCCGTTCGTGCTTTTCCTTGAACTGCCTGTGTACCTACTCGTGTTTGTGGGCCTTCTTGCCTATTGGGTGGAAGAGGGCGAACAGATACCTGTTCCCTATCTTCCTAGAATCACGTGTATTGTCGCCTGTTATGCTGAGGGTGACATCGTGCGCCAGACCATTCGCTGCCTTGCCGAGCAAGTATATGACGGTGAAATAGAAATTATTGCCGTTGTGGATGGTGCCACCATCAACCATTCTACGCTGAGAGCCGCGCGGTCTATGATCAAGGAAGTGCAGGGTCTGCCTCGCAGGCATTTGTTTGTATTGCCCAAATGGCAGCGTGGTGGACGTGTCTCTGGACTCAATGCAGGGCTGGCGCTGGCTCGCGGTGAGATTATTATGGCTATGGATGCAGATACCTCGTTCGATAACGACATAGCCGCAAAGTCTGTTCGGCATTTTGTGGATCCGTTTGTCGTCGGAGTTGCTGGCGCATTACGGGTACGTAACGCCTCGGCGTCCCCGGTAGCCCGTTTGCAGGCACTTGAGTACCTTCTCTCCATTCATGCCGGAAAAACAGGCTTAAGCACGTTCAATGTTGTTAATAACATTTCAGGGGCCTTTGGCATTTTCAGGGCAGGGATGCTGCGCCATATCGGTGGCTGGGACTCGGGAACGGCAGAGGATCTCGACGCCACGCTTCGTCTTAAGGCTTACATGGGCAGGCATCCTAAAATGCGCATTATCTTCGCTCCAGATGTAGTGGGGCACACCGATGTTCCAGAAACCCTCAAGGGCTTCTTTGCGCAACGCATGCGTTGGGATGGGGATCTCGCGTATCTGTATCTTCGCAAGCACAACCTGTCTTTCAGTCATCGGGTTTTCGGCTGGAGGAACTGGATCATGCAGGCATGGACCGGTGTCATGTTCCAAGTGTTTACCCCCCTTCTCATCGTCGGCTACATGACGCTTCTGGCATTCACCATGTCGCCGCAACAATTGCTCACCATCTTTGGTGCCGTATATTTGTTTTACCTTGCAGTAACCTGTTCGTTATACGCCACCTTTGTTTGCTTAATATCTGAACGGCGAGTAGCCGATCTTCAGTTGGCGCCTTGGATAGTCCTGTTTCCCTTATTTACATTTACTAGCCGCTGTATAAGTGCCTGCGCCATACTCTGGGAACTTATAGGAAAAGGGCACCTCGACTCCTCAATGGCCCCGTGGTGGGTTCTCAAGAAAACTAGGTATTAAACATGAATCGGTTTTCCATCTTTATGTTATTCTTTATTTTGGTGTTGTTTTCCACCGCGTCCATTTCACGGGCCACAGCCTTAAGAGACGTAGAGGATTTAGTGGGGGCATCGCCTGATGTTTTACCAGCACTTGCAGAGATGGAAGATGCTGTTGCAGCCCGTGATGCCGCAGTGGCTGCGGGCGGATTGCGCGCCTTCGCAGGCGCAGGGTATGCAGTGAATAATGAACCCGCAGATGTGGGAAGTACCGACCGTATCTATTATGACCGTCACTATGGGCGACTTGGTCTTAGTCTGCCTCTTCTGGGGGCTTGGGCAAGGCAGCGTAGTGCTGTCATTCAGGCGGAATCTCGCGTTTTAACCTCCAAACAGTTGCTTGAGGCTCAAAAATTTTCGGGGCTTGCCGCGCTTCGCAAGGCGTATATCGTCCGCTGGGCAGAACGACGAAGGCGCGAATGCATCACTGCGTATCTTGTACAATCAGAACTCGCCGAATCCATCTTGCGGGAGCGTATGCAGCAATCTCTCGTATTACCTGCTGATTATCAGAATTTTGTAGCTTCATTCGCACAGGCAAGACAACTGCATGCCGAATCTCTCGCAATTGAGGAGCGGGCCCGTGGGGTTATGCGGCTAGTCACAGGACGCGACATGACGTCTGACGAAATTCTTCTCCCGGATTTGCCGAGACTCGTAGAAGATTCTTTACGGATTGAGGCTTTTATTCGTGATGCGCACCCCGAGGTTCTCGCCCTGCAAAATGCCGCGGCTAGATTAGGTGACCTGCCAAATGTGATGGCACTCTCTGAACTTGGTGCCAGCTTCGATTTGGCCTATGCGCCTGTCCGAGATATCCCGGGAACCACAGGGGACAGCTTCACCTTCGGCTTCAACGTTGAAATGCCGATTGGTGGAATTGAAGCCGGGAGGGCCGCATCGGCGAGGGCCCGGGCTGTAGAGCGCAAGGCGTGGCACGTGGCAACGCTTCGCCGTGAACAGCTTCTCAACGACTTGCGAGCGGCTATGGCCTCGCTGCAGACGGCAGTGTACACCCTTCAATATGCCGAACGAAGCCTCGTAGCTGCCACGGAAGCCACGCGAGCCTCAAGACTGCGCCTTGCAGCGCTTCCCGGTGACATGTTTGAACAGCATGTCCGCACTCGACATGGTTTGCTTGTGGCTGCGCTTGATGCCATCAATGCCGCTGCGCAAGTCATGCTGGCGCGTGCAGAGATCTTGCGTATTGCGACGGACGGGGGCGCTGCCTTTGTCGAACAACGAGAGAGTATCGCTCATTTGCCCGGTATGGGGCTTTTGCTCCGGCAGACGGCTCCAGAGGCCTTGGCTCTTACCCTGCCACAGCGTTTGGCAAAAGAGTCTATTGCACAGAACGAGTCGACTGATTCCGTAAGCCAAGCTTCGACTTTTGCCGCACCCACTGGCGATAGGCGGGGGCTTTCGTCTGATCAGGTAGCACAAAGACTCGGTGTCTACATGTGGGATGCAGCTCCATTGTTGGATCCCAAAAACCGCGCGGCTGCTTTTGCACAACTGAAGGCTGCGGGAATCACAGATGTTCTTTTTTCCTTGAATTCAAGTCAGTTGCACACCGTAAGGGGTGCCAACGGGGCCCCCTTGCGTACGATTGTGCGTATGGCTCATCGACATGGAATTCGTTTGTCTTTGCTTTTGGGCGATCCTGTATGGATATTACCCGAGGCCCGTGATGACCTCGTCGCCATTGTGACAGCACTCTCCTCGGTGCCATTCGATGGGCTTCATCTGGATCTTGAGCCGGATCAGCTTCCTCAATCTGAGGGGCAGCAATCCACGCTTGCCTCCCATCTTGCCGATACAGTGCAGGTTCTAACCCGAGTCGCGGCTTGGCCAGTCTCGTTGTCCATACATCCAAGATATCTTGCCGCAGATGGCCCGTCACCATGGTTCGGCAAACGGCTGGAGGAAGCCAGAGTGCATGAGGTGGTAGTTATGGTCTATACGACAAATCGCGAAAGAGTGGTCGACACCATACGTTCACTCGCGGTCATTCACCCTCAGCTTCGACTTGATTTGGCACAGAGCATTGAAAGGAATCTACCCCCCGATATTAGTCTTCATTCTAGAGGCCAAAGTTTTATCCAGAAGTGGATTGTCGAAATGGCGACCGCTCTCGATGAGCAAATTCATGGTGTCTTCCTCCAGTCATGGGAAGATTACAGGACGGTTATTCGATGAAGATACGCTTTGACTCTCGCTCGCAAAACGACCCCACTCGGATAGGCGGTATGAAGGTTCCCTATGCTCCGGCGAAACGCGCTTTTGCCCGCTGGCGCTGGTTCTTTGTTCTTGCCCTTGCAGCGAGTCCGCTCCTTTTTTTTCTTGCAAAAAGTATCTTTGACGCCATCGTAGTAGATGCTCCTGCCGAGGTTTCGTTGACGCAACTGTCAATCAATGCTCCCGCGCCTGGTATCGTCTCAACCATATCACTCAAGCCTGGTGACACGGTTGAAGCAGGTGCGTCGCTCGTCAAGTTGACAGACCCACAGTTGCAAGATCGCCGGATCGCGGTAGTCAACGAACTGGCATCGATAAGAAGTATTAAAGCGTTGCAAGAAGATGGAGCCCTGCATCTTGCACAAAGAGTTGAGCAACGAATGGCAAGGCAGGTGGGCACACTGCGCCGTCTTATGGCTCAAGGTGCTGCAACTTTGGCTGAGGTCAACGAGGCTGAAGCGAGACATGATGCGGCCTTGCGCGACTTGGAAGTCGCTCGCAGAGCGAGTGGGGGCGCAGGACTTCCTGCTGACGTAAGGGCCCGGGAAGCCTTTCTGGAAAATGAGATGCAGAATATTCAAATGGCAGAGCAACGCCTTACGGTTTCAGCTCCAGCCTCTGGAACTGTGCTTGAAGTTTTTGTTGCTCAAGGCGAGAGTAAGGCGCAAGGGGCTCCTCTCCTGACTCTTGCAGTCGAAGGGCCAGGATATATCACAGCATACATTGCACCAGCCGACATGCTGCGAGTACGCGTCGGGGCAAAGGCGTATGGGCAATTTGCGGAAGGCGTGTCAGTTCCTCTGACAGTTTTCAGTGTCGCAGGCATAACGCAACGTATACCAGGGGCTTTGCATTCTTCATTTTCTGCACCGATGCTTGTAGTGCCAGTATTGCTCAAGCCAGACATGGAGCTGCCAAAATCTGTGTTGCGTCAAGGGATGCCTTGCACTGTTTACTTTGGTGTTCGTACTCCATTATGGTGATGTTGTACTGTAAAGAAGAGAGTGGGTATTGTCAGTAGGCTATCTGTTGAGTCTGCCTTGAAGTGTTAATGCTGCAGCCCTGACCGTGTCGGGGCTAAGATGTGAATAACGCTTAGTCATCTCGAGCGTTGTATGCCCCATGAGTTCGGCGACGGTATACAGCGGTGTCCCGTCTTGAACGAGCCAGCTGGCAAAAGTGTGGCGAAGAGTGTGAAACACCACACGTTGTCTGGAGTCGGTGATCCCGTCGTTGAGGCCAAGTTGGTCGACGACGCGCTCGAAGGTGTCAGAAACCCAGTTGCGCTTTGCTCCGTTTTGAGCCGGGAAAACGTATTCGGTACCGTTTAACTGTTTGGATCTCTCTATGAGCATCGATCGGACTTCATCAGTCATGTAGGCATGGCGGCTATGCTTGTTTTTAGGGTCACGGATGTAGATAGTTCCCGAGGTGAAGTTGAGGTCCGTCCAGGTGAGCGAGTGGATTTCCCCTGCTCTGAGGCCGCAGAAGAGCGATAGTAGGGCGCTGTCGTGAGTGTCCTTTGATCTTTTTTCTAGCTCAACGAGTAGGGTGCTCGCTTCGGCTTCAGTCAAGAAACGCATCCGTCTGTTGTCTTTGCGAGGTTTTTTGATGCGGGTGCAGGGGCACTCTCCGTTGACGATTTCATGGTTGCGGGCCATGCCCCAGATCTGGGAGATAATGGCCAGCAAGTGGCGGATGGTAGCTGCACTGCGCCCTGCTGTCATGGCATTGCTGGCCACCTGCTCAATTAGGGGTGGGGTAAGGTCGCTGAGGGCGGAATCTCCAAGGACTGGCCTGATCCATTTTGCGTAGTAGCCAGATTCCGTTTTCATCGTCTGCGGTGTCTTGTGCAGGGTTGATGAAGGCAGATAGTGCTTTTCCCAGAATTCGTTCATGGTCGTAGCTGCATTGGCAGCACGTCGTTCTTCGATCGCTGCCTGTTCGCGGGCCTCTCGCATCATCTCGCGCATTTCGGCAAGAGACTGGGGGCGTCGTCCAAGCCTGATGTTTTCAGTGATTCTGGCCCGCAGCTGAGAGGCCTTCTGGCTTGTCATGCCCTCGGATGCCCATCCGGCACCTTCTTCTTTTGATTTGCCATCGGTTTTGTACCGTATGAAGAAGTAGCGGTCTGGTTTTGACCCATGTTTGCGGGTTTGGCTTTCCCGGTAGCGAACGCCACGGTAGCTGGTGGAAGTCATCGTAGTCATGGGGGCCTCTGTGTGGCATGTTTCAGTGAGAGAATTTGCAGCCCCACTATAGCCCCACCTTTTACGGGGTGACAATGCGAAAGTTCGGGAAGGTTTGGGGAGGTTTAATTTGAGGCTTTATTATTTAAAATTGCAATATTACTGTATAAAAGTGGAGATCTGTGATGGGTCGGGAAAGTTAGGGAAAAGTATGGACTAATAAACTCATAACCCGAAGGTCGTAGGTTCAAATCCTGCCCCCGCAACCAGTAAATATAAGGGCTTAGGAGTAAATCCTAGGCCCTTTTCCTTTGGCGTGAATAGCCTTCCCAACCTCATTCCCAACCGCCAGAAACTTCCCAACCCCTTCCCAACGCGCTAGCGAAACCGCCCAACTCCGTCCCAACCTTCGCCAAGGGGAAGAGCATGGGGCATGAGCACAGCACGATGGTATCCCCACCACCCATGGTGAAGTGGAACTCTCAATTCGGGAGTGTCCCACTAGTGTCCCACCAGTGTCCCACGTTATGGGACACCTCATTCCGTATAAAAGTGCTGCTATAGTAATTGTTTGCAAGCTTTAAGCCGCCAGCTGTCCCACTGTCCCACTATATGGGGTAGCTGTCCCAACTCCGTCCCAACCTTCGCCAAGGGGAAGAGCATGGGGCATGGCTTGCACTCATTCCCTGCGCCTGCCCTTGCCCAGCGAGGGGGCTTCGCTGCTTGTTTGCCGGGTTGTGTGGGGCTAGCGGGAATCAGTGCGTGCCCTGCGACGGTTCATGCCTAGCTGCCCCTCAGGGCTCAGGGACACCCGCCTTTTCATCGGCCCGGAAGAACCTAGCCGGGGGGGTAAGGTCACCCCATCCTGCTGGAAATGCCGGATAGTTGAGCGGCTAGGGGCACGGTAACTTTTAGGTACCGATTCTGACCGTGTAAGAAACTGGCTGTGGGTCACGGTCCCCCAGCGGCCACGCCTGAACATTTCGGCCCCCCCCCCCCTTTTGGGGTTGAAGCCGTGGGTTATCTCAAGGCTTGGAAGTGCTAGGGCTTCGCCCTGCGTTGCGCGTCGGCCTCATCCTTCGAGCGGGACTCAAGCCGCTTATAGTACAGGCGTTCACTCTCGCTTTGTGCGCTGTTGTACTTGTGCTGGTAGTATTCATGCCGGTCTTCGAGGTCGCGCCTGTCCCGTGCGTAGTCCTCGCGCCGCTGCTTTTCTGCCCTCTCTTCGCGTTCGCGGTTGGCCTTGTCCTCGAAGTGGTTTCGCGCAGCCGCGCGTGCGTTAATGGCTTCGCGCTCTTGGTACGACTCGTACCGTCGCTCAATAGAGGCGTCACGGGCGCGGAGCCTCGTCTCCATCTCCTCTTGCGTCTCGACACGTGGCGCAGTCCGTTGCCCTCCCTCAATGGTCACAGAGCCGTCAGGGTTGCGGGTGATTGTGATGCCGTCGCCCGCAATCGCGGGCACAGCGATGCAAAGCGATGCAAGGGCGGCAATCAAGGTCTTTCCCATATTCACCTCCGCTGTAGCTGGCATATGCGAACTTGTTCTTCATGCCGGTAGTCGCTTTATGGTGACTGGTTCTAACCAACTCTTTTATGGCGAGGCATATTCTGTGTCGACTATAAAGACAGGTTAATATGTGTCGATTCAAAAGGGGGATTCTGGCTCCCGTGTAGTCGGGTACGGCGGCGGGTAGCCCTTGGCGTTTATCCCGTCCTGTGCGCCCTGCAATCCAGCCATCACGAATTGTGAATAATCTGCTGCCATGCTGACTTCCGTGACTGCGATGCACAACCTGTGCGTTGGCGCGTTATCCATTTTCTGTTAGGCCTCCCCGAAACGGAGGTGGTTATGCGTAGACTTGTTCTCGTGTTGGTGGTGGTTGGGGTGCTGGCTGGATTCTACGCCCCGCATTCTGCGGAAGCCGACAACGACATTAGCGGAACAGGCCAGTGGCTCCTTGGACTTAACGACTCTGCCAGATTTTATTATATTGTCGGCGTTACGGACGGGCTTGGGCTATCAGACAGCACTCTCGAAGTTATTTTTAAAAGTCGGGGACTTGATAATGCTGGGCGGAGCCTAATTTTCCCCAAGAAGCGCAATTTGACCTATGGGCAAATTGAAGCAATCACCACGAAATACCTGCGCGACCATCCTGAGCAGTGGGGATACCCAGCGTCATCTCTGGTTTACCAAGCCATATGGCACGCTCTCGACAAGATGCCTTGAGAACCTCGCTATTCTGTGCCTTGCTTTTTGCGATGCTTAGAAGCTCCTGTGGGAACGCTGCTGCGCACGACCAATGCTTGGCAGCGATTCTGTGAGGTCGTTTTCCGGTCTAGAAATTCACCCGCGAATGGGCAGCAAGCCGCGCCAGTTCTTCCCTTGGCGGGATGGATTTCAGGAGCGAGCTTTACCGCCCGGTGGTGGGGGGGGTGAATGTCTGGCGGTGGTGGCCCCTAGACCGTGCGGGCATAGGCTTACGTGCTCGTGCAGAATGGGGTCTGGGGGTGGATGCCCGCCAAAAGGAAAAGCCAACCGCCTTTTTAGGTGTCAGCCGGGTGTCAGCCATCGCCAAAAGAAAGCCCCCCTGCCACGTGGGCAAGGGGGCTGGTGCGCCTATGGTGCGCTTGAAGTGGGTCTGTGGGCTATGTGGCGTGCTTCTGTCCGCAACTCAGCCAGCACGCGCCAGTGAGTAAGAGACCCCGACAGCATCCGTTGTACGCCTGCCCGGTCTTCGGCGGGCATGGTGGGGGGATAGTCCAGCCAGAAGTCACTGTGCCCCCGAAGCCGCACGCCGATGCCCCACGCCCGTAGGGTTTCGAGGGGAGACCACCTCGCCAAGGGGGAATGTCTGCTCCTTGGCGCTTCGGACGGGCCCACCTGCGCTTGCTGAGCACCACGTGGGACACCCCCCCCTGTACTTTGGGACAGTGGGACACCCCGCCGTTCACTTGCTGTATGTATTTGATTTGTAAGTAATTCTTTGCCTGTTTTGCTGTCCCATTGCGTGGGACACCTCTGGGACACGTGGGACACCTCTGGGACACGTGGGACAGCTGGGACAGCTGGGACAGCTTGGCTACTCGTCATCGCCGGTCAGCCTTGCAATGGTCGAGCGCGGGATACCCGTTTCTTTCTCGATTTCGCGCAAGGTATAGCCCTGCTGCTTCAACCCTCGAGCGACTTCCCGCTTCCCTTCCACGCCTGAGGGGGCTTGTGTCGCCCACTGCTGGCGCCCGTCGGGGCCGCGTGTCAGGTGGGCTTCGAAGGGCCGGGCATCCGGCCCGGTCAGGTGGCGCGCCTTGGTCAGCTGAACGACGAACCGTGCGCCGTGGTCTGGCGAGTAGCCTTCCGGCCTGCGAAGCTGCATCACCACGTCGAGGGTGTCTTCTAACGCGCTAGAGCCTCGTGCGGTCACTTCTCCCCCCTTGGCGAGACCGCCCTTGCCCGCGTGGTGGACTAGCAGCACGCTTTTCCCTTGGCGCTTGAGGGAGAGCAACCATGACTGGATGGGTCTCACGCTGTCGCTGTCGTTTTCCTTGCCGCTCTTGCGCAGGCAGGCGAGGTTATCCAGCACAATGAGCTCAGCCCCACATTCCGCTATGGTCGCGCTCCATTCGGCTTGCCCCTCAGGGCTTGCTATGTCAGGCAACCCGCCTTCCCCGTGCATGTCTGGTGTTATGAGGCTGAAAAAGCCAGCTGGGGCCGGAGAGGGGCTACCCCCAGCGACGGTCCGCAGCCGCGTCTGTAAGTCGCTCGCGCACATCTCGCCATCGATGTAGAGCACCTTCCGCGGCTGAGGTGCTGGCCACCTGTCAAGCGCTGTGCCCCCGGTGGCGACGGCATACGCCAGTTCGAGCGCAAGCCATGTTTTGCCGACCCCGCGTTGGGCGTAGAGCATGTTCAGGCTCTGTTCCAGTATGACGGGGTGCAGCATCGCTTCCCGCTGTGGAATGTCCATCTCGAGGAAGTCTCCCAGTGCGAGGGGCTTCAGGCGTGGTGTGCGGGTCTGTTCTACGGCGTCGGTGGGCAGGTAGTGCGCTGCTTTCGCCAGCATCGCCGCTGCTGCTGCCACACCAAGGGAAACGTGGACGTCGTTCCAGTCCCCTGAGGCTTCCGGTAGGGCTACCATGCTGTCCGTAGCCCTCGCTGCTGCCTCGGCAGAAGCCTTTCCGGGGTTTCCAGGGGCGTCCGCGTCGTTGTCCCCTGCGACGACTCGACGGCGTGTTGGGTGCAGGGTTTGCGCGTGCCGTGCTGTGGCTTCGAGACCGTTCTTACCGAAGGAAACCAACACCTCCGCGCCGGTCGCCTCATGGACGCTCAGCCCGGTGGCGAGACCCTCCACGATGTAGATGGGGCGCGTAGCATCGCCGGGGATTCTGAAGTAGCCCGACGTGCCCCCCTTCGCGTTGCACTTGTCCCCGGTCGGGGAAATGCGCTGTGCGCCACATGGGGGAGCGGCTTCCACGCCAAAGGGGAGCATCGGCACGACAAGGCCCCCGCGCCTGTCTTGGTACAGCCCCTCGCACGCCGTAACGCCCTTCTGGGTGAGATACGGATGCTCTGTGCAGGACTCACACCCTGCGAGGAAGTCTGGTGGGGGAGACGCTTTTCCTTGGCGTGCGAAGTGGGGTGTCGCCGGGCTGTTGCTAGAGACCCAAGGTGCGGTTACTTTGACGCCGGTGCGGAAGTTCTCGCAGCAGAACTGCAAGGCCCCTGTGTCGCCGGTAAAAATCTTGTATGAACCATTGCTGCTGCCCGGACGGTCCGCTGTTGGGCATCGGTGGAAACGTCCATCCGCGATGATGTGCGCAGGGTCTAGCTGCAACTGTGCGATGTCGAGAGCCTCATTCACAGTGCCCGCCCGCTGCTTTGCTGTGTCAGTCATGCTTGGTAAACTCCTGTTGCATTGTTGACATAAGGGCACGGGCGGGGTATTCCTTGCCTTGCCTCGAGAATGCCGTTGATACCCCGAAACCCCTGCTGCCTGACCGCCGTGGGGGTTTTCGCGTTGCTAACTGCTGCTGTTGTGCGGTCGCACTCGGCACGCCTCAATGTAGCGTTCGAGCTCAGCGCGTTCGTAGCGAACCGCCTTGTCGAATTTCAAATAGGCTGGGGGTCGACCCTCATACCTGCGTTGGCGCAGTGAGGCGACGGAGAGAGCGAGGACTGCTGAGGCTTGTTTCTCGTTTAGAAGCTCGCGCATAGGTGGATAACCTCCGTTGGGGTGGTGTTGACAGGGTGCCGAATCCCGGCATAAAGATAAGGGTTAAGCTTCAGACCGTGTTCATATACGCCTGTACAAAAAGTTATACAAGTCTCGCACATGGCTTTATTGGCTATTGAATGCTAGTGCTTCGTGCGTATCTTTGTTAACTTTGTGATATTACTTGCGTTTCCTTCAGCAATTTCTTTTTCAACCTGCTGGACTTTGCGCCCAAAAACGTTGGTGGACTCCTGAAGCCGCTGGTCGCTCAGGTGGGCGTAAATCTGCGTCATTGCAGGGCTTGCATGTCCCAACAAGCGCTGGATTTCGTACAGGGGCACGCCAGCGCACGCCAAGGCAGAAGCGTAGCTGTGTCGCAGTCCGTGACATGGCCTGAAGTCGTCCGGTATCCCCGCTTGGCGTAGAATCTTCCGCGCAACCTTGTTGAGCTCCACCCGGTGCCCCTTCGTGCCCCTGCTGCCCGCTGGGAAGAGATACGGTTCTCCCGGGGGTGCCACTCGTAGCAGGAACTCGAAAACTTCCCTTGCAGGTGCGCTTATGGGGCATTCCCTGCTATTGCCCGCCTTGGTCTCTCGAATCCTCGCAAATCCTCGCGTGAGGTCGACGTCCTGCCACTGCAGGCGCAGCGCCTCCATGCGTCGCAAGCCCATGAAGAGACACAGGCGCATGACACAGGCAACCTCTACGTGTGGGGTGTTGTCCAGCGCCACTAGCAACGCCTTAAGCTGGTCGTCGTCGAGTTGCTCGAAGCGCCGGTTGTCCAGCTTCGGCAGGCGAATGCGAAAGGACAGCAGTGGGGTTAGCTGTTTGTCAGCCGCGAAGTTGCACAGCCGCCGCAGGAGCTCGAGCACGTTACAGACCGTGCCGGGGGCGTGCGTCTTGCCCAGCTTCACTCGCAGGCGGTCTACGTCGAGCGGGCACAGGTCTTGTGGGGTCTTGTCGCCAAAGGTGGGGGCAATGTGCCTCTGGAACCGGTTCTCGTCGGTGACGATACCCTTCAGGTCTGGGCGGCATTCTTTGTAGAGCGTCCACAACCGGTTGAATGTCGGTCGTCCAGCCTCGGCTAGTTTTTCAGCCGCTTCCCGCTGGCGCTTCTCCTTTGGACCCTCACGCCTACCCTCTATGCGGTCGGCCCGGATGCGCGACGCCTTCGCAGCTGTCATGCCGTCTCGGTATTGCCTGCCTACAGGCTCCTCGATGGTTTTCCCGTCGCGTTTGAAGGTGACGTAGTAGGCGAGCTCTGTTCCCTGCCCGCCCGTGCGCTTTTGCTCCATCGTGTAGACGCCTACGTATTGCGTCTTAGTGCGCTTCGCCATGTGGTATCCCAATCCTATCGCCTAGCCGGTTTCCCAACCGTATTCCCAACCGCAAAGCCTAAAAGTGGGGTAGTTCGGCAGTGCGTAATAATAACGCTGTGTGCGCTAAGTGTGCAATATGTATAGCGTATTGTCAATGCGTAGAAAATACGTTTTTATGAAACCTTAGTTCTCATAACCCGAAGGTCGTAGGTTCAAATCCTGCCCCCGCAACCAAAGGTATCTAAAGCCGCAATTCCTTGTTTTGGCAAGGTGTTGCGGCTTTTTGCCGTTCGTGCGGATGCCTCTGTATTGTGCTCTTGTCTTTTCTCTGCACACTCTTTGGTCAAAGCCCCGTTTTGGGGTGTGTTGAGTTCTTCTCCTAGTTCAACGGACAGGGCGGATCTGCTTCAGGCCTTTTAGGAATGGGGAGATCGTCCATGTAACGAGCTGAGTAAAAGGCAAGAAGGCAAATGCTACCACTGTAAACCTCCCCAAGTTAGTGCCATCCAAAAGTAGAGACTTCCTTGGGTGAATTTTTCAGGAGGAACTCTGCCGGGGTCAAATCGCCAAGAGACTCATGGGGTCGTTCCTCGTTGTA
>Ga0302246_1001642_pt1 | contig 15115 bp, 18 predicted proteins | sample AAG_UR_Trp_MG_FD_193533 | JGI IMG/M metagenome (GOLD analysis project Ga0302246, IMG submission 193533) | Enriched activated sludge microbial communities from anaerobic digester in WTTP, New Holstein, Wisconsin, United States - AAG_UR_Trp | ecosystem: Engineered > Bioreactor > Anaerobic >...
GGGGCTTTTTGCAGTATTTTCCTGTGCCAATTCGTCCGCTACGCAATGTCAAAGCGTTCGCGCGTGCATGCAGGGGGGAGGCAGGCAAAAAGTGAGTCACCGAGTGAATCCTGCTTGCCAGCAGTTCGCCCGGTGACTCGTAACTTTGTGTTATCATTGGTGGGTCGTGCAGGATTCGAACCTGCGACTCTCTGCTTAAAAGGCGGAGGCTCGGCTGTCGAATGTGTATAGTTTCATGTGGTTAGCATTTGGCGCGGCAGCGCCGTGGGCTGGATTCCGCCGTTTTTATGCTGTGCTGTTGTCCCTTGTTGTCCCTGTCTGTGTCCCCTGTTGCCGGAGCCGAGGTCGTGTCGCCAAGGCTCGGCTCATCTCCCCCTTGAGAACATGGTAGTAGTGGGCTTGCGTTGTCGCGATCGTCGAGTGCCCAAGCAGCTTCGATACCGCAGCAAGGTCTGACCCGTTAGCCAGCATCACGGTCGCGAACAGGTGGCGGATGTCGTACATGCGAACATGGTACGGCAGACCTGCCCGGCGACATGCCCCGCGAAGCGCGGTGTTCATGCGCAGAACGGGCTTGCCCTTATATGTGATGATGTACTCTCCGCCTTGCTCTCTCCTGACCTGCTGCAACCGATCGCGGAACTCCGGCATTATCGGGAGAGTCCGATTAGCCTCATGAGTCTTTGTGCCACGCACGAGGATGGTACAACGCTCAAAATCGACATCATCCCACTTGAGGTCGAACAACTCGGTTGGCCCCGGGCGCGTGCCTATTTCCCACTCCACTTCCAATGCCCAACGCAGGTGCGGAGCCGCATGTGCAAGAATGCGCTCCAGTCCTTCCAGCGTCAGCCGTAGATTGCGCTTGGGCTCTTTGGTCTTGCGCCATTTGGATAGTGGGTTGTTCTTCGTGAACCCGTGTTCGACTCCAAAACGGAACAGGGCCTTCAGATAGCCGAGATACCGCTGGCGGGTGGCCAGAGTCCTGTTGCCCCATTTCTTGTCTACCAGCGCGATGATGTCGGTATACCGCAGGTTGTCGAGCGGCGTGGTGGTCAGGGCTGGTAGAATGTGGTTGTTTAGAATGCCTGTAATTTCGATTAGCCAGCGACGCGAAGCGCCTGCTGTCTTCCTGTCGATGATGTAGGCTTGCGCCACAGCGTCGAGATAGGTGCGTCCTTGTCGAGGTTCAGGCGCTGCGCCGGAGACTCTCTGGAGCTTGATCTCTGCATCTCGAATCAAGGCTTGCTGATGGGCGTCGGGCCCCACGCCAAAATACTCACGACGTGGATGGGGTTCTCCGGCAACTCGGAATGCAACGTACCACGTGCCGTTCTTCTTCTGGTGAACGCTCATCGCTCATATATCCAGCTCGACAGGTTTGAACCCCGTTCGTCTCCGTGGTTCGCGTTGCCGCTTGAACGCGGCGGGATTTGCCATCCAGACATCAAGGTCTTCCTTCCTGAACCTGTTCCGGCGCGGACCCATGCGTGGGATGTCCCACGAAGAGGCGTAGGCCCTGAACGTGGACACCGCATAGCCAAGGTAGGCCGCTGCCTGTTTCAGATTGAGATAGCCGGGTTGCAGCGAGTGACCGGCGTCAGAAGATGAGTATGGCATCTGATCCTCCTTGCCCCCTGCTAATAGGAAATGAAAACCTATTTAGCAAGTGGAAATGAGGATTCAAAATCCTACATCATGCCACGGGTTGTGGCGTCTTGAGTTATCCTCCAGAGCAACGTGGGGAGGTCTGTGCCCAACGTCTCTGCCATCCTGTAGGCCTCTGCTACGGTTATTTTCCGCGCCCTTTTAGCGTCTCTTGCAGTTCGCCAGAGGCGGGGCCCGTGCTCTTGGCCAAAGATGGCCCGGCCAAACTCGGAGTGAGACATGCCCCTCTGTTCGACCTGTTCCGCTACGAGCGCGACAAGCGCGCGTTCGAAATGTGTGGCTTTGTCGGAGTTGTCCATGTCGTGAGTATACAGGATTTTGTTTCCTACATAATCAGGGTGAAACGCCCTTGACAGCGTAGGATATAATTTCCTAACGTGCGGGCATGAAGTCACTCACCAAACACCTGAACCGTCTTGTCTCGCGGTATGGCACCTACTCCGATACGGCTCGCGCTGTAGGTGTAACCCCCCGCGCCCTCCGCCAGTTCCGGCGTAACCTTGAAAGCTCCGCGCTACCTGCGAACAGCCCAATCAAAAATCTCCTCGTGGCCCACGGCAAGCTCCTTGCGTTGCAAGGAATGGTTGCGGCTTTGAGAGCTGATGGGACTGTAACGGATGACCAAATCAGGCACGCGTGGGCAACCGCGTCCGTGTCCGAGCGTCCACCGCATCCTAAAGCAACCGCCGCCTCGGCATCCACCGACGTGGCGCGCAAAGGGGAAAAACACCATGCATAACTCCCTGCATCATCTCGACGCCGTAGATGCGTTCAAGCTGGCCATCGAACAGAGCAACAAGCCCGTAACGGAGATCGCCGCCGAACTCGGGTGGTCAGAGTCGTTCATGCGCCGGGTGTTTTCGACGGAGAAGTTCTTCCCCTCGTTTGTCGATTTGCCTGCCTTCTGTGCGGCTGTCGGCAATCTCACGGTTATTCATTGGTTGCTCGCGAGTGCAACCTTCTACGGCATCGACGAGAAGCGGCAGAGCGTTGACTGCCGGACGTTGCTGGAGCGTGTGAACAGCGTGTTCGCCGAAGTCGGCGACGTGGCCCACGAAGCCCGCCGGTCTATCGCCGATGACCGCATCGACAAGGCAGAAAGGCACCGCCTGATAAATGAGCTTTCTGATGTTCTGGAAGGGTGCATGGCCCTGATTGGCGACTTGAGGGAGATGGACAATGCCTAGCCCGTGTTGCCCCCGCACACCGGAAGAGGCCGGAGCCTCTTCTGCAGACAACCTTAAAGCGATGGCCATGCAGTATCCAGACTTGCGTCCGTGCCCGCGTTATCGCGGTTCGCGTGGCACCATGCTGTGGATCTACCGTAAAACGTGCGAATCATGCCCGCGCAAGGAGGCGAGGCATGGGAGGCCATAGAGGCATATCCTCTGCGGAGGTCGTGCAGGCTCTCTTGGATGATCCGGCTTACAACTTTAGCGAAGCGGGGGATTATCTGCGGAAGGGGGTTTGCCCAAGTTGCAGGAAGCGGACGCTGTACGTTGGTAAGAACCATCCGTGGGTGCTGCGCTGTGAACGCCTCAATCATTGTGGATACGAGCAGCAGACGCGCGAGGCTATTCCTGACTTGTTCGCCGACTTCGCCCGGCGCTATCCCCCCACAGAAGAGAATCGGCAGGCCACCGCAGATGCCTACCTCACCATCGATCGTGGCTTCGACCTGTCGAAGATACAAGGGTGGTATGAACAGGCCGCGTGGCCTGTGCCGGGCACAACCGACTACATTCCCACCGTACGCTTCTATCTTGACGAAGGGCGCACCCGCTGGTGGGAACGCCTGATAGACCGTACCAAGAAGGACGGTCAGAAGGCGAACTTCGGCGGACGCAAGAAAGACGACGGCAGCCTCTTCTCCGGTGACGCATGGACGCCGCCGGGCATGGCCCTTGAAGACGGTGACCGCTGCTTCATCGTGGAGGGCATCTTCCACGCCATCGCCCTGCACCATGCTGGATACAAGGCCATCGCCGCCTTCTCGTGCAGCCACTTCCCGTCCACGTTCATAGAGGCCAACGCCAAGCGACGCATACGGTGGGTGGTGGCACTCGATTCCGACAAGGCCGGGCGCGAGTGGGCGCGCAAGCACCATTCCCGGCTCAAGCAGATGGGAGAGCTTGCCTCAGTCTGTCTGTTGCCGGACGGCAAGGATTGGGACGACCTGTGGCGGGCCGGGCGCATCGACTCCCGTTTCATCATAGACAGGCTGTACTACGGGCGTCTCTTTATGGCCGAGACGGTGCAGGAAAAGGCCTATGTCTATTACCAGCGCCATCGGCGCGCGCTTTTCCTGCTCGACTTCCAGAATGCCATCTACAGCATCACGCTGGGCAAGGACTTCGACAAGGCGTTGGGCGAAGCTGCCGTACAGTGGTCAGAGCAGGAACTGGAGGCCAAGCGGACAGGAGTCGTGCCAGCCACCCCGCCAACGGACAAGCCTGACGACGAGGCGCAGAATCCGGTGGACGCCGTACTCGCCTCACCCACCGGGCGCGAGATCTTCGCCATGCACTGCTCCATCGACCAAGTGTCGAACGTGCTCCCGCGCTTCCTGTACATGGAGCGCGACGAGATCATGGACGAGCAGCGATACGTCTTTGGCGTGTCCTACGCCAACGGCCAGCCCGACGACATCATCGCATTGGAAGGAACGGCCATCACCAGCCCGGACGCCTTCCACAAGGCCATGCTCAACCGTACCCGGGGCGGTACCTTCGATGGCGACGTGAAGCAGCTGAAGATCCTCCGCGACCGCTGGCTCAACAGCCGCATGCTCACCGTCACGGCCCTGCCCTTCGTGGGCTATGACAACGAGTCGGGCGCGTGGATAGGCCAGCAACACGCATGGCATCGAGGTCGCCGCATCCCCCTCAACGAGCACGGCTACTTCAACATCGGTAGGCGTGGCATCAAGTCGTCGCTCAAGGGCGTGACCATCAACACCGAGGGCAAGTTCTCACCTGCATGGATTGCTAACTTCTGCACTGCCTTTCACTGGCAGGGGATGGCCACGCTGGCCTTCTGGCTCGGGTCGCTCTTCGTGCAGCAGATACGGGCCATGCACAAGACCTTCCCCTTTCTGGAGCTGACGGGTGAACCCGGGGCGGGCAAGTCCACCATCCTTGAGTTCCTCTGGAAGTGCGTAGGCCGCGACGACTACGAAGGCTTCGACCTGCTCAAGGCCACCCCTGCGGGCCGCCGCCGTGCGTTTTCGCAGGTGAGCAACCTGCCAGTGGTCATCATCGAATCAGACCGCGACAGTGGAGAGCGCGACACGATGAAGCAGAAGCAGTTCTGCTTCGACGAGGTGAAACCGTTCTTCAACGGGCGAACTACCGGGACGTTGGGCGTGGCCAAGCGTTCAAACGATGTAGACGAAAGTCCGTTTCAGGCCAGCCTTCTCATAAGCCAGAACGCAGAGGTTGACGGTTCCGAGGCGTTGCTCCAGCGCATCGTGCATTGCCACGCCGACAAGAAACACCACAAGCCCGGCACGCGCGATGTGGCCCGTTGGTTCGAACGGCAGACAAGCTCGGACGTTGGCGGGTTTCTTGGTGCTGCCCTTGTGCGAGAGCGTGAGATTCTCGATGCCTACCAGGTAGCGTTCGAGCGCATCGAGGCCGTCTACACCACGAGCCTTCGTAACGAGCGCATCATCAAGAACCACGCACAGATTGCAGCGTGTGGCGAGGCTCTCGGGGTGCTCTTCCCTGCCATGAATGGGCAACTCAAAGAAGGGCTGGCCTCGTATCTTCTGGAGCGGGCCAAAACCCGCGAGCAGCGTATCGCCGCAGACCATCCGCTGGTGGAGCAGTTCTGGGACATCTACGACTACATAAGCTCCGAGCGGGACAAGGACACCATGAACCAGCTCAACCACTCGCCACAGCCGGGCATCATCGCCGTGAACCTCAATCACTTCCGTGAACAGGCCCAGCGCACCAACCAGCCCACGATCGACATGGGGCAACTCAAGCGGCTGTTGCCACAGTCCAAGCGGCACAAGCTCATAGAGGTGAACCGCACGGTTCGCTCTCGCATACTTGATAAGCCAGTCAAATGTTGGGTTTTCCAGCAGTAGGAGGAAAAATGATTCGTTCCCGCGTTTATCTGGCAGTGCCCTACACAGACCCAAACCCTGCCGTTATGGAAGAGCGTTTCCGAGTGGCCACGCGCGTGGCTGCCGAATACACGCGCCTTGGCTACATCGCATTCTCACCCATTACGCACGGCCACCCTGTCAATAAGGAGGGTGGGCTGCCATCAGATTACATTTTTTGGCAGGCGTGGTGCGAGGCCTTCGTCGCGTGGGCTGAAGAACTGCATGTAATCTGTCTGCCCGGTTGGGACTGTAGCGTTGGCGTTCAAGCTGAAATCGCCCTTGCTCATGACCGGGGTACCCCTGTGCACTATCTGACCAAGTTCATGAACTAGGAACAAGGAGGACAACAACATGGACAAGCAGAGCAAGTTCTACATAGGTGAAGGGCCAGAGGCCTCGGAGATAATTACCGAAGTAGATGCCGGGATTGCTGGCGAGAAAGAAGCCCGCTTGAAGCTGAATGACGACGTGATGGCCATGTCCTTTTCTGGCGTTTGGGTGGCCAAGTCTTTTATGGGGGGGACACGTGTGGGGGGCGTAATGACAACGAATCGCCTGACAAGCGAGGAGGAGCGTGCTCTTGGCGTAAAGTTCTTTCAGCGCATGGGCGACGCCTCTGGCTATGCCTACAAGCCTCGGCTCAGCACTAAAGCAGGAAAGAGGCTTAAGACCATGATCGATGAGGCCAACAAGAGAGCCTTTGACCATAGCGAACACATCATTAAGCGCACCGGGATGGACGCGTTAGTTTGTAGTGCTGGCAAGCTCCGACATTCTGTAGCTTGCATTGTCAATAACCGCCTTTTCGTTAAGGTTCCCGTCCCTGCGGGGTTAGACCCCGATGAGGTCGCCGACAAGGCCCCTGTTCCTCCCGGTTGGCTGCGCGAAGCCAAGGAATCCGAATGGCTTGCAGGGATGGGGAGGTGAGCATGGCCTCTCCCCTATTCATTCCGCTAGGGAGTTCGTTTTTTGATATGTTCCGCGATGGCTCCAAGGTGACTGAACTGCGCAGGTACGGCCCACGTTGGAACGAAACTACCTGCTGGGTAGGGCGCGATGTGGTGCTTTCCCGTGGCTATGGCAAGACACACCGGCTGGTTGGTGTCATCGCACGCGTTGATGTTGTGGACATTGAGCAGTTGACTGCCAGCGATCGCTTCCAGTTGCGTCAGTGTTACGACACCATTCATCGCGTGATAGCGATTACCATTGGGAACCTAGAAGATCCTCATCGGTCTTGCAGGGTAGCCATGCGGCAGTCTGTGGAACCCGTGCGCAGGTATCTTATCCAGAAGTTCGACCTTTCAGAAGACACGCAGATCGCCGACATTGAGTTTGACTCAGTTGGTGAGCTAGCTGCCGAAATGAGGGTCAAAGTGCAAAGGGCAGAGCTATTCGAACGTGGCCCGCTTGCGGGAGAGCCGGACTGGTCTCGAGCCATTGGTTCTCCAAGGACATATGCTCTGACGGCAGAAGATAGGAGGGCTATCCGTGACAATCAATAACGCCGACGAGCCAACCACCGAACAGATCATCCAGACGTTGCGGAAAACCAGTAACTCCCCGCCGCGAGGTGTGTTTCTGCGTTTGGTTGCAAATCGGCTGGAGCAGTTGAGTTGTCGATGTGACGAAGCAGCGCGTGGAAACACAGACCCAATCCCTTCCGCCCGCCGATCGGCCGATGGCGGAAGGCGTCGCAGGCCATGATGCAGGAGAAAGGTTGTGGTCAAAAGATGACGGCAATGGCCATGCCAAATCACACGGAAAGGCCCCGCAGATTGTCCTGTGGGGCCTTTCAAGTCTGTGACCCGAACAAGATCATGTCCCACACGCGCGGCTAACGCGCACGCGCATGTGCCGCGTAGATGCAGGACGCTTCCATTCCAAGGGGGGCGTCGGCAAGGGGTTACAGAGGTTACACGCTTGGCAACATCTTCAGTTTCTATCGCTAATTCAGCTTGTTGGAGCAAGAGATATATAAGTAACTTTTTGGTAACTAAAGATAACATTGTTACCTCGTGCTTTGCCCTCAATGTTCCTTTTTGTTCGGAACGCAATTGACTGATTTTATTGTGTGTTACCTTCTGCGTCACCTTGGTGTTACCTCGGCTGGTTTCTGGCGATGGGTGTATAACATCCTGTGATATAATGGTTCCTGCTTGGATGCTCGCTCGCGTTACCTATGTCACCTGCGCCCGATGACCCACCCCCGCCAAAGCATATGTTCTATATATTATGCGCATGGTGCGCATTAATGCTTGACGGCAATGCGCATTATGCGCATAATAAACTCATGAGCAGCAGGGAAGTGATAAGACGCCTAGAGGAGGCGGGGTTCGTAAGAGTGAGCCAGAGAGGAAGCCACCTGAAACTCAAGCACCCGGATGGGCGTCAGGTCATCGTTCCAGACCCTCGAAAGGACATCGCACTCGGAACCCTGCGAAGTATCGAAAGGCAAGCGAACATCAAACTGTAATCGGGGGGGGGAGACCCCCCCGGAGGTACATATGAAATATCCCCTCATTGTTCACACCGACCCCGGCATGGGTGGCTTTAGTGCAGAGCTTCCTGACTTTGCCGGATGCTTTACCGCAGGGGCTACGGTGGAAGAGTTGGCGAGCAACGCGCAAGAGGCCGTTGAACTGTGGTTCGATGGTGAAGAAGACAAGACTGTACCTGCGCCTTCGTCTCTCGACGTGGTGCTTGCCAGTGAAGAGGCTCGGGGCGGGGTTGTCCTCGTCGTGGACATCGACCTGTCCTTTCTCGACAAGAAGGCCGTGCCCGTGAACATTACCATGCCGGTGCATGTGCGGAATACCATAGACAGGGCTGCCAAGGCACGGGGGCTCACCCGTTCGGCGTTCATCGTGGAGAGTGCGTTGGCCGCTGCCGGGCGTAGAGGCGTTAGCGCATAGGAGGAAAAGCGTTGAAAAAACTAACGTTTGTGGACGCATGTCTGTCTGGGCAAGTCGCCGTGGAGACCATCGATGATGCTGTGCAGGCGTGGCATGAGGGCGATGATTGTGAACCGTTGCGGGAGTCATTGGGGTTTACAATCGAGGAGTACGCCTTGTGGATGGCAAATCCCTCGTGTCTTCCAGAAATCATAGAGCGGAGGCGTGTTATGTGATGCCTCTTCACCCAATGGGTTTCTCTGTCAGATGTTGCCCCCTGCGTAGAGGGTAGGTAATAGAAGCCTATCTTTACGCAGGAGGTTTTTTTATGGCTCTCATGAAGTGCCCGGAATGCGGCAAGAAAGTGTCAACAGAGGCCGCATCGTGCCCCAAATGCGGACAACCTATTGATGAAGCGACTAGGGCGGCTGGCTGCAAGATCGCGAGTGACGAAAAGAAGCGAGGGCGTTGGGGGTGCCTCTCTATCCTTGTGCTCTCCGCCGTTGTTGCCACGTGGATGACGAACCTTGGCGATAAAATGGATAAGGCGAAGGTCGATCAAGTTCGTCCAGTAGAGGCCAGCGCGGAGAGTCCCGCTAGCGCTGTTAAGCCCGAGCCGTATTTCGCCATGACTGCTGATGAGTTCGTCAAGCGATACAGTGCGGCGTCCAAAAAGGCTCAAGACACACAAAAAGCTAGAATTAAAAAGAAATCTGACAAAGTTTGTCAGGTAGAAATAACAAAAAACAACGCGGTGTTGTTGTCTCTGAACCCGGAAGGCAACGTGACCGGGGTGACATATATAGGCACTGGTGATGGCACAGCGAAATCAGGTGCAAACATCATGGTGGGGATGGTTTATTCTCTTGCCGCCGTGCGTCCGGAATGGGGGTCTGAGAGGCGTATAGATATGTTGAAGAAGCTTGGGATGATGGGGGGGGCTATCCCGGCGAACTCCTCCGCCGTGGACGACGGGTTGCAATGCAAGCTTATGTTTTCTGAAACGACAGGGCTGTGGTTGATACTTACACCGACAAGCTGACAATTACCCTAGTCAGGTAGGGCTTGACATCCTACCCATGCTCCGGCATCTTCGGCTTCCCTGAACCTTACGAGGCTAGCCGAAGCCTTTGGTGACATCCCCCTGTCGCTGAAAATATCGGTAGTTTTTGTTCCTGCCACCAATGCACCCGTAGGGTGCGGTCACATATCGGCGGAACAACGTCCGGGTTGCCGCAAGGCCCCGGCGGCCTCGTAAGGGCCGGGGAGCGTTGTTCCGCCTTTTTTGTTTATCCCTCCCAACCTTACGAGGTGGCTTATGTCCACATCCCTTCATCTTTCCTGCACGTCCATGATGTGCGGAGGTCGGCTTCCCCTTTCTCACCTCCTGCAGCGGCTTGTGAAGCTTGGCGAGACTGCTGCCGTCGTTGCCTTGTGCGATCTACCTCTTTCTCTCCAGTCGCCAGTCTCGTGGCGCGTGCTTGGTGGGACGCTCATACTGGAGGTAGCGGCATGACTTCCAATTTTTCGGCGAGCTGCATTATGGCGAGGGTCGACTCCCCTCGGTTCGAGGGTGATATCTCCATCCCAGTTGCCCCATACGTGATGTCTGATGTAGAGCCCCCCGTCACACCCGCATGTCGTGCGGTGGCAACGTCTGACGATCGGCCTACAATAGCCCGCTATGAGGCGATGTCATGAAGGCACATCTCGACCCTCTTTATCCTGATGCCGTCGCCGTCGTTGCCGGGCTTGCACGCCTTGTCGAAGACCTGTCAGACCTGCAATCCGATGTCCGGACAGCGTTAGGCCATATGGTCTCCTCCATGGAGGACAAGAGTTGCGTGCGCGGAATAATGGCGCTTGATGCTGTTGCGTTGCAATTGCGCTGGCTGGCAGACGATGTGCTGCGAATGCAATCGGCTCTCACCGGGAAGGAGAAGCACCATGCAAATTGACCCCATCACCCGCCTCTATTCTCACGCCGCTGCGTTGCGCACCATCGCCACCCGGCAGCCGGAAACAGAGGCAGGGCTTTCGCTCATACTGCGCTTGCTCGCTGACGACATCGAGGAGTGCGGGGATGCCCTAGAAGGCGGGGAACACCCATGCCCGGCGAGGCCATCACATGGCCCTCTTGCCGATGATGTCCGCGATGGCCAGCATGAGTAGCAGAAGATAAGAAAGACCAAAAATAAAGCCCCGGCACGAGATGCGCCGGGGCTTTATTTTTGGTTTATGCGAGGAGCAACTGCTGCACTTCTCGCCGCGATGTGCATTCGCTGAGGGCTGTACGGGTCTGCTCTGGAAGGTCAAGGGCCGAAGGCGACAGGGTGTGCGAGAACTCAAGATTCATGACAAAACTGTGTGCGCATTCAGGGTTTGTGCAGACACAGTAGAGCCGGGTGAAGTAGGGCGTTTCATTCCTACGTGTGCTTATCTTGGCTTTGTGCCCGCACCTGTCGCAAACAATCCGCATGGTGTTGTCCCTCCGAGAAAAACACAATGCCATTGCCCTGTATGCTGTCAAGGATAGTGCGCCTTATGTTAGGGCGTAGTTTCCTCTGTGTATTGCACCTGCAATGCCGGAGGCAGGTGGTCGTTCACTTCCAGCAGCACCTCGCGCACGGGCTGCACCTCGTTTCGCTGGTACACGGCATCGGCCTTGGTGATGTCGCCAAGGCCACCCGCCGCCGTGGGAATGATGCTTGCCATGGCGGGCGGGATGCGGTGCGCGGCGATGATGTCGTCGCGGCTTATGTTCTTGATCTTCTCCAACTCGTCTTTCGTGCTGAAGTCGCCCACGGGCAATATCTGGATGTCCTTCTCGCGCCCGTTGGGTATGTGCAGGAACATGTTACGGAAGTTGCCTATGCCCCGGCTGCCCTCGATGGCGGCGCGGATGCGTTCGGTGTCTTCGGGTTGCATAGCGTTGGAGGCCGAATAGAACACGTAGCCCATGTGCGCGCCGTTGCGGTAGTAGCGCCGTCGAAAGAGCGTGGCGTCTTCGTTCAGCAACATGCTCTGAATGGCCCCAAGGTAGGCGGGCAAGCCGTAGATGCCCTGACATACGTCGTAGTTCTTCAGGTGCACCACATCGCCGGGGGCGAAAGCGGTAAGCTGCCCGGCGGCGTCCAGCAGACCGTAGCAGTTCTCTCCCTTCATGCGTCGCATGTTGATGGCGGGCAGGTGCCGCAAGGCCACCACCTCGCCGTACCAGTTGCGGGCCTTCAGCAGATAGGCGTTGGCGAACACGGCATAGTCGGTGACGGCGGCGTGCATGTCGCGCCGTGACAGGGCCGCAGAGGGCACGAAGCCACGCATGTACATGTTGGCTTTGAACTCGAGGATGGGGCCGTGGTAGGCGTTGGCGCGCAGTAACCGGGCAAGGCCCGTGAGCGGTACGGGCGGGCCGTAGTAGCTCCCGTTGTCCAGCAGCCATACGCCGAGGTTGTCATACACGGCCCCGGCGAGCACGGGTTCCGGGTCGCCCCATTTGAAGGCGACGGCATGGCCTGCTGGAAGCACCTGCGGTGTGCTGCTGGCGCTGTGGAGGCGGGCCTTCTTTCTTCTGCTCATGGTTCCCTCGTTTGGTATCAACTGTCTTTCGTGGTCACGTCGTCAACCGATGGCTACGGTGCAGCGGGTGGACGCCCCGCGCCGGGCTAGTGGTTCTGCCGCCAGCGCGTGCATGATGGCCCACGCCACGTCGGCATGGCCCGTGGTGGCGTTGCGGGTGGCTGCGTAGGTTATCTGCCCCCTGTCTGTGGTGGTCTGGCGAATGGTCATGAAGGCGTGGGCGATGTCGGTCTCGGCGGCGTCCCATTGCAGCCGGCCTTCTTCGATGACCTCGCGCGCCTTGAGCACCAGCATGGCCTTGGACTGCACGCCATAGTTGATGGGCGTCGCCACCGGGCAGAACTGCTGCACCTGCTCGAAGACGCCTATGCCCGGCCCCGTGGTGTCGATGCCAAGGTGAGCGAAGCGGTACTTCTCTGCCAGTTCGCGGATGCGTTCGGCCTGCCACAGGTACGAGCGCCCCTTCCATTTGTGCCGTTCGATGCAGCGTATGCCGCCGCCGTCGCGCAGGTCGGGCAGCAGCACGGCGAAGGAGGCGTCGTCGCCACTTCGGGCCGGGTCGTAGCCGCCCCATACGGGCAGGTTGCCCACGGGGTGCGGTTCGCCCTGTCGCACGTCCTGCCAGTCTGCGGGATCGACCATGCAGGCCTCGAGCTGCGCCAGCCTGAACACGCCCTGCGTATCGTCGATGAACTCGCAGCCGAAGAGCTGCCTGAACTCCTCCGGCGTGTATTCGAGCTTCAGCTGGGCCACGTCGAACAGGTCGCAGCCGCCCGCCTCGGCATCGGCAAGGGTGATGATGTTGCGGAAGTAAGTGTCGGGGCAGAGCACCCCGGCGCGCATGGCCTCGGCATCGGGCCATGGTCTGGGCTTGGAGAAGCGCCGCTGGAACGTCTCGCCCGACCACAGCGGATACGCCTCGTGCGTGATGGCCGACGGGGTGGAGAAGAGCGTGCGCCGCCATTTCTTGTGGGCCGCCATGCCCGTGGCGACCTTGAAGAGTTCCTTGAACTTGGTGATCCAGAAGAACTCGTCGATGTACACATGCCCGTGGTAGCTCTGCGCACTGCGGGAACTGTTCGACAGGAAGTGCAGCTCTGCCTTGCCGTGGGCGGTGTGCAGCACCATGGGGTTGCCGGAGAGGGTGATGTCGAAGGCCTCGCTCGCTATCTGCATGATGTAGTTGCGGAACACCTGCGACTGCGCCTTGGTGGCAGAGAGGAATATCTGGTTGTCACCCGTGAGGCAGGCGTTCTCGAAGGCCTCTTGCGCGAAGTACCATGTGGCCCCTATCTGCCGCGCCTTGAGCAGCATGCGGTTGCGGTGCGTGAGGGCCGCGCGTAGCTGGCGCTGGTAGTCGAAGTAGCGGGCGTGGAGCTTCTCCTGGAATAGGGCTGGCGTGAGGGCGGTGACATCGTTCTTGATGGGCCTGCCCCGGCGCGGGCGGCGTTCGCCTTGTGACGGTGCAGGGCCTTCGCCGTCTGGGGAGGGGGCACAGGCCCCGTCGGCCCCGCCCGCCATGCCTGCGGGCTGCTGCCGTGCAAGCTCGCCCTCGCGCAGGCGCAGCCGTTGCAGCCGTTCCAGCGTCGCCACCAGAAGGTCAACCTCTCTCATCTCGCCGGGGGTCTTGGGGTCTCGTTCCGCCAGCAGCGTAAGGCGACGGGCCACGGCCTCTTCTGCGCCTTCGTGCGTGAGCAGGGCGTCCCAGTCTCCGGTGGCGCACCAGTGGTACACGGTACGCAACGGCACGTTGAGCGTCTCGGCAATCTCTTTGGGTGTGTACCGCTTGAGGTAGAGCGAGCGGGCCGCCTGCCGTATCTCTTCATGGTGCATCTTCATGGCTATGCACTATCACGCAAGTAAAACATCAACATGCTGTTGCATTTCGCTAATTGAAAAAGCGGAATGCAATCTTTTGCCGTGCCCGTGCTCCTGTGTCTACAACGCTGATGCGTACACAGACAACACAACGCCACGGGGAATGCAATGCCGAAACTCACGACCGACTGGATGAAAGTAGCGCAGTCCGGCCCTACGGTGGACGGGCGCAACATCGACCCGGCGTGGCTGTTACAGGCTGCGGAGACCTATTCCGTAGACACCTACACCGCCATGCTATGGCCCGACCATTTCCGCTTCCAGAACTACGGCAAGGTGCTCGAACTGCGGGCCGACACGCGCCCCGACAGCGTGGTGGAACTCTTCGCCCGCATCGAACCCAACGCCGCCTACCTCTGGAACAACCAGTTCGGTCAGCGTCTGTACTTCTCCATGGAGATAGACCCCAACTTCGCAGCCACCGGCAAGGCCTACCTCGTGGGGCTTGGTGTGACCGACTCGCCCGCGTCGCTCGGCACCGACGAACTCAAGTTCTCGCACAGGCGCAACAAGCCGGAGAGCCGCTTTCTGCCCGGCGCGGAGTTCCACGGCCTGACCGACGACGAGGAGGAGCGCGTGGACGGCCTCATCGCCCGCGTTCTGCAACGCTTCACTATCCATCCCAAAACACCCGCCAGCGAGGAACCCATGAAGAATGAACAGTATGTGGCGCTGGAACAGCGCGTGGCCGCGTTCGAAGCGCAGGTGGCAGACCTGAAGGCGTCGTTCGCAGCCACTGTCGCCACGTCCGCGCAGTCCCCGGAACAGGCGAGGGAACAGGCGAAGGAAGAACTTGCGCAGGGCGCCCCCGACTCCGCCGACGCCTTCGCCAAGCTCTGCGACACGGTGCTCAAGCTCTCGCAGAAGCTCGACGCCATCGACAACCGCCTTGCCGCCGCCAAGCCGGGCGAGACCTTCAACTCCACCGCGCCCGCCGGAACCGCGCCGCTTCTGTAGGAGCCAGCATGAACGTCACCAC
>Ga0302246_1001647_pt1 | contig 15068 bp, 9 predicted proteins | sample AAG_UR_Trp_MG_FD_193533 | JGI IMG/M metagenome (GOLD analysis project Ga0302246, IMG submission 193533) | Enriched activated sludge microbial communities from anaerobic digester in WTTP, New Holstein, Wisconsin, United States - AAG_UR_Trp | ecosystem: Engineered > Bioreactor > Anaerobic >...
AGTGGCAAGCTCCAAGAAGCCCATACCTGTCGGGGACTCGGGAACCGTAGACTTTAACTTTTTCCGGTGTTCTTCGCGGGCGGCTGCTGCGTCCCGCCGGGTAGGAAACCCCCGCTTGCGATAGGTTTGCTTTTGATACTCGAAACTGTAGCACCAATGCTTTCGGGTCTTGTCCTTCCATAATCCCATAGATCACCCCTGGATGAAACCGAAGCAATTTGATCCCGGCCGGAAAAACCCGCCGAGATCATTGGCATAATCGTACACTGATTTAATAGAGACTTGCAAGATAATTGCAACATCATGAGGCGTAAGTAGCTGAAGATTTAACTAAAGTTATTTTTAATAGCATTCAAGACTTCAAATACAAGTGTTCATATTGGATCGACGGAGTATTCTATTGAATACCAGATGAAATATGCAAATGCCGAGGCCGGGTAAAATTCATGCACCATATTTCGTTTTTTCCCGTTGCGTTCCCTTTGTGTACCTTGTATAAACCACTGTGAAAGGCAAGATCCCTTTTCTTTTCGCGGCTTGACTTCTACGCTGAGAGTGCATGGATAAACGCATGGATAAACTGAGTGAGTTCACAGCTATTGATGTTTATTCCGGTTCGGGCGCGGTGACCGAAGGATTGAAAGTGGAGGGCATTACCGTTCTTGCGGCAGTTGATAACGATCCAATAGCTTGTGAAACATATCGGCTTAATCACCCGGAGGTTCATCTCTTTGAAGCCGATATCCGATCTCTCAATCCCATCACTATGCGAAATGGTATAAGCTTCAGCGGGCATTTGGATTTGCTCGTTGTCTGTGCCCCGTGCCAACCATTCAGCAGCCAAAACCGCAAGCGTGCATCTGATGATCCACGGGCTGATTTGATTCTGGAAAGCCTCAAGTTCATTAAAGAGTTCGAGCCGAAGGTCGTTTTTTTCGAGAACGTACCCGGCATCGCGATCTCCGGTCCACTAGCCAGTCTGCGTAACAAATTGGCAAAGATCGGCTATTGCCTTGGTGAACCCAAAAATCTGAATGCCGCCGATTGCGGAGTTCCTCAACGCCGTGAACGCTGCATCATGGTTGCAGCCCGGAGCAGTGTACGCATCAAAGCATTTTACAATGCGATAATGCCCCGCCCGAACATGACGGTTCGTCATGCAATTGGGAAATTGCGGCAATTATGTTCCGGCGAAAGGGACCCCGATGATTCGCTCCATTTTGCCCGGAACCATCGGCCGGCTGTTTTACGGCGATTGCAGTATATTCCGTTCGATGGGGGGAGTCGCTCATCGTTGCCGGTCGAGTTGGAACTTGCCTGCCACAAGGGGCGGAAGAACGACTTTCCGGACGTATATGGACGTATGCACTGGGATGACGTCGCCCCGACGTTGACAACTGGCTGCACGGACGTTACAAAAGGGCGCTTCGTCCATCCCCGCGACAACCGTGCGATAACGCTCAGAGAGGCGGCCCTTCTCCAATCTTTCCCTTCCCAATATCGCTTCTTTGGCAGTTCCAGTCAAATAGCCCGCCAGATCGGCAATGCCGTACCGGTGGATATGATCCGATCCCTTGTGCCAGCTCTCAAAAAGTCTTTACAGCCAATTCAAAATACGGAATCAAGAACCTTGACCGGCAGGTGTCCCTGAATGAAGGAACGTCCGGCAGCGATTACATATATAGTATCCAAGGCCATGCGTAGCATGCCAGAGCACTCTACCGGCCCGGAAATGATAGTGCGTCGGCTTCTTTTTGCAAATGGCTTGCGCTATCGAGTACAGTATCCTGTGCCAAGTGCATCCCGCAGAACCATTGATATCGCCTTTCCTGGGAAAAAAGTTGCCATCTTTATTGATGGTTGTTTCTGGCATGGATGTACCGTACATCGGAATATTCCCGCCCATAATCATGACTGGTGGAAGAATAAGATTGAACAAAACCGTTCGAGGGACCGGGATACCGATAAAAAACTTTGCGACGCTGGCTGGATCATTCTGCGATACTGGGAGCATGATTCGGCGGAGCGTATTGCTTCGGAGGTTTTGGTAGCGATTGGAACAAAGGGAAAGCAAGCAAAACAGTAATTCTGCCATATATCTGACTAGCGTATACATCTAATTTTTGAGAGGATTAAATGGCCAAGATTCGGGTCAGGGCTCGTGCAGTTGACATGTTGGGTCGTCAGCAAATAGCCGGCATTCCTACGGCAATCCACGAGCTTTTCAAAAACGCCCATGATGCTTATGCAAAGAATGTCGAGGTGGATTACTTCCGCGGAGACGGTGCTTTTGTATTAAGAGATGATGGCTACGGAATGACACAAGAGGAGTTCGAGAATAAGTGGCTGACCCTCGGGACTGAAAGTAAGGTGAATGCCAATGTAATGCCCTTACCCGAATATTTCGGGGATGTCGAAAAACGGCCGATATTAGGCGAAAAGGGTATCGGGCGTTTAGCCATCGCGACAATCGGCCCTCAGGTTCTGGTTCTGACCCGTGCAATCAGGGAAGATGGGTTGCACGATCTTGTGGTTAGCTTTATCCATTGGGGTCTTTTTGAAATTCCCGGCGTGGATCTCGATCAGATAGAGATCCCCATCGAAACCTTACAAGGGGGTGAGCTCCCGAATGCAACTTTGGTTCGCCGATTGGTGAAATCAGTTGAAAAAAATGTGGATAATTTATCTTCTCAAATTGGACCAGATATTCTGGAAAAGATTCGTGGGCAATTGTCTTCCTTCACCATCGATCCCTCGGTAGTTTCAGATGCGTTGGGCGTCCCCAGCCTAAAAGATAATGGACATGGCACCCATTTCTACATCATGCCTACCGATCCAATACTGGAATCGGACATAGATGAGGTCTCCGAATTAATAGCCACCCCCCTGCAAAAAATGCTTCTGGGATTCTCAAATACCATGGTGCCGCGACGTCAAGAATCCGCTATTTTGGTCCGATTCCGTGATCATAGACCGGATGGCAACGTAAATGAATTAATTGGAACCGATGAATTTTTTACTCCTGATGAATTCGAGAATGCGGATCATCATTTTTATGGAAGCTTCAATGAATATGGCCAGTTTTCCGGGAGCATTAGCTATTACAGACAATCTCCAATCAATTACCAAGTTGCATGGCCAGAGGCACATGGTGTTAAAACGGACTGCGGCCCTTTCGAGGTCCGTATTGCTTACGTTCAGGGGTTGCCAAATGAGACAAGAATGCCACCGGAAGATTGGTCACATATTATCACGAAGTTAAATCTTATCGGTGGACTTTACATTTACAAAGACGGGATTCGCGTTCTCCCCTATGGAAACAGCGATTATGATTTTTTGAGCATTGAATTACGTCGTGCAAAGTCAGCAAAGGATTCGTTTTTTTCGTATCGTCGAATGTTCGGAGTTGTCGAAATCAATTATAGGGATAATCCGAACTTGATTGAGAAAGCCGGACGGGAAGGATTCCGAACCAACAAAGCTTACAAGCAAATGAAGGCAATTCTTGAAAATTTCTTCCAGCAGTTGGCTAAGGATTTTTTCAGCCCGAACGCACTTTATGGCGAGGAATATCGAGCCATGAAAGATCAAATAGCCAGGGACGCCGAACTACTCAAGAAGAGAGAAAAGCGTGTAAGACTGCGGAAGCAGGCCTTATCGGACAGGTTAGACAAATTTTTTAAAAATCTTGAGCAGGGGAAACCAAGTGAAGCAGCGGTGGCTATTTTGGATAGTGCAAAACGTCGAGCTTCCGGGATCGCTGAAATGAGAGACCCGGAGCACGCTGCAAGAGAGCTGCTAAAACTTGAATCCGATTCGCGAAAAGCGGTTAACGACCTACGCAATGAATATAAAATTGTAAAACTTCGCGGTATAGGTCTCTCCAAAAAACAGATGAGCGATTGGGATGCTTATCAGAAAAACGTAATCAAAATTGAAGATGAGGTGTTTACGCCTCTGGAAAACTCCCTCGAAGAAATGATCACCGACTTGGCTGGTAGCTCGCTGGTTGCCTTGGATCGACGCCGTAGAATTGGCCAGGCCATAGATGACATTAGTACCGTTCGCAAACGAGAGATAGCCGCTTTGAGTCGACAGGCGAAAGCCGAGGCAAATGAGTTAGCGAAGAGAGTTATGGCGGAGGCTCAAAAAAGGCTCACGACCATCGATGCGACCATAACAGCCATATATGCAGAGTTTTCCCAGGCAGAAACATCCAATCTCACCGATGAACAGTTAGTTAATCTGCAAAGAAGATTTTTAGGAAAAATTTCTGAGACGGCCAAGGGCGAGACCGAGGCGCTGGAAGGCGTTCTTCATCAACTGCAAACAATGGCCGAATCGATTAAAAGTCACGAGTCCATGGAAGATGAAACGGCGGCGTTGGAAAGTGCTCTTCAAGGGAAAATTGAGGAGTTGGAGGTGTATTCGGATCTTGCACAAGTGGGCACGGCCGTCGGCATCGTCCATCACGAACTGCACGGTGTAATCAAGGGTGTACGGGAAAACTTTCAAAAGCTACGCCCCTGGGCCAAGGCAAACAAAGGACTGAATGAGATTTATATTGATCTCAAGAGCAGTTTTGACCATCTCGATAGCTACCTGAAACTATTCACCCCCCTGAGTCGTCGTCTGAACAGAGAGCGGACAGATATAAGTGGCGAACATATTAGAAAGTATCTTATTGATATTTTTGACGACAGACTTTTCAGACATAAAGTCAACTTGCAGGCTACGGAAAGATTCAAGAGCAAGGTCGTTGCTGGTTTCCCATCCACACTTTACCCCACCTTCGTCAACCTCGTTGATAACGCAATTTATTGGCTGACAACTGTGAAAGGGGGAACACGAAACATCATCCTTGATGCTAATTCAGAAGGTTTTATTATAGCGAACTCCGGTCCGGGAATTCCCCTTCGAGATGCTGATAGAATTTTTGAGTTCGGGATTTCCGGCAAACCAGGTGGCCGTGGCATGGGATTATATATTTCAAGGACAACGCTCCGTAAAGAGGGATTCGATCTGGTTTTGACTAATCCGGGGGAGAATAATCCGCCGGAATTCCATATTGTATTAACAGAGACGGATTCTTTCGATGAGGGGGGTGAGGAATGACTTATACGCCGGAAGCTTTTCGAAAATTTTGTTATGAGGGAGCTAAACAATTTCTTCAAACGGTTGTTGTCATAGATGACGCAGCCGAACTCAGTGGGAAATCAGACGCTACAGTAAAGTCTCAACTCCGGAAAGAAGGCACACAATCTAAGGTCAAAGAGCCCCCAAAGGGGACATTGAGTGAATTGAAAACAGAGTCTCAATCTGTGAATAAATCCATGACTGCAAAGGAAGTGGAAGGCAGGGAACACATAAAGGATGATCAACAATCCCCAGATCAAGAACCTCCATCAGATCCCCATATACTGGAAGCCAAGACTCTAATCGATGGCTTTGCAGAGTTTGGGATAATTTGCTCAGTTATGCGTCCAGATACCGATGAAACTAAAATTATCGATCGTGCCGTTAAGGTGGCATCAGCTGCTGATATTGTTGTCGTGGACTGGATGCTTGGCAAACATAAAGGAGATGAATCAGAGAGTTCCAAAGCGAAAGAAATCATTAAACGTATCATTCAAGGAGATCTTGAGAAGCGCGGTCGTCTGCGACTGATCGCTGTATATACCGCTGAAGACAATCCGGCAATTGTTCTGGATGAACTCTTTCTGCACATTAAGGATTTAGAATTTCCGAATGAGGAAATTCAAAAAAAGGACAGAGACCTATCACTTGAAAATTCTAACCTTAAGATCGTGGTTCTGAATAAGCCTTCCGTGGGCGCACAACTCGGTACACACCCCGTCCAATTTCAAGACCTACCCGATGAACTCCTAAATCTTTTTTGTGATCTCAACATGGGTCTACTACCTACTGTAGCAGTTAGGTCAATCGCAGCAATTCGTGAGGAGACTCATCATCTTCTTGCAGTCTTACATGGAAAACTTGATCCCGCGCTTGTCGGGCATCGGTGTCTCTTACCGCATCCGTCGGATGCAGAGGAATTCTGTGAAGATTTAATCTCAGGGGAGTTGCGGTCAATAATCGCATTGAAAAAAATCGGGGCAGCGTATGCCGACGAGGCGGCGAACAAAAAATGGGTGGGAAATAAAATTAGTCAAACGACTCCGCATAAATACAAGTCGTTTTTGTTGACACGGGAACAAGCTTTTTCATTAATAGAAAATGGACAGAAGTCACATGATCGAGTACTCAATGAGGTGAGGGTCGATCGACTTAAGCAGAAGCTGAAAGAAAATAGAAAGCTAAAGGATTGCGATGGCAAAAGTATTACTATCAATGAAGCTACAGAGCTGATCTTCAAGGAAGGCGGCGCTGCAGCGAAACATTTTGGGGTTGAAGATTTAAGTGAGAAAATGGTGCCCCAAATTCTTCACGGAAACGAGAAAGAGGGCGAGCAAGTAAACCTTGAGTTTTCCCGTTTATGCTCATTAAAAAGAGAAGCTTTTGGGCTCAGAAGGCCTAGTAAAGATTGGGTGCCACGCCTCACACTTGGAACGATACTGCAATTAAAAGAGAACGAAAAGGACACTTTTCTATTATGTCTTCAGCCAAGATGCGATAGTGTTCGATTTAAAAAAGACGAAAAGTGTAAGTTTCCGTTTCTCATTCTCGAAAAGCCAAACGGTAAAGTGAATGTTATAGTCAAAGCCTTTGACAAAGATAACAAGCCGTTGGATAAAAAATTATTCTGTGAACCAAAGCCCCGAAATCAAGTTGTGTATGAATTCAAAAGCCTTTCTGGTGATTCTATCGAATCTGCCGATGATAGCGGAATTTATAAGTTTAAAGAAGATGTCGGAGGCAAAGAATTTTTCTGGATTGCGGATATGAAGGACATTCTTGCCCAAAAAATTGCCGATGATCTTTCCACGAGGGTCGGAAGTGTTGGGCTGGACGAATATGAATGGCTCAGGCGAAAAGCACGATAATTATAATTGTGCCGTTGAGCCATCTCCTGTTGACTAAAGATATTGGAGGAAGAGGATGGCAAAAGAATAGCAACCCTTTTGATATTAAAGGTCACCATTAATATCCGTCACATTCTATTTTTCTCAATACCAATTGCGCATTACCAATGGAAAACTGCAACAGAAGCGCATAAACCCAAAATCACGACTTCAATAAATAATGGGTAATTTCTCTGCATGTATTAGGACTTGGTTGATAGATAATGGTTTAGGTGAGGCTTATATTGATCGACTGCCAGGAAAGAAAAGAATGAAGGGAATGCCAATGAAAAAGTGGTGGCGGATTTGGTAGCGGATAATAAGAGATAATTCGCAAATGTGATGCCATAAAATAGCGGATTCATAGGGGTTATTTAATAGACGTCTGGCTTTGGGAGCAGGATGTCACAAGTTCAAATCTTGTCGCCCCGACCAGTAATATCGGGGGGTTACGGTTATTCCGTAACTCCTTTTCTGCTATATATGTGAGTTATTTGTGGTCATCAATCATTCGCATAATTCATGTTCAACCGGCCAGAAGACATTTATCGACGTGATGCCGGTGTACAGAGGCTTTGCCGGAGCACTATGAATGTGTTATAAGTTACGTGCTCGGGCTGGATCTTTCTGTTGGGTCGGTTTTATGGCATTGGTTTTGTCGGGGGAGCAAGCATGATGACGGATGGACGAACATTCATTTATTAATGCTCAAAAAATAAAAGCGCATGTTCTTTTTACGTGCGCTGAGTTGTGTACACCACCCTCGTTCTTTTCAGGACGAGGGTTTTTTTATTTTGTAGGGAGAATTTATTGTATTCAAAGTATTTTCGACCGGCATCATTCATAAAAACAGGGGACAATGATGAACAACGAAGCGGCAAGAAATGCGGAATTGGTTAAAGAGATTAACGACCTGAAAGCGGAAATCAAGGGACTGGAGTACTTGGAAACCCGGTGCAAACGACTGGAATCAAAGATTGCTGAGACGGAAAAATTTTTTGATGCTGTACTGAACGCTTCTTCCGCCGGCATTTTACTTTCCGGCAGGGATGGGTCGATATTAGCATGCAACGATGCATTTGCCGGGCGATTCGGCAGGAACAAAGATGAGCTGATTGGTGCAAATGTGTGGCCTCTGTTTCCGCCGGAAGTCAGAGATCGAAGACAGGTTCTGCTGGAAAAAGTGTTTGCAGAGGGAGAACCGATTCACATGGAGGATGAGCGGCAGGGCATCTGTAATGAGTATGTGCTCTATCCGGTTTTTGCAGTGGATGGGAGTGTCGGAAGTGTCGTGCTTTACACCGAGGATATTACCGAGCGCAAAAACGCCCGAAAGTCCATCGAGGAAAGCGAGCGGTGCTACAGAGAACTGGTTCAGAATGCGAACAGCATCATCCTGAAATGGAAAAGAAATGGTGAAATTACTTTTCTGAACGAATTCGGGTTATCCTTCTTCGGATTCAGCGAACGGGAGATTCTGGGACGAAGCGTTGTAGGGACGATCGTTCCGCTAACCGAAGAGAAAGGCCGTGACCTTGCCGTGTTGATGAAACATCTGTTTGAGCATCCGGAGAGGTACGAAAAGAATGTGAACCAGAATGTTTGCCGGGATGGCCGCCGGGTCTGGATCTCCTGGACCCACAGAGCGGTCTTTGACGACAGGGGGCGTGCCGTTGAGATGTTCAGCATCGGTCAGGATATCACCGATTACAGAAAGGCTGCGGAGGCCCTGCGGGACAATGAAGAAAAATATCACCTGATCGCGGAAAACATGAAGGGTGTCATCGCGATCATGGACATGAATTTTCGTTTTACCTTTATCAGTCCTTCGGTGACACGCCTGCGAGGTTTGACGGTTGAAGAAGCGATGGCGCAGTCTCTTGAACAGATCGTGACCCCGGAATCCCTGCAGTTAGTTCACAGCGTCCTTGAGGAAGAAATACGTCGGGAGGCAAGCGGCGCGGCCGATCCGAACCGGGTCCGCATCATCGAACTGGAAGAGTACCGGAAAGACATGTCTACGTTGTGGGTGGAACTCAAAGTATCCTTCCTACGCGATAAGGACGGTCGGCCCACCGGGATACTCAGCCTGGCCCAGGATATTTCAGACCGTAAACAGGTGGAGATGGCGCTTGCTTACAAGACCATGCTCCTGGAAGCCCAATCGGAGACCTCCATCGACGGCATATTGGCGGTGGACAATGAAGGCCATGTCATTCTTTCCAACAAACGCTTTGCGGATATATGGAGGATACCGCATCATCTTCTGGAAATGAAAATCAATAAGGTCCTCCTGGAATACGTTTCGGCGCAGTTGAAATATCCGGATGAATTCAGTCGTAAGGTCGCTTATCTCTACGAGCACCACGACGCGAAGGACCGGGGTGAAATTGAGTTTATCGATGGCAGATGTTTTGACCGATATTCATCGCCCATGATAAGTGCCGATGGAAAATATCTGGGCAGGATCTGGTTTTTCAGGGATATTACCGACCGAAAAAGCATGGAGGCAGCATTGGGGGAATCTCAACGCAGCCTGAAGGAGATCATCGACTTTCTGCCGGATGCCACCTTTGTGATTGACAAGGATGGGAAGGTAACCGCCTGGAATCGGGCCATTGAGGACATGACGGGTGTCAAGGCGAAAGACATAATCGGCAAGGGCAATTATGAATATACAATCCCCTTCTACGGGACAAGAAGACCCATCCTGATCGATCTGGCGCTTCTATCGGATGAGGAATTCTTAAGAGGTCATTATGACAATATTGAATGGCGGGGAGGTGTTCTGCAAGGAGAGGTTTTTGTTCCCCAATCTTATGGCGGCAAGGGTGCCTATCTCTGGGGAAATGCCTCAAGACTCTATGATGGAGATGCTCGGATTATCGGTGCCATTGAGTCCATCCGTGACATTACGGATCGCAAGGCGGCGGATGAAGCCCTGCGGGCAAGTGAAACCCGCTATCAGAGCATCTTTGAAAACACCGGCACCGGGATGCTGATCGAGGAAGAGGATATGACGATTTCCTTTGTAAACGCCGAATTTGAAAAGCTCACCGGTTACACACGTCAGGAAATTGAGGGAAAGAGAAAGTGGACGGAATTCATTCATGAATCCGATTCAAAGAGAATGATTCAGCGACACAAGTTGCGAAGAATCAATGATAGCCTGACGGAAAAAAGTTACGAATTCCGGCTTGTGCGCAAGGACGGGCAGATCAGGGATATATATTTGACTGTTGATCTCATTCCCGGAACACGAAAAAGTGTGGCGTCCCTGATGGATGTCAGCGAACACAGAAAGGCGGAGGAGAGGAGTCGGGAGTTGGAAACACGCCTGCAACGGGCGGAAAAAATGGAAGCCCTGGGACTGATGGCCGGCGGTGTGGCCCATGATCTCAACAATGTGCTGGGGGTTCTGATGGGTTATTCAGAACTGCTCCAGTATCATGTTGAGGAATTCAGTCCCGCAAGGCCCTATGCGGTCAAGATTATGGACGCGGCAGAGAGAGCCTCGGCGATCATTGAGGACATGCTGACCTTAGCAAGAAGAGGAGTCCAAACGAAGAAGGTTGTTAATCTGAACACCCTGATCCAGGATTTTCTGAGAACACCGGAATTTGAAAGGATAACCACCTTTCATCACGGAATTCTGATAGAAACCGACCCGGAAGCGGAACTCCTGAATATCATGGGCGCTCCCGTCCAACTGGGCAAGACGATCATGAACCTCGTTTCCAATGCCGCCGAAGCCATGCCGAAGGGCGGCCTGCTGACGATCAAAACCAGAAATCGCTATATGGACCGGCCTGTTCAGGGGTATGACGAAGTCCGGGAAGGGGACTATGTGGTCCTTTCCGTATCCGATACGGGGGAAGGCATCTCCGGTTATGACATCAAACGTGTCTTTGAACCGTTTTATACAAAGAAAGTGATGGGGAGAAGCGGGACCGGATTGGGACTGTCCGTGGTTTGGGGAACGGTCAAGGATCATAACGGCTACATTGACGTTCAAAGTAAAGAGGGGCAGGGGAGCACCTTCTCGCTTTATTTCCCTGTAACGAGGGAAGAAGAGCTTTCCGAAGGACAGCTTGCCGTGTCCATGTCAGAAAACAAGGGAAGGGGGGAATCGATTCTCATTGTCGATGACATACGGGAACAACGGGAACTGGCCGCAGGGATGCTTGAGAAGTTGAATTATCGTGTGGAGATCATTTCCAGCGGCGAAGCGGCGTTTGAATATATGAAGGATCACAGCGCGGACCTGGTTGTGCTGGATATGATCATGGACCCCGGCATGGATGGGCTTGAAACCTACCGGAAGATCATCGAGATGCATCCCGTTCAGAAGGCAATTATCGTGAGTGGCTTTTCCGAGACGGACCGGGTGAGAGAAGCCCAGGCCCTGGGCGCCGGCACTTACGTCAGAAAACCTTATACGCTCGAGAGGATTGGGCTGGCCGTCCGAAAAGAACTGGACCGATAAGAAAAGGAATTTATTTTCTGAAAAGAGGAACATATGACCGGAACGATTATATCTTGACAAAACAAGCCCCATGGGTCATTAAAACGGCAGAAAATATTTTATAACCGCGAAACCTGAGAGAGAGGAGTCAAGTCTGACCTCAAGGGGAGTTGAATGTCTTTGATGGAAAAGGGATTTGATTCTTCCGAATCAGGTCCCTTTTTTTGTTTTTTTGAGGAGGCAATCATGTCCAAGAGAATCGGCACGGTCAGCATTATCGTTACAAACCGGAAGGATCAGGCGGAAAAAGTCAACGGTATTCTCAACAGCCACGGCGAAATCATCATCGGGCGAATGGGGTTACCCTACGCCCCCAAGGAGATCAATATCATCTCCCTCATTGTTCATGGTTCGACCGACGAGATCGGTGCGCTGACGGGGAAGCTGGGTGCCTTGCCGGGTATCGAAGTCAAGTCCGTCTTGACGAAGATTTAGAGGGGGGACCATGCGCGATTTTATAGACGACACCGCAATACAGGAAATCCTGGCCCGGAACATAAATCCCGAAAAGAGGAAGGTCCTGGATATAATTTGTAAATCAAGGGAGTTGAAGGGCTTAACGCCCGAGGAGACGGCTGTCCTGCTCCAGACGGAGGACGAGGATCTGGTCAATGAGATTTTAAGTGCGGCAAGGGACATCAAAAAGCTGATTTACGGCAACCGCCTGGTGCTGTTCGCCCCTTTGTACATCGCGAATTACTGTTCGAACAACTGTCTTTATTGCGGTTTCAGACGGGACAACAAGGAGTTGAAAAGAGTGGCCCTCACCATGGAGCAGATTGCCAACGAGGTCAGGGTGCTTGAACAGGAGGGGCATAAGCGATTGCTCATGCTCTGCGGGGAACATCCTACCCGGTCTAGTCTGGATTATTTCACTGAAGCGATTGAAACTGCCTACGCGACGAAAACGGCCAACGGGGGGGAGATCAGGCGGATCAACGTCGAAATCGCTCCGATGACGGTGGTGGATTACCAACGCCTCAAAGCCGCGAAAATCGGCACATATGTTCTTTTTCAGGAAACCTACCACCATGAAACCTATGAGAAAATGCACCCCAGAGGTCCCAAGGCGGATTTCTCCTGGAGAGTGACGGCCATGCACCGTGCCCAGGAGGCAGGCATCGACGATGTGGGGATCGGCGCCCTGTTCGGCCTGTACGATTATAAATACGAGGTGCTGGGGCTTCTTTCCCACGCCCTCCAACTGGAAAAGGACTGTGGTACCGGGCCCCATACCATTTCTGTTCCCCGCCTGGAGCCGGCCTTGAACGCCCCCGCCGCCATCACACCGCCCTGTCCCGTCAGTGACCATGATTTCAAGAAGCTGGTCGCCGTGATCCGACTTGCCGTTCCCTATACCGGCATGATTCTCAGCACGAGGGAAACGGCGACCCTGCGCAGCGAGGTCTTCAACTATGGCATATCCCAGATCAGCGCGGGTTCCCGGACCAACCCCGGAGGATATCAGGAAGACTCCAGTGAATCGTTCCGGGCTGCCCAGTTTAACCTGGGGGATACGCGCACCCTTGATGAGGTCATACGGGATATCGCCCAGATAGGGCATATTCCCAGCTTTTGCACCGCCTGTTACCGGCTGGGCCGGACTGGGAAAGATTTCATGGATCTGGCCAAACCCGGCCTGATTCAGAAATTCTGCCGGACCAACGCCATCCTTTCCTTCAAGGAATATCTGGTTGATTATGCCACCCCGGGCACAAAGAAAGTCGGAGAGGAATTGATCGCCCAATTGATCCTGGATACGGACCGCGTAAAAATGAAAAATAAAATAGAAGACCTTGTTAGCCGCATTGAAAAGGGACAAAGGGACCTTTACATTTAATCTTCAAAAGGGAACCAACCTATTCTAAGCGTGGGAAATGGGACCGATCTGTTTCCGGTAATAAGAACGGCTTGAGGTATGTATTTTATGATTGTTCGCACTCCTCGTAGACTTTTTCGATGGCGTCGGTGATCCCGCCGGACATGATAATGGGACGTCCGACGACGATGTAATCCGCTTCCGCTCTCAATGCATCCTTAATCGATGCAACCCTGACCTGATCATGTCTTTCCCTGTACCAGGAAGGTCTTATGCCTGTGCAGATTTTTTTTAGTGGATTGTCATCGATCGTTTGGAAATCTTTGACCGAACCCAGTATGTATTCATAATTATTCATAAGGGCAATATCCGAGAATGCCCTGACGATCTCGGCATGGTTCTTGTCATAGATCCATTTTATTTCCAGATTCGTGAATGAGGTAAGTGCCGTTACGCCCGCAAGATATTTCAAAAGCTCCTGTCTTCTGGGGCGAAAATTGGAAGAACAGTGGACGGTGACAATGTTGGCTCCTGCGGCCACCAGCTTGTTTATGCTGTTTTCCATGGTGGAGGGAATGTCATGCAGCTTGACGTCTACCATGATGCCGAATTTATAGTCGTCTTTCAGGGAGGAGATGATTTTCATCGCATTGCCGCCATACAGCATATCGTTGATCTTGATTCCCCATATTCTTCTTTTCTCACAGGCCTTGGCCAGAACGGAAAGGATTCCCTTCTCCCTTGCTTCGTAATAGGTCATGCCGTCCACGGCTACAATAATTTTGGTCATGCTTTTCCATCCCCGGTGATTTTACTTTCGCCCTGTTCTTTGACAAGGCCTTTCTTATTTATTCGGCAAGACATACATCCACATAAAAAGGACCTTCTTCGGTATCAAAGGGGATGATAATACTGGGGCCTCCCAAAACATGTTTGATACTATGATCTTTTCCGGAAACAACAGCCGGGATGGAGGCAGTGATATTGAACCCCTCTTTTTCCAACCGTTTTCTGGCATCTCCCGAAACCATATTGGTCAGTTCACCGACGGCGTCACAGATGTCGCGGTCCAGAGTATTATGCTCTTCACCGAGCATATTCGATACGATCTTGAGAATGCTGCCGGTGCTGAAGCTGATGGCCATGGAGCCTCGAGCTGAACCTGTAAGACCGATGATACCGGACACATCCCCACAGGCGCCTCGATCCTCCTTTAGAAAAGGTTTTCCCGGAACCGGCTTGACAAAGGCCATGGTTGACAAGACATTGATCGTACTCTCAAGAAAAGGATTAATAAAGATGACGTTCATGACCGTATATGCACAATGCTCCTTAAACGGAATCGTTCTCTTTAATTATGCGTTAAAGAATTTATTATCTTATCGGTATTTTTTATTTATACTTTAATTTTATTAAAGTAAGGAAGCTATCCTGGATGTGACAATTTTGAGAAATAATTATTATTGGATTGCATCTGAATGAAATTGTTTGTGAGAAAGTGGAATATTTTGGGTGGATTGCAGACCTAACCCTGTAGAAAAATGCCTGACAAATATTTCTTTTCTTTTTTATGGTAAGTTTTGCCTCATCCATTCCACAAACGAGATGAAATCAACGGATATTAAATCGTTCGGGCCAGTTCTGTCCGAATGGCCCGTCCCAATTTTTCCAATATGTAGGGTTTTTTCAGGTAGGCGCCGGC
>Ga0302246_1001657_pt1 | contig 14994 bp, 9 predicted proteins | sample AAG_UR_Trp_MG_FD_193533 | JGI IMG/M metagenome (GOLD analysis project Ga0302246, IMG submission 193533) | Enriched activated sludge microbial communities from anaerobic digester in WTTP, New Holstein, Wisconsin, United States - AAG_UR_Trp | ecosystem: Engineered > Bioreactor > Anaerobic >...
GCTTCTTTCAAAATCCGAATGATTTGGCTTTCTGAAAATCGAGACTTCTTCATCGTGCCCTCCGTGAGGCAATCTTGATCAGAAATCTCTATTTTTCAATGGACCTATTCTAGGGGAGGGCTACACTGCAGCTAAGAACGGGGGTGTAGGCCTTTGGAATGACAAAGATCCTGTTCCTCCTTGGGCTTGGCGTAGGGACAAGCGGAGCCCGTCCACAGTGTCTGCTACTGGAGGAAGTCCGGCAGTGGCAGTCTCGTCAGAGACACTCGTTTACCATGGTAACCAGAGAAGTAGGTTTTTTCACCACCCTCGCTGCAAAGACTACCAGTGCCCTAATTGCGTCATAGAGTTGCCGTCGAGAGAAGAAGCTGTGCGACAGGGCTTCAGGCCTTGTGGTGTATGTCGGCCGTAATTTGAATCAGTTTGAGGGGAGGGTGAAAGTGCTGCGTATTAATCAGGCTGGGCCTCTATTCTCCGAAGCTGAGCGTCTCTGGCACTGTGAGCTTCGCTCGCAGTTTGTACACGCCGGTTATCTCGTTACGTGGCCGTTTCTTCGCTTTCAAATCCAAAGTCTATTTTCACTTCGCCAGTATTGTTTAAATAGAAAATGGCACTGCACCAAGCAGGCCTATCCGGGCGTGCAGTAAGTCTGCGAATGTCTCTAAAAATGTCGTCCAGATTGCTTACATCCGCAGCAGTTACGTTAAGTTGGAACACACCACTTGGTGCCATACACTGCCCGGAAAAGGTGGAAACATCTTCGTCGTCGAGAATAACATTCAGCGTTATGGCTGACCATTCTTCCTGGGCATGTGGCAATAAAATGGATGCGACTTTGTACATCATGCCATCAAAAGCTGTTGTATCCATAATTAGACCTTCGGATGATTATTTGTAAATACTTTCATTTCTTTGACTCCGTCCACCCAATACTCAGCTACGAATTTATGGGGCCTTAGGTTTGTCTCTTTGTATAAAGGCTGGATATTCACCTCAACAGTCTTTCCTGCTTCCAACGCCTTTTTCCATGCCATCTCCATTTTTTTCCATTCCCCAAGGTTGAGCGCTTTATTTTGTGGCACGAGATTGAGGAGTTCGGTTGGTCCCGAGAATTGGTGACCAATCAAATGTCCCCCCTGATCGCTAGCGTGTCCCATTTTGGCTGCAGCACGCTGCTTATGCTGGTTGACGCGAGGAACACTTTCCAATTCCAATCGAAGCTTCCCCTTGGCGGAGGCCACCCGACCCAAGGCATCCGTTGTGAATTCATACCCGTTTTCGGTGATTGTAGAGTTTGGTTTTAACGAGGTGAGGGATTTGCCAATCGCTTTTGCCGCATCTTCGGTTCCATGGGCACCAGCTTTTGCTCCGAGCGCGAGCTCCTTCTGCGCTAAATGTTTCACGCCGCCTTGGGCTACCTTCTCTGGACCCCTGAGAGACAGCTTCTCCGGGTGCGTAAGAACGTTTGGCGTGAAATTCTTGATATCACTCAAAACTGCTCGCCCGATTTTGCCTCCCTCGTTGACCACAACCTTGGCAGTTTCTCTGGCCGCGCCTTTGGCAACTCGTTTTACTACATGTGTCCCAAATGTCTTCGCGGAATTAGCAATAACAGCTCCCGTACCCAATGTGCCCACCGTAAGCGCCACGTCGACGGCTCCCCAAAACACATCCGATGCGGTGACGTCCATCCCATAGGAGGACTTTGTAGCCATAGTGACCAAAGAACCTAACGGAATCCATTCAATCAAGCCGGTGTCCAATTGCGCAGGCCCTCCATCGCTCAAGACAGAGAAGCGAGTGGGAGCATCGGTACGCTGGTCGTCAACAAGTTCTAACCTTAAGTCGCGAGCCTCAGTGATCGTGAGTTTCCCATCTGCAAGGGCCTCCGAGAAATCCTCAGCATCCTTGGAATGGTAGATACGCAATTTGGATATGTTGTATACGCTCTTCGTCTCCTGTCCCGGTGTCACCTTTTTACCTATGACCCCACCGACATCCCAACCCAAAATCTGCATAGATTCTGTTTGCACTTCTTGATCGATTGTGCGGGTCGTGACGTTCTCCTGAACGACCACAACAGTTTTACGCTCGACCTTATCTATAAAAGCGGCATGCGGAGTTCCCTCCACCTGAGCGTGTGGCATATATGTCGTTGTTGTTACCTGCCGTCCTTCGATATGTGACGAGGTCTGGGTGTCAACTGTACGTGTAGCCGCTGTATCAAAACTTTTATCTGGGCCAAATTTCTCTTCTACCTTTTGACTTAACCGCTTATTGATAGATTGCGGAGCGTTCTCCACAGAATTCCTAACCTGATCGTCAATCCGCACCTCAACTGCCTTAACCATGACATGCGAATCAAGTTTCCAGTGAAGCAACATTGGCCGAAGCATGTTTAGTGTCAAGGCGTCTACGCAATCGACCAACGCTAAAAGCGCTGCGTCAAGAGTGGGGGGCTGCCCGGCCCGCAATGCGGCGACAAAATCCAAAAGATTCCCGTGGTCAAGGTAGCGTTGTTTCACCACCTGCTGCTCTATTCCAATGGTTTGTCGCGTACCACCTTGGACGGAAACCGTTTCATTTGATATCACCTCTGCTTTGAGTGTGATGTATTCGTCGCCACTGACAATCTGTTCCTTTTGTTGGAATGGTGAAAACTTATCGAATTGCGCTTGCAAAAACGGATCATCAGTCACATATGTTCTAGCTTCATTGGAGGATGCATTTGCTGCAAACTCCTTTGGAGGCGGGGGCGGGGTCCCGACGGATAGTCCACTCCTTTGAGCGGCAACGCCCGTGCGAACTAAAGTAGTTGCGTCCGCAAGAGACGGGTCACTCCCTTGAACAACTTTGGAGCCAATGCCTGCAACGGCTTGAGTGGAAGCACCCAAACCGACCAAGGCGATCGCGTCCGCAAGAGACGGGTCATTCCCTTGAACAATTTTAGAACCAATGCCGACACCGGTAAGCAGGAGCGATGCGCCGGTAATCATGAAAGACTCCCTCTCATCCATTGGTCAAGGACTGCGTAACAGCGCCCGACAGTTTCTTGAAGCTTGGGGGAATCCGTTTCAAAACGGAGGAGAATACGCAGTGCTACATCGTTTATCACTTTTGGCGCAACGTCAAAACCAAGCAAGGCTGCTTGAGCATGTTCAGTCAAGGTTGGAAGCAATAACGCGGCATTATTTTCTAAAGCGGCTTTTTCCAAGGCACCGCCTAATTGGCTTTGAAAGCTCCCCCTGATAACGTCAATGCGGATTTTCAGGAGAATATCGGTGAAATCAGATATCCGACGACTTGTCAGCGCCTCAATCAGCCCGAGGCCGACATTTTCACCCTTTAGTCTCGCCAGAGATCCTGTGATGTCTTCACTGGCAAGCCACCCCTTCACCGTCTTTGCGCTAACACAGGCTAAGTAACAGGCCAGATCGGGGCGAATTCCTTGATTAGCAAGCTTTTCCGGAAGACGGTAGAACCCTTCGGCAAGAAGATTCCAAACTGCATCTGCTGGGTGCGACCCTATGTGGTTGCTAATTCTGTTCACGAACTGAGGGCGCAAATCTACCAAATCGTATGCGCCGCAACAAAGAGCCAGAGTGGAAGCGCCAAGAGCGAACACCAAGCCGATGTCTTTGTTCAGCGCAGGAAATGTTTCGGTTGCTACTGCGCCAAATGCTCCCTGTCGTCTAGAGGATAGGATATCGTGGGCGGGAGCCAGAACGGGAGTGCCTCTCAATGGGGATTCTGGGACAGCTACCAGCAACGCTTTGGACAATCCGCCGAAAAAGATGCTGGCCTGCCCCGGCGAGGCGCGCCCCAAATCTTGGAGTTGCTCCTCATCGAGATTCATTGTAGCTCCCAAAGTCTGGCGATCCTCTTTGTCCACGAGACGGTGAGCAATCTTCACGTCGGTGTTGCGCAGAACGTCTGGAATGAGTTTGGAGGGAATTTGATCCACAATGACAATACCCTGGCCGTAAGAGCGAATTTCAGCCAGCATATCCGCGAAAACCTCCACGCCCTTTTGTCTACCGTGGACGGAATGTTCTCCGCTAGGGTTTGGCTTGGCTAGTAAGCGATGGGCCTCTTCAATCACCAGTAGGTGTTTGAGATCATTGTTCCTTGGCGCATTTGGGGCCATGTCTTGGCGCTGGTGGTATTCATAAAGCTTAAGAAGCACTAGGGCCATGACGAAAGCTTTTTCATCGTTATCCGGAATACGCCAAAGCTCTAGCACGCATGGTTTTTCGAGCAGCGTATCGAGCGGCATTGAGCACCGCCGGTTGAGCAGCGCGCCCTTGCTGCCTTTGGTCATACTGGAGAGACGCGCCCGGAGCGCGCCTGTTAAGCTACCGCTGTAGTCAGTCGTAGCTGGGAAAAAATTTGCGATCGATTGCTGCACCAGAGGTAACATATCTTCCAAGCAAGGGAGGAAAAGATCACGCAGGCCGTCGCCAGAATCATCGAGCACGTCTTGGGTCTTCTCCAGCAGGGAATTTCCTCCGGTGTCGATATCCCAGCCTCTCTGGGTGTAAACTTGGTAGATGATGTCTTCCAAGATAAAGGGCATGCTCGAATACGTCCCCAAAGCGGCGTTAAAGGCCGCCTTGAGGTTATCGATATGGGGAACAAGGCCCACTGCCGGTTCAAAGTCGAATGGATTGAGGCTAAGCCCGTCTTTGTCGGCTCCCAAGGTGAACACCTGCAAATCGTCGCCAAGCGATTCCCTGAGCAACCGATACTCCCTTTTAACCGGTTCTATCACCAAAAAAGGGATTTTGTGCTCTCGCCACAGTTCAGTGAGCAAATGGCGCATGGTGTTGCTCTTTCCGGATCCGGTACATCCCGTGACAAAACAATGCTTCTGCAATTGACGGGTATCCAGATGAATTGTTCTGTCCGTGTTGCTCCCCCGGTCGATAAGCTTTCCCAGCGTGATAGAGGGTTCACATGGTGCGGACTGCGAGCGTCCGTACTCGCTTAGCTTCTCTACGGGGATATTGGGCAGATCGTGGACCGGCATATCAGCCGTCACAGAAAGTTCTTCTGTGGTCAAAAGAGTGGAAAGGCCTCCAAACGCATCCCCAAGGGGATGATCGTGACAAGTTATAACATCCATAGCAGTCACTGGTGAGCAATCAGAGGCGACTTTTATGATGCGGATGGGGTCCAAGCTACTATCTGGCCCGGAAAGTATGCCAGCGAGTACCTGTGCAACTCTGTCTGCCAATGGTTCACTATTTGCGCACACCTGGGTGACACAACGCCACATACCCATACCGCGTCCTGCATCCAGTCGTCTGTGCAGACGTGTGAGTTGTTCTTCGATATAATGCGCATGTTTATTTGTGTATTCACGCGAAGAGGATGTGGTCACAGACGTGCCGAACTGTTCTGTCTTCGTATCCTGTACTGTTTTATTTAAACCAATGGAAACGCTAGTACCTACTTGTGTTGTCTCTTGACTACTTGGGCGTTCTCCACCCTCGAAGAATACCTTGCAGCCAGCCCCCCATCGCTCTTTTATTCCAGGTTGCCTACTGATAGAGGTACTTCGACTCGCATTCGACGCAAATGTGATCTGTTCGCCTTTGCCTTCGGAATGAGATATGGACTCAGATTCCTGTTCGCTGGCTGAGAATTGCGTGGTCAGTTTGCCATACAGATGTGCAATGTTGTGCCACTCCGAAACGAGGGCCTGTGTGTCTTCAATGTCCTTGCGGGGAGAAGGGACAGCGTAGGTTATGACTGCATACGAACCGGTGAGGGAATCCGTCAGTTGCTCTAGGCCCTTGGCCGTGCCTGCCTGCGCTTGGGATCGCTTCTCCGCTGACTGCCTTACCGACGGGATACCGGTAACCAGAAGACGCGCCTTTAAATTGGCTATGGCATTGAGCAGTATTTTTTTGGCCTGATAGACGCGCTCAGTTTCACAGCCAGGAAGAAACCCTTTGAGAGCGCTATCAAAATTCTCGAAAATATTCTCCACATGCCGCCGTTCGCCCACGGTAGGCGCATATATTCCGAAAAGTAACTCCACCCCCTGGGGACTACCGATAACAACGTGGAAGAAGGGGACACTTAATTGATATGCCATTGCATATAGCGAGACTAGAGAATGGTGAATATCCTCTTGACGCCGGTAACGCAGCCTTTTCACCCTCAAAAGCCGCAGACTATTCTCCTCCATCTCCCCCAAGAATACCCGTTCCGGTTCAGCGGGAATTTTTTGGTTAAGGTGCTCTCTCGATAAGAACGCTTGCATCTCTTGCAAGACTTCTCCCGGCAGAGGGGCGCCCATGGACACGGGGACGTATGCCGAACCATCTTCATTCATTATTTCATTTCCTCTTGAACTAGCGAATCAAGAAGGATGGGCCATAGAGAGAGACTCCCCTTTGGTGGCAAACGGTAGTGGCCGAGACCGTTCCGTGAAAGGGCTTCACGGAACATCCGCGCGGCCAACCAGCCTCCGCACGCTAACCGCGCCGGCGAGTCTGTGAACAACTCTCTTAGCCTGCTGGCGTAAGCATCCAACGCCGGTTCGACTTGGCGAGGCAAGAGTGTCACATTCAGATCCTCTTGCCTGTGTTGATTTCCAGAAAGAAGTACTTCCTGAATAGTATCACTTCGAAAGGTACGGATCGACCCATACTCGGCAGAACTATTCAGCCAAGCCGCTAGACCAAGGCTCGGGATACGGCGACGCAGAACACCGGATCTGGTTGGGATAAGCACTCTAAGCGCCTGAAAAGTGAGATGCAGGGTAGTGAGTCCAGCAGAGCGAGCAAACTCACGAAGAGGCGGTAAGAATTTTAGTGCGAGATGTTCACAATTAGCCGGAAACGGCATGTTTGAATAAAAAACCGTTTCTTTAGCGAAAGAAATAGGCGCGATATCCATAGACTCCGGAATATTCGTCGTTAAAGTCTCGCGAGTAAAATGTGAACAGCCGTCTATGCCGTTCTTGCCAGTTTCGACGCAAACCCATTCAAGATTTTGTGGAAGACGTTGCAAGATGCTTACGTGGTCATCAAGCACATCACACAGAATGACTCGCTGCAAACTTGGCGTTAACAATTCGTGGCAGGGAAGTGGGAATGGGGGGCAACCTTGGGATGGTTGTCGCCACAGGGGAACGTGGTGTTTGCTAAGGCTAATTTGTTCGTCAAAATCACTTAGCAAAGCATCTTTACATGCCTCGTTAGAAAACCTCATCTCTGGACGAAGAATTGAACCGTCCTGTAAACGCTTGCTCCAGATATTAAAACTGTCAACCGAGGCGTTCGCGACATGCACCTGCGGGGGGAGGTCACCCACACCTAATTTGACATAATCATCTGGTTCAGGGTGAACTTGTGGCCAAGCACTATTATCCATCTGTTGTGCGGACAAATGGTGCAGATGGCAGCGTAGTACATTTTCCGCCTTCTGTCCCTTCCCGTTGGATTTGCGTTTCATTATATAATATCAGGTATTTGCGAGTGATATTAGTCTGTTCACAATATCTTGACGCGAAATATTAGCTCTCAATAGGGTTTCTTTATCGTCTTTCTCTATCTCGTTCGCAAAAACACGCAAGGCACCCTTAACGCTTAGAAACATTGAGTTTTTTTCCTCCAAAACTCGATTACGTTCTGCCGCAGCCCTGTAATCAAATCTAAGAGCGTCAATCTTCTGTTGCAAATCCTTTTTCGTTTCTTCAATTTGCTCATTAGCCGCATCGCGTTCGTTTCTGAAAACGTGTATTTTCTGCTGTAAAAAATCACGCTGTTCATGAAGTTTTTGAATCTGTTGTTCTTGGTCAAGTATCTGCTGCCTCAGGGATCGCACGGCCTCCCCGTGCCCTTTAAGAAGTCTGTCGATCTGCTCGTCAATAACCGTACTGCTGTGACTGAGCTCTGACAGTCCCTTTTCGACAATGGCTTGCAAAATGTGGGCTTTGCTCTCATCCCCCATTTCAATTGGTAAATTTTTCCAGACCGTTTTCAGATTTGAAAATAAACAGATTGCCTCATGGCGCAAATCCCGCTTGGCCTGCAACAGAAGAGAAAAAGCTTCTTTATTCTCAAATATGGCCGCCAGATTCGACATGCAGAGAGCCTACTTCTTGTTTGTTGACTGTGCACCATTATCTTGGGCGTCTCCTGGCGTAATCAAGTCGTATGACCTGTTCCACTGAGCAATAAAGTGCTTTGTAACGTCGTCTATTGCTTTTTTTGAGAAATCATTAGCATCCTTAGAGTCCATCTGTTCTAATGCTACTTTGATTTCCTTGAGATCTTTTTTATAAAAAGTCATTAGCTCACCCCTAAGTTCCGCTTGACGCTCTAAAACCCAGTTGACAGCGTCTTTGTTGTCATGGAGGCTTTTGAGGCGAGAGTTCGCTTGGTCGTTCATGGCACCATCTCCCAAAAAGTGTAAAAGAGTTGTCGCATAGCCGATGCCGCCTGACAGTAGGGGGTGGCAACTACGCATAAACTTCAAGATTTTATGGCAATCTGGATAACTGGTGTCAAGCGAATTTCGCTGGACAACTCGGAGGCCAGACCTTTCCACCAATCTGTGATCCAAATGGCCGGAGGTACGGCAATTCAGGCTCTCCCGTTGCGATGCGGACGAATCCGAGTGGCGGCATGAACTGCAATCGGCGCGGCAGATTGTGCCGGAAATCCGGCCGCTGTTGGCGTTGCGAATAATTAACCTGTTGCAATGACAAACCATAAATTATGAATATCAGATGGTTTGGCCCTGTGGGTATCTCACGGACGTCCGCACTTTCGGACTTCTCCCTCTGGACAGCGTATCTTCACAACTGCGGTGTCGCCCCCTTTTTCGAAGGCCTGTCGAGGACCAAAAACTGCTCTGGTAGCAGCTATTGGTTCCACTCAAGGAGTGGCATCGCCCGATTGGTCCAGACTGCCCGTAGTGTTCACCGAGCAGCCAATGCGAAGGGAGAAGTGTGATGAAGATTCTGAAGGTCATCCACGGCTACCCTATGCGCTACAACGCCGGGTCCGAGGTCTACAGCCAAACTTTGTGCCACGCGCTTGCGAAACGGCACGATGTCCACGTATTCACGAGAGAAGAGAACTCCTTCGCGCCGGATTATCAGCTGCGCATGGAGCGGGACGCCGACGATCCCCGTGTCACCGTTCACGTGGTCAACAATCCCCGCTTGAAGGATCGCTACCGTGCGGTGGAAATTGACCGGCGCTTCGCCGAGGTCCTTGACCTCGTGAGCCCCGACGTCGTTCACGTCGGTCACCTGAATCACCTTTCTACGTCACTCCTACGCGAGGCCTCGCTTCGCGAGATTCCTATCGTCTTCACTCTCCATGACTATTGGCTGATGTGCCCACGTGGGCAGTTCATGCAGATGTTTCCCAAGGATCCGAACAACCTCTGGGCAGTGTGCGAGGGACAGGAGGACAGGAAGTGCGCAGAGCGTTGCTACGCCCGCTACTTCAGCGGAGCCGTAGAGGAGTTAGATATTGACACCGCCTACTGGACTAATTGGGTCGCACGGCGTATGCGCCACGTCCGTGAAATGGCCGAACTCGTAGACGTGTTTATCGCGCCCGCGTGGTACCTCCACGATCGGTTTCGAAAAGAATTCGGACTACCTGAGAGCAAGCTCGTATACCTCGACTACGGTTTTGCGCGAGCGCGGATGGCAGGGCGCTGTCGCGTCGCGAGTGAACCATTCACGTTTGGATACATCGGCACACACATTCCTGCGAAGGGCATTCAGGACCTCATCCGGGCCTTTAGTTTACTCCGGGGCGAGGTGCTGCTTCGTATCTGGGGGCGGCCCAAAGGGCAGGACACCTGCGCACTCAAGTGTATCGCGGCTTCAGTTCCAACGGACACGATGGGTCGGATCGAGTGGCTCCCGGAATACAAAAACCAGGAGATCGTCCGTGACGTGTTCGACCGGTGTGACGCGATTGTCGTGCCCTCGGTGTGGGTCGAGAACTCGCCACTCGTGATCCACGAGGCTCAACAGGCTAGAGTCCCTGTTGTTACTGCCAACGCCGGTGGGATGGCGGAGTACGTCCATCACGAAGTGAACGGCCTGCTGTTTGAGCATCGGTCGGTGGATGCGCTGGCGGAGCAGATGCAGCGCCTCGTCGACGACCCAGGACTCGCTACGCGGCTCGGTGCTCGCGGGTACTTGCTCAACGAGTCGGGAGACATCCCAGCAATCGAAGAGCACGCTCGCGACGTCGAGGCGCTGTACGAGCGCGTCATCGAGCGGCGTGACTCAGCACGCGTAGTTCGGCACGCAGGGCCTTGGCGTGTGACGTTCGACACGAATCCGGACACCTGCAACCTGCGGTGCGTGATGTGCGAGGAACATTCGCCACATAGCCCGCTCCAGGTCCGCCGAGAACAAAACGGAAAGCTGCGCCGCATCATGCCCTTCGGGATGATCGAGCGGGTCATCGCAGAAGCGGCGCCCCACGGGCTGCGCGAGGTGATTCCTTCGACGATGGGCGAGCCTCTCCTATACGAGCACTTTGAAGACATCCTCGACCTCTGCGACCGCTACGGCGTTAAGCTAAACCTAACGACAAACGGCACCTTCCCCCGACTTGGCGCTGTGGCATGGGCGAAGCGGATCGTCCCAGTCACGTCGGACGTGAAGATCTCGTGGAACGGTGCGACCAAAGCGACCCACGAGGCCATCATGCTCGGGAGCCGCTGGGAGAAAATGGTGGAGAACGTCCGCGCCTTCATCGCAGTGCGTGACGCCCACGCCGAGGCCGGAGGGAATCGCTGCCGGATAACTTTCCAGCTCACCTTCCTCGAAGCAAACGTGGCCGAGCTGGCTGACATGGTGCGTCTAGCGACCGACTTTGGCGTGGACCGAGTGAAGGGACACCACCTCTGGGTGCACTTCGACGAGATCCGCGAGCAGTCAATGAGACGCAGCCCCGAGGCGATCGAGCGCTGGAACCAGGCTGTCCTTGAGGCCCGAGAGGCAGCCAGCGAGCGGGCCCTGCCGAACGGGAAGCACGTGCTCCTAGAGAACTTCTTATTGTTGGACTCCTCGGCGACGGAGGACTTGGCGCCTGGTCGGCCGTGCCCTTTTCTTGGGCGAGAGGCTTGGGTGAGCGCGGTCGGGCGGTTCGACCCTTGCTGCGCCCCTGATGTGCAACGTCGATCCCTTGGGGAGTTCGGCGACCTCTCTGCGCAGAGCCTCATGGAAATCTGGAACGGTGAAGCCTATCGCGAACTTGTGACCACGTACCGCAACCGTTCTCTCTGTCTCAGCTGCAACATGCGCAAGCCGTCCGGGGGGAAGGCATGAGTTGGCGATCTCTTCAAGTTTCGTCCTGCGGCACACACCACCTCGACGAACACGGGCGCCCCGCCTACGCCGAGCGCTTTGACGAGGTGCTAAAGTTCCACGATCCAGGACTGGCTCCGGTGCTCCTCTGCGGCCGAGCATGGCATGTGTGGAGTGACGGCTCCGCCGCGTACGGTAGGCAATTCATGCGGACCTTCGGCTACTACGAGGGACTGGCCGCAGTTATGGCGCAAGACGGTTGGCACCACATTACCCCAGACGGGAGCGACGTCTATGCGCGTCGTCACGCCTGGTGCGGCAACTTTCAGCAGGGGCGCTGCGCCGTTCGTGGCCAGGACGGCAAGTACTTTCACATCACGCCTCGCGGCGAGGATGCGTATCCTGCCCGATGGCGTTATGCCGGTGACTACCGCGACGGAATTGCTGTCGTGCAGGCGGACGACGGGCATTCCTCCCATGTCCGGCTTGATGGCTCACTGATGCATGGAAAGTGGTTCGTCGATCTCGATGCATTCCATAAGGGCTTTGCGCGCGCCCGAGACGAAGGTGGTTGGACGCACGTGGACCTCCAGGGACAGCCAGCCTACACGCGGCGCTTTCATGCCGTCGAACCGTTCTATAATGGCCAAGCGCGGGTCGAGCGCTTTGATGGTGCCTTAGAGGTCATCGATGAAACCGGGGCGGGCTTGGTCGTGCTGCGACCCGCGCGCCGCTCGGAATTTGCAAGTCTCTCTGGAGACATGGTGGGGTTCTGGCGGACCCAAACCATCGGCGCATCCGTCGAACTCGGCGTTGTCGAGGCACTGCCAGCGACCGAGCAGGAGGTCGCCGAGCGATGTGGGCTCCTCTCCGATGGATCCCGGCGGCTTCTGCGGGCGCTTGGTGAGCTTGGCATCACTGCACGGTGTGGGGAGCAGTGGACACTCACGGCTCGCGGTGAGTTGCTCAAGGCCGACCATCCTCTCACGCTGTCAGATGCAGCCGTCGAGTATGCTGGTCCGTTCACGACGATGTGGGCTCGCTTGTCAGATGCTCTTCGGCAGGGTTCGACCTGGACCTCACCCGACGTGTTTAGTGTGGTCGCAGGCTACGACGCGCGTTGTCTCGGTCACCACCGCATGCTGCGAAGCTATGCGCGGCACGACTACGCCGAAGTCTGTTGCGCACTCGATCTGCGTAGCAACGAGCGTGTAATCGACGCGGGAGGCGGACTCGGTGTTCTCGCAGAGTTGATCCTCGACGCGCACCCGTCCGCTGAAGTCACAGTGCTCGAGCGCCCGGAGGTGATAGCTATGGCTCCGCCAGTTTCAAGGGTGTGTTGGCGGAGCGGGAGCCTTTTTGAGCCGTGGGAGATCGAAGCGGATGCCGTGGTCTTGTCACGTGTGCTTCATGATTGGGATGACGATGATGCGCTGCAGATCCTCCGGAATGCACGGACCGCTCTCCCCCGCCATGGGCGCATCTACGTCGTGGAGATGTTGGTCTCGGAGGAAAACGCTGCCGGTGCGTTGTGCGATCTGCACCTGCTCATGGCGACCGGTGGAAGGGAGCGCTCGGCTGAGCACTTCGAGCGGCTGCTTTCTATCGCCGGCTTTGAACTAGCCGCAATACGGAGGCTGCCGGCTCTCCCTTCGGTCATCGTGGGAGTAGCGTCATGACAGATGTGCAGTGGCAGATCCCTCCATCTATGTTGCGCCTCTTTGATCAGTCGCCTACCGATCGCGCCGTCGTCGTACTCCTTAGGCACTCCGTCCGAGATAACCTACCGCCGGGTGACGCGGGCAACGATCTCCCTATCACCGATGCCGGGTACCGGCTTGCGCTTGAGCTAGGCGGGGTGATCCGAAGTCGGCTGTGCACACTCCATACGAGCCCGATCTTGCGTTGCATTCAGACCGCAAAGGCACTCAGAGAGGGCGCCAGCGCGAATTGCTCCGTCGTCCAGAATCGGCTCCTCGGTGATCCCGGTGTGTTCGTCCTTGATGGCCAACGTGCTTGGACGAACTGGAAGCAGCTTGGGCACAACGGTGTGATGCGCCACCTCGTTAACGAGACCGCAGCACTCCCGGGGATGGCACGCCCCGATGAGGCCGCGCGCTTTCTTGTTCAGTCGATGCTCGCCGAATCCGCGAGGCAGCCGGGCGTACACGTCTTCGTGACACACGACTCGCTTGTGACCGCCACCGCCGCGCGGCTGCTGGGCAAGCAGCTCGAGCTCGACGATTGGCCGTGGTATTTAGAAGGGGCCTTCTTCTGGCCCACGGAAAGCGGTGTTCACGTGGCCTACAGGGACTATGAAGTTACTCGCCACGAGCCGCTCATCGGCCTAGCCGAAACTGATATTGTCGAATTCGCTCGCCGTGAAGTCGCAGCAACGGTCGGGCTGGATACTGGCGCGCGATTCTTTGTCGCGGGGGGCGCTTATAAGTCCCTACTCACAGGGCGTCCACCGAGGGACCTCGACCTGTGGGCCTCCTCGGAACACGACCGATCGTTGCTCCTTGCGGCACTACGAAATCGCGGCGCTATTACAGCCGACGAACGACCGTTTGCAGACGCTTTCGATATCTCGGGCCGCATAGTCGAGGTGCCCCATAAGACCGAGCCGAGTACGCTCGCCGAGCGGTTGAAGCGATTCGACATCGCCCTCTCCGCCGTGGGAGTCGAACATCGTCCGAACGGCGAATGGTCGGTCATGGTGCATCCGCTCGCGATCAAGTCGGTGAATAGGCGCGAGATACTGCTGCTTAAACCGCTGGTCAACTGGAAGTACGCGCTCGCAACGCTGGAACGAATGCGCCGTTACGCACTTGAGCTGTCTTTCGCGGTGCCCGCAGAAGAGGAAGCCGAAGTATGGCGAGTGTATGATGCCCAGAATGCTGCGTTACGCACGAGGATGATCGAGCGCTACCTACGGACCGGGATTGGCGGCTTCAATATCATGGAGGATATCGCGTGCCGAGATTGAACAATTGGCGAGACACTATTCTGAACGAATTTGTACCCAATGTCAGCAAGCTTACCCTGGTTGCTGACCCGGATTGCCTGTTGACCGAGGAGAAATTGGTACGGGATCTTCGTGAGCGCGGGTTCGACCTGATCGAGTTCACTGACCCGGTCGAATTCAGATACGCCTATGAATCCAAGTACCGCTCGATCTGGTGGTGGTCCTTCGCTTGCAGAATGCGGATCTGGAGTCCCTGCCATATGACCTGTTTCAGGCGGGCCGCAAACTGCCGTTCAACCTGGGGGATCTCTTTCCCAATCTTAGCTACCCGGTCATCGAGAAGCTCGACCGTAGCTTGCTGGATTTGCTTTTTGAAGCCCAGCATAAGTCGCCGCCGGACCGTATGGGCGACAACGCCACCAAGGATTTCATTCTTCGACATGTGTTCGGCATTGAGGCGGAACGGATCGCCAATGAGGAGGAGCTGCTTCGCGCCTTGCTCCGTCTGCACTACGGCAAACTCCAACTCCCGCAGATGCTGGCCAAGCGACTCATCCATGTTCTGAAAGGCCATGATGGGTTCAAGGCCTGGCCGCTCTCCGAGATCGTTCCGGACGATGAGGCCTTCTTCGCCTTTTTGCAGGAACGCTGGCCGCTATTTCTTTCCAGGCTCGGCAGCGCTCATCAGGTACGGGAGGATTCGCCGGAATACGGCCTCAAGTAT
>Ga0302246_1001660_pt1 | contig 14970 bp, 8 predicted proteins | sample AAG_UR_Trp_MG_FD_193533 | JGI IMG/M metagenome (GOLD analysis project Ga0302246, IMG submission 193533) | Enriched activated sludge microbial communities from anaerobic digester in WTTP, New Holstein, Wisconsin, United States - AAG_UR_Trp | ecosystem: Engineered > Bioreactor > Anaerobic >...
AATATTATCGGAGCACAACAAGAACCCTATATTTATCTCCCTATTACAGAAGTAGCTACTATTAAAACTGCTCATTTGTTTTACCGCGATCAATTAGGAAATGTAACAGAACTAAACCGAGTGGATAATTTTAGCGCTAATTATGCGAATGAATATGTTGTTGTAGGAAATTGCTTTATCTGTACTGTTCCCAATCCGGGGATTTTTTATATCACCAAATTCTAAAGGTAGTTCCCTGAGTGGGGAGTCAGCTGTAGTTATTAGTTAAAAGTGTATTTAATTTGGCTATTTCTTATTCTTATACTGGCTTAAAAATTCTCTAACGATTCCCTTATCTCGTTAAGGAAGTGTTAGAGGATCGTTAGAGGATCGCCTAAGAGGATGTGAGGTGTCTTTAAAAGATTAACAACGAAACATTAGTATATAAACCTTGTGCAGATTTCGCAGATATATTTTTTAGCCACCGAAAACACCGAAATAATAGATAATTCTCCAAATTAGATAGGGACTGGGAATTATCATTCGGGGAAAATGCTATCAATTTCTAACATAAAAAAGAACCCCCGAGCTGTAAAAGTTCAGGGGTTTCCAATTTGACTATTTACTTCCAAGCAAAGCTGGAAGAGCTTTAGCTGCAGAAGTTATTTCATCATTATCATTTTCTTGGTGCTGCTGTATTTTCCAGCTTGCATCTTATAGTAATAGATACCACTGGAAACAGAACGACCATTATCATCGGTTCCGTTCCAGACGATAGTATGATTTCCGGGTTCCTGAATACCTTTCACTACGGTCTTCACTAATTGACCTTTAACATTATAGATTTCAATAGTTACAGGTCCTCTTTCTTTAACACTGTAAGAAATAGTAGTTTCCGGATTGAAGGGGTTAGGATAGTTGTTGTTCAAAGCGGTAACAACTACAGGAAGTTCAGGATCATTAACATCATTTCCCATAATTGAAACATCATCTACACAGAAGAAGAAGGCATCGTTGGAAACGCATTGAATACCAATATAAAGAGGTCCTGGTTGGGTAATTTGATAAGTGTATTCAGTCCATGTAATCGGTGCTTCAATATAGTTAGTTCCACTGATTATAGTGAAGTGGGCTGGATTGGTATCAGGTGAAATACCTACTTTGAATCTTTCCAATCCATAGTCATCTACATAACTTCTTGCCCAGAATTTGATGGAACTTGCTCCTGACAATTGCGGAGTAATCATCCAGTCATTATTAGGAGGAGTGGTTGAGGCAAAACTGCAAGCCATTTTGTTTCCTCCGTGAGCTGTAAGAGAAGTAAGAGGTGGAGTTGTAGTAGTAGGATTGAAGATTATAAATGCCATCGGACTATAGGCATTTTCCCAGGCATAACCTTGAATACCATAAGTTCCGCTTAGGTCCACATCAACCAGTGTCCAAGGAGCAAAAGTTAAAGTGAAATCAGGATAGGTTTCAAAGCCATCACTAAACAAATCTGAGGTTGGAGGCAACTGGAAGTTTACAGTAGTGGTTTGACCGGTTACAACTATGATACCAGAATGCGTAACGGAAGCATAATTGGGATGGCTAGCAGTTACACTATGAACTCCAGAAAGCACTGTCATACTATATGCACCGCTGGCATTGGTTGTAGCAGTAACATCTTCGCAGGTAACAGTAGCTCCAGAAATTGGTTGATTTTGCATATTGCGAACAATACCAGCAATAGTTCCAATTTCATGATACAAAGGCAACGCATTAGACAAAGCGGCAACGGAATAAGCTCCACCGGTGTAAACAGCTTTCACTGCCCATTTATAAGTTCCATCCGGTAATGAAGCCCAACCTTCATCTGCAAAGCTTAAAGCAGTAATAGGAGTGCCAGTTAAAAGTGTCCAGGCATTTTCATTGGTTTCCTGACCTTGCAGTAAACGCCATACCTGATAACCAACCAGTACTCTGTCATCGGTAGATTTTATAGATTGAACAGTTTCATTATTATGGGAGATAGATTTAGCCATACCTTGAGGTAAGGATTTAGTTCTCTGTAGAACTGTTCTAATCCCTTCAAAAGAGGGTGCAGCTGTAGGTGCTGCCCAACCAACGAAACCTTGGATATTCCAGTTGTAATCCAGATCAGGATTCTGCTCAATTAGAGTGGTCCAGGAACCACCAAAATACATCATATTGCCAAAACCATTAACAGCAGGACCGGCATCACAACCGGCAGGATAACCGCTTGTTACAACATTACGGTAACCAAACCATAGTTCTTCATTACCTGTAACGAGAACAGGATTATTCAAGGTAACAGTATTATATGTGTCAAGAACTGGCGTAAAACCTTGATCTACAACCATATTAGCTGGAGCAGCAGCAGTTCCTCCAGTCCAAACGCGAACGGAGAAGGTTCCTGCCTGGGCAGGCCATACTTTGAGTGTATATAAGCTCATTCCGGCATAATCAGCAAGAGCGGATGCAGGGTAGCGAATGTATACATCAAAGTCATTTGCACTACCAGTACCTATGCTATCATTATTTTCACCACTGTCATAGTGCAGCCATTCACCTCCCGCAGATCCAGGTGCCATCCAAGTAATATTGGCAATAGCTCCATTATCTGTTGCTTGAACATTTACAGGAGGTAAAGTGATTTCGGTAAGCACGAAGTTTTGAGTTGTGGTCTGCATACCTGTAATTACTACACCTGCCTGTGAACCGGATTGATAACCTTGCTTGGTACAAGTTACAGTATATGTTCCAGCATAAACGCCAAAACTGTAATGTCCGGTAGCATCGCTTTGACCGCTATATTCACCAGCGGTAATAGTGGCACCTTGAATAGGAAGATTTGTTCCGAATTCAGTAACTGTTCCGGTTAAGGTTCCCATCATACCTTTGTGAATTTCATTGGAGAATGCGGCATTGGAAAATACATTATTAGTATAAACAGCTTTCACAGCAAATTTATAAACACCGGAAGGTAAGGGCTGCCAGGCATTATCTACATAAGTAGTAGGAGTAATAGTAGAAGGAGTTAGAGTTGTCCAGTTTGCCTCATTACCTTGATCAGCAGCTAAAAGACGATATACTCTATAGCCAAGCAAAACTCTGTTATTTTCAGTAGGCCTTTCTACGCTTAGAACGGGCTCACTGATTGCAGGATTCTTTATCCTGTCACGACTGATAGGCAAAGAAGGATAAACCATTTTGGGTGTTGAATTATTTACTTTGGAAGCTGCTAATAGTTCCTCTGTGCTGAATTTCAGAACATTATCGGGCGTACCGATAAGGATATCATCCACGAACCAAACATACCACATTCCATCAGCGGAAGGCGGATCATCGGCATGCCAGGCAAGCTTAATTTGCTGTCCGGTATAGGAAGAAAGATCAATAGTAATTGGAGTGGCATAATAATTCCATCCGCCTGTTAAAGCAGTTGCATCCCAAAGAACAGTCCAAGTATTGCCATTATCTGTAGAGACCTTAATATAATAGTGGTCATTATTAGTTGAACCAAGATAGACATAGCTCCAGAATTGTAAAACAGCATTTCCAGGGCAAGAGAATTGAGGTGTAATCAACCATTCATCCTGATGGTTATAACTCCACCACATAGCTGCTTGATAAGATCCACCATGAGGTGGAACTGCAGGAGTAAGAGCTATAGTTCCTACCTGACACCAGGTTGGATAGACGCCTGTAGTTCCAGGAGCACTTGTATCTGTGATAATTTGACTCCAGTCAGTAGGCGGGAAGGTTGTGCCTTCAAAGCCCTCTGTAATTGTTTGAGCATTAGGATTGGGTGGTTGCCAGGTAACGGTTACATTAGTGAAATTAGCAGCTTCTTCAGCAACTACTCCATAAGGAGGAAACGCCAATTCGTTAACCGTAATATCACCCATATTCACATTTGTTGTTCCAACTACAACCTGACCCGTTGCCGGTTGATAACCAGTAGCAGTAGCAACATAGTTATAGGTCTGATTAGCAAAAACATTAGGAATAGTGAAGTTACCGGTAGCATTGGTTGTTGCCTCATAAGGTTCATAACCACTTAAAGCAATTGTAGCACCAGCCAAACCAACTGTGGGCTGATCGCTACCCACAATACGTCCACTTACTGTAACTTGAGGTAATAAAGTAAGCTCAAAGTTTTGAGTAGTGGTCTGGTCTTCTACAATTGTTACTGTATGGGTTACTTCATTATAGCCGTGTTTGGTAGCCATAACTTGTTGGGTTCCAATCGGCACATAGGGGAAGTTATATGAACCATCAGCAGTAGAAAGAGTATGGAAAACAGTTCCTACAACTGTAACCGAAGCACCTTCTAAAGGTGCTCCACTGGAACTTACAACTCCAGTAAGAGAACCCATATCGGAAATAGTCATAAACAATCTGGCATTTGCTCTATTGGTAGAAGTGGTTCCGGTAGTTGCCGCGGAAGCAGGTTGTGTATCATTCTGGAACCGTAAGCAGCTGGGGTAACTAGTAGGAGTGTAAGGAACAGAAGCATTTTCCGTCCAGTCACCGGTAATCAAATCCGTGCAGATATCAATTAAGAGATTGGAAGCACCATTCCAGAAGAAGGGAGTAGTGAAAGTATGAATATTCCAGCCGGCTGTAGGTAAGTAACTGGCACTATTCCAAACAGTAGTATATTCCCCTATCTCAAAAGTAGTGGTCAGTTGGGTCTGGTCTGTATGCTTTACTTTAATAGTATAGTTCGGCATAGGAGAACAGTTATTCACTGAAGTAACATTGAATGCCAAAGCAGTAATCAAACCAGGTGCACCACCAGCTGCGTAGATATCATCAGCTTTGTATAAATATTGCTGACGGAAGTTCTTATAGAAAGTTCCATAAGGTGTGGGAGTACCGGTAGTGCTATTTGTAGCAGTTCCCTGACCGATTTGCACTACAGTAAGTCCTGCTTCCATTACTTGCACAGTAAGGTTTCCTGTTTGGTTATTGGTAGCAATTTCGTCACCCGCAAGTTCAACTACACCATATAAATAGGTAGTTCCAACAGCAGTAGGAGTCCAACTAAGGTTGAAAGTAGCGGTCTGCAACGAAGCAATTGAGGTTCCGGGAACGCTGGTAATTAGCACGCCACCTTCTTTCATCAGTTTTACAGTGTAGTTGGTTTGAGTGGCAGTTCCATTATTTTTAACCGTAATTGCATAGTTTGTGGGAGAATTTACTGATGGAGTTGCACTTCCGGTAATAGTAAGACAAGCCAAATCATTCACAATCTGCTGCCCAGTATAAAAGATTGTAGTTTTGGGAACCTGCCCCACAGGAGTAGTTCCCGCAGGAGGAGCAGCAGGATCGTAAGCGGTTCCATCACTTTGAACTTTTAAAGTGCGGTTGGTGCCAATGGTTAAGCCATAAAAATTATCAGAAGATGAATAATATTGGGTATCCATTGGACGTTGAACCATCATTACCAAGTTTCCGGGAGTATGCATATAGGGTGTTTGCAAAGGAATGGTAATGGTGTTTATTCCGGAAGGATAAGTGATGTTGCCATCAAACACCAAAGTCATTTGAGTGGAAGGAATCCAACCACCACTCAAATCTTGCACATTAGTTGAACCCAACCAAATCTTAGTGGCTCCATTGGCAGGGGAATCATAGAAGTTAGTGTAAAAAGCCAAAGAAGTAATAGTTCCGCTTACAAAACCTAATTCGTCAGATAAGTAGATAGTTTCAGATAAGGAATTCTTATAGTAGAAATCCATCGGAATCCGCATTGTCGCTGTGCCATCTGCAATTGTAACTGCTTGAATACCTGCCGGTTGAACAGCAATGCTCAAAGCAGGACTTTGGTTGTTGGAAGGTATTTCATCAGTTGCTAAAATAACTTTTCCATAAAGAGTAGTGGGACCTGCAACACTGGGGGTCCAGTTAAAAGTGTAAGTAAGGGTTTGAGCTTCATTAATAGGCAAGCCGGGAAGAGAAGCAAGTTCTACATCACCTGTTTGCATCAGTTTAACAGTGTAAGTGTTTTGTGCATTCTGACCGTTGTTTTTAACGGTTACAACATACTGATAAGATTGGCCAACACTGGGAGTAGTATTTCCGGTAATGCTTAAACAAGCTAAGTCATTACCGATACCTTGACCAGTGTAGAAGAAAGTGGTTTTGGGGAATTTACCGCTTGCGGCTGTTCCGGTTGGAGGATTGGCAGGATCATAGTCAATACTGTCACTATAGATATTCAACGCGCGGTTTGTCCCGATGGTCTGACAGGCAAATAGATCAGATGAGGAATGCCAGGTGCTATCCATTACCCGTTCAACCATCATCACTAAAACACCACCACTATATTGGAAGGGGGTAGTGAAAGTGATATTAATAGTGTTAGTTCCTGAAGGGAAATCCACATTGCCTGTGAAAACCTGAGTTAGCTGAGTGGAAGGTATCCAGCCCCCGCTCAAATCTGTTTGGGTAGTAATACCCAGCCAAATATTAATAGGCATACCTGGAAGATTAGAGGAGAAATTGTTATAAAAAGCAACTCCAGTAATACTTCCATTCACAATTAACAGCTCGTCCTGGTAGTATAAGCATTCAAAAAGCGAATTTTTGTAAAACATATCTACCGGGATACGACCTGTCTGGTCTCCTGCGCCAATGGTTACTTCGCTGGCATTCAGCATAGGAACCATTAAGCCCAGAATGAATATCATCACGAGGAGTAATGATAGTCGTTTCATAGTTATCTCCTTTCCCATTTTTTTATTATTTTTGGGGTTATTTTTTTGTTCAGTTCCGAAATTACAGAACTCATACTGCCCTCGGAAACTGTTTCTTTAATTTTACTTTGGACATTATCATCCCGCCTTCTAAGAATAGCAGGAAACTACACACTATATACATAAGAATATATAATTCTCATTGAATACACTGATAAATTAATTCAAGAATTCTGTCAAGCAAGTTTTTTCAGGGTCTGGAGTTTTAGACCCTATAAACAATCCGAACTTGGACTTTTTGCTTGCCACAAAAACAAGGTAAAAAAAAATGGCAGAAGAAAATAGATACGGAAAGGAGGTTATTATGATCCACATTTTCAAAGTAAGCGAGCAGCGTTTTGTTCCGGCGTTAACTATGGATGAAGCATTTTGGATACATCTGGAGAACCCCTCTCCGGAAGAAACCGGGAAAATAGTTAAGAAATACAATCTGGAAGAGGATTTTATAACCGACCTTCAGGATGCAGATGAAAATGCCCGTTTGGAATGGGATGAGGGAGCGTTGTTAACAATTTTACGAGTGCCTGTTTATTATAAGCATCGCTCTGCCAAGATCTCTTTTGCTACAGCACCGATGGGGATAATTTCCACAGAAGATAAGTTGATTACTGTTGCCTTTTATGATAATGAAATCCTCACCCAATATCTGGAAGGCAAGCATCGTCCTTTTAATATCACTCAGCAGAGTTTTTTATTAAGTATAAGTCTGCGGACGGCGATCTATTTTTTAAAGTTCTTAAAAGAAATCAACCGTCGCACTACTATTATTGAAGATGAGTTACAACAATCAATGAAGAATAAAGAACTTATCCGTCTGGTGCGTATGGAAAAATCCCTGGTTTTCTTCAACACTTCTTTAAAATCCAACGAGATTATTTTGGAACGTTTGCAAAGAACCCGCTGGTTATTGAACGATCCCGATGCTGAGGATATGATTGAGGATGTAATCATTGAAAACAAGCAGGCAATAGAGATGGCAAATATTTACAGCAGCATTTTAAGCGGAATGATGGATGCTTTTGCTTCTATCATTTCCAACAATTTAAATGTAGTAATGAAGTTCTTAACTTCTATAACAATCATCATTTCAGTGCCGACTCTTATTGTAAGCATCTATGGAATGAATGTTCCTTTGCCTTTTCAAGAAAGCAACTTTGCCTTTGCTCTAATAATGGGAATTTCTGTTTTAATTTCCCTTATTTTGGTGCTGGTTTTCATTCACAAGAAATACTTTTAGACACTTAAAAAAGGAGTTAACATTGTTTTTCTTAAATGTAATTGAAACCTTTTCCGCAGCTCATTTATTGCGTGGTTATGAAGGTGCTTGCAGTAAACTGCACGGTCACAACTGGAAGGTGAGGGTTTGTGTGAAGACAAAAGAGCAGGATGAAATCGGAATGGCAATGGATTTCGGTGTACTCAAAACTATTCTGTCTAACATACTAAATAACCTGGATCATTCTTATTTGAATGAGATTGTTCCGTTTACGGAAAGAAATCCCACTTCCGAAAATCTGGCTAAATACATTTATGAATGTATTGAAAAAGAGCTTCAGGATAAGCCCGTAGCTATCTCTGAAGTAGAGGTTTACGAATCCGAAAAAAGCAGTGTGATTTATAAAAATGATCAGATTTGTTGAGTCCTTTTTTGTTAAAAGTGCTATTGAACCGAGTGATTATCCGGCTTCTGCTTATCCCGAATTTGCTTTTGCGGGTAGAAGCAATGTAGGTAAATCCACACTTATCAATTTGTTAACCAATCATAAAGGGCTTGCTAAAACATCATCCACTCCTGGAAAGACACGCTTATTGAATTTCTTTTTAATTCGTTATAAGATAGACGATAATGATAGTTCCGGCTTTTTGCAATTTACTGATTTACCAGGTTACGGCTTTGCGGAAGTTAGCCAGGCAGAACAGGAAAAATGGCGTCGGATGATCAATAAATATTTTGAACAGCGCAAGCAATTGCGTTCTCTAATTGTTATTGTAGATATTCGTCATCCGGCAGACAGCAAAGATATTATGCTATTGGAAATGTTACAATTAAGAGGTATTGACTATTGTATCGTAGCTACCAAGGCAGATAAAATTCCCAAAACCAAAGTAGCCAAGACGGTGAAAGACCTGGCAAAGGATTTGGGCTTGAAAGAAGAGCCGATTTTTCCTGTTTCAGCACTTAATAATACAGGTCTTGAGCCCCTTTATAACTGGTTTCAAAATAAATTAAGCTAAAATGCATACGGATAACAAATTTGATCTCATCGTTGTGGGAGCAGGTCATTCCGGAATTGAGGCATCCCTGGCAGCAGCAAAAAGAGGGTTGAAAGTTGCTCTCTTTACCATTAAAATTGAAGCTATAGGCAGAATGAGCTGCAATCCATCCATCGGAGGTCCTGCTAAAGGTCATCTGGCAAGAGAAATAGATGCCTTGGGTGGTGAACTGGCAAAAAGTGCCGACCTTTCCGGAATTCATTTTCGGATGCTAAATAGAAGTAAAGGTCCAGCTGTTTGGGCTCCACGTTCTCAAAATGATCGTCAAAAATACCATCTGCTGATGCGAGAAGCAATAGAAAAGGAAGAAAATATTCATTTAATTGAGGCAACCATAGAAGAAATAATTGTAGAAAATGGTTGTGTTAAAGGAGTAATAAGCCAAATCGGACATTGCTATTATGCTCCTAAAGTTATTTTAGCTACCGGCACTTTTTTGCAGGGAAAAATCCACATTGGCAAAATAAGTTATGCCGGAGGACGCAGTGGAGAGCCATCTGTAGAATATCTTTCCCGTTCTTTATCTGCTTGGGGATTAAAAGTTCGCAGGTTTAAAACGGGAACCCCACCCAGAGTGGACTTGCGTTCTGTAAATTATAACAAACTGGAAGAACAAAAAGGGGATGAAAATCCTCAGGGCTTTTCTTTTTACCGGGATATTGAACTTAAGAATCTGGTTTCTTGTTATATAACACACACTACGGAAGAAACGCATCAAATTATTAGAGCCAATTTAACTGAATCCGCTCTTTATTCCGGAATAATTAAAGGCATCGGACCGCGTTACTGTCCTTCTATTGAGGATAAAATAGTGAAATTTCCCCAAAGGGAAAGTCATCACATTTTTATTGAACCGGAAGGGCTGAATACCTTTGAAGGTTATGTAAACGGCATTTCTACTTCGCTTCCGGCAGAAATTCAGGAAAAAATTGTGCACAGTATTCCGGGTTTGGAGGAGGCGCGTATTTTACGCTATGCTTATGCTATAGAGTATGATTTTATTGATCCGGAAGAAATAGATAGTTCTCTACAGTGTAAAAAAATAAAGGGCTTATACCTGGCAGGACAGATAAATGGCACTTCCGGTTATGAAGAGGCAGCGGCACAAGGTCTTTTAGCAGGTATAAATGCTTCTCTGGCTTTGGAAAATAAAGAACCCCTTATTCTAAAACGCAGTGAGGCATACATTGGGGTTCTAATTGACGATCTTGTAACCCGGGGAACAAATGAGCCCTATAGAATGTTTACTTCGCGTGCAGAATACCGTTTACTTTTACGTCAGGATAATGCTGATGAGCGTTTAATGCCAGTTGGTTACAAATTGGGATTGGTAGAAGAAAGTCGTTGGCAAAGGTTTTTGCAGATGCAAGAAATTTTACAGCGGGAACTGGAATACCTGAAACAGCATAACTGCCTGCCAAATGGAGAAATAAAAGAGCCCATCCGTTTTGCTCAATTATTGAAAAGACCCGAAATTTCTTTTAATGACCTCCAAAATTACGGTTACAAAATTCCGGCGGATGTTAATAGTGATATTCAAAATCGCCTTGAACTGGAAATTAAATATTCCGGCTATTTAAACCGAATGGAAGAAGAAATTCAAAAGTTCCAAAATGCCGAAACAATTGCCATTCCAGAAGAGATGGACTATTTTAGCATTCCCTCTCTGGCTTATGAAGCACGCGAAAAACTAAGTAAAATCCGTCCTAAAAATATAGGGCAGGCAATGCGAATTCCGGGAATAAATTATAGTGATAGCGTTGCCCTAATGATTTGGTTGCGCAAAAATGCCAAAAAGGAAGCCAAATGAATATTATTGCCTTAATTCCAGCTCGTTATAATTCAACGCGTTTTCCCGGAAAACCCTTAGCACTGCTGAAAGGAAAACCGATTATCCAGTATGTATATGAACGCGTTGCAAATTCCGGCTTATTTAATACTGTTTGTGTAGCAACGGATAATATCTCCATTTTAGAAACAGTTAAGTCATTCGGAGGCAAAGCGGTTTTAACAAAAGAAAGTCATCCCAGCGGTTCAGACCGCATAGCTGAAGCGCTACAATATTTTCCGCAGGCAGAATTGGTTTTTAATGTTCAGGGAGATGAACCGCTTATTGAAAAAGAACCCTTACAAAAGCTTATTTCCGCTTTTGAAGATAGAAAAGTGCAGATGGCAAGTTTAATGACCGTGATTGAAGACCGGGAAATGATATACAATCCAAACATTGTAAAAGTTGTAACTGATACACAAAATTATGCTTTGTATTTTTCCCGTTCCGTTATTCCTTTTCAGCGAGACAGTCAAATAGACCTTAAATATTATCGTCACATTGGTGTTTATGCCTATTCTCCGGAATGTTTGCACCGATTTGTATATTTGTCACCCTCTATATTAGAGAGGACAGAAAAATTGGAACAGCTAAGAGCTCTGGAAAACGGAATTCCTATTAAAATGGTAGAAACCAGTTATCAAGGCATCGGAATTGATACACCACAAGACCTGAAAACAATAGAGAAACAGCTTTCTGTTACTTGATATTAGTTTTTGAATGAAAGTTTTTTGTCATTCCTGCGCAGGCAGGAATGCAGAGAAGAGAAGAATTATGAACAAGCATAAAAGCAAAGTCCTAACTATCATCTTTTTAGCTGCCAGTGTTTTTGTCACTGCAGTTCCTGTAACTATTTTGCATACTAACGACACCCATGGTGCCTATCTACCTCAAAATTCAAGGTTTGGTAAAATTGGCGGTTATGCTGTTCTGGAATATTATTTGAATGCAGAAAGGGAAAAGACATCAGCAGCGCTTTATCTGGATGCCGGAGATCAACAAACGGGCAGCATATTTGCTTCGCAAAATTATGATAATGCAATTGGTGGAGCTGTTATAAAGGTCTTTAATTATCTAAAATTAGATGCTACAACTTACGGTAATCACGAGTTTGATTATTCGCAAGACAACACAATCAAACATAGGGAACTGGCAAATTATCCTTTTCTCAGCACTAATATTCTGGATAAGAATAATCAACCCTTTGGCGGAATTCCCTATAAAATATTTTCCTTGGATTCCTTGCAAATTGGTGTAATGGGATTAACTTTAACCGAACTACCGGAAAAGGTGAAAAGGGAAAATATTGCCGGATTAACCATTCTGCCTTATAAAGAGGCAATAGATAAGTATATTGAAGAAGTAGACAAACAGAGCGATCTGATAATACTGCTTACCCATAACGGCTTTGAAGCGGATTCCTTATTGGCAACCGTTTTGGATAACCGGGTGGATTTAATTATTGGAGGTCATTCCCATACCGTTATTTCTGAGCCCTGTCAAGTGAATGGAATTTACATTGCCTCCACCGGAAGTTATCTAAACTATTTGGGTGCCATCAATTTAGAAGTGCAAAACGACCGCATTACGGCTTATGCAAGCAAACTTATTCCCTTGCTGGAACCGGAAAATTTACCTATAACACCCCTAAATCATTTTGTACAAACAATGGCAGACAGCATAGAAAAAGAAACGGGAAAAGTTATTGCCCATATTCCAGTGGACTGGGTTCCCGATAAATTTAAGGAAACAGCAGTTTCCCGATGGGCTGCTGAGGCATTAAAACAAGAATATTATGAATTCTATAAACCCGATTTGGCTATTATCAATAACGGAGGCATTAGAAAAGTTATTCCGGCAGGACCTGTTACCCTGAAAGATATGTATGAACTATTTCCCTTCAATAATTACATTGTCCTGTTTTCCTGTTATGGAAGAGATTTATTGACTATGGAAGCACTTAATAAAGAAATCGCTAAAAACAAACCCTACGATATTGTGCAAACAAGTTCAACGGAATGGAAAAAGAAAAAGCGTCTATTCGGTTTGCTGAAACCCAAAGAGGTCTATTATATCAATGGAAAACCGGTTGATCCAAATAAAATATACCGCGTTGTTAGCTTTGACTATGTTTTGGGTCAGTGGGATAAATATTTGGGTTTTAAGCCCTTTGATGTACAGGAAACAGGTGAACTCTTTACCGAAGTGATGATTAGACAAGTAAAAAAATGATAAATGAAGAATGAAATTAACAAGGAAAACCTATTAGAATTGAGAATTGAAAATTAAAAAAGGTTGAGAAGGTTGAGAGGGTTGAGATGGTTTAGTTCTTGTTTTAACTCACAATTTTTAGATTGGGAAACCATTTATTGCACGGTTGGAAGTGTAGAAGCAAGAGAAGTGGTGATAATTGGGAGAACAGGTGAAAATTGTGAGTCAAAACTTTCTCCTCGGTAAAAATTGTGAGTTAAAATAGAATATGCGCTGGGGTTAAAACCTGTCGTTATCTAACTGCCATCACTACAGGATTTATCTTATTATATAAAGTTTATGAATATTAAAACTATATAAAATATGGAGTTACAGATATAATATTTTCTTCTTCCCCCTAAATATTCCTAACTCCTACTAAATAAATATAATTCCATTTTCTTCCTTAATAGCATTGCTTACTCATTGCTTACCCATTGCTAATCCCATCCGTAATGGGTAAGCAATGCTTCAGCAATTCAAGCTGGGAAAAGCTCTGAAAACAATGGACTTTATTTAACCCCCAAACATCAACCCAACCTTTAGGATGGGTGGATAATGGATAACAATTAAGAACGGTGTAATAAATTGTGTAGATGGAGCTCCCCAAAATCACAAACTTTTTTTTCTTGGGGAGGAACGGTGTCCTCCAGCTACATTTTTGCGGTTTATTCAGACAACAATTCTACATTTAACAGCCCGGTTTGTAACAGAGGCATTCTGTTAATAATCCGATTTCCTTTAATAAACCAGGCGCCTCCACAATATCTTTCTTCTTCTTTGGCATTTTCCTCAACGCAATTGCAGACCATAATCGGTTTACCAAGTTTTTGATATTTATTTAGATAGAAGGGAAATTCTTCTTCGTCCCAATTTTTCTGAAAGTTATTCCTGCAGGGAAAACTCCTTGCCATAATATGGAAATAAAAATCCGTTTCTACCTGGATAAGACAATTAAGTATTTCCGGTTCAAACAAATCCCCGCAGATTAAAACTCCGATTTTACCGTAAATAGTATCTGCAATCCCCGGAATATTTCCGCAAGCATAGTCGTTTGAGGTAACTTCTGAAGGTAGCCAACCCCTGGATATTCTGTGATAATGAACGGCAATCTGACCAAATTTGTCAAACAAGACAAAGCTGTCATAAATACAACCCTTTTCTTTTTCCAAAAAGCCAAAACCGATTCCTATGGAGTATTGTATTGCTTTTTGCTGTAAGGATTTTACTTCAGAAGAATCCATTGCAAGGCAATTTTGGCTATCCTGAGTGTAGATTCCTGTAATGTTCAAGCCCCCTAAAGCGGCTTCAGGAAAAATAATCAGGTCGCTTTTTTGCGCGTTTGCCTCTTCTATATAGCGATGCATTGATGCAATTGCCTGGTCTATTTTTTCTAGGACAGGAAAAACACAGGCGGATATTTTCATTTTGTTGTTCTCCTTTTTGGCGAAGGAACAGCGTCCTCCAGCTACACTTTGTTTTTGTTTTAGCTCACAATTTTTTTAATCAGGAAATCAGTGCAAGCTCGGTTGTAAAATTTCACGAGGGGCTAACGCCACCTTCTGTTCTTCATTCTCTTTTCTCTTTGTAAAAAAAACTCAGAATTCAAGGTTGATAGTAACCGGACCTTCATTTACAAGTTCTATCTGCATTTTTGCAGCAAAAATACCTGTTTGGACATTAATATTGTTCTGTTTAAACAGATGCACAAATTCCTCATAGAGTTCTTTTGCTTTTTCCGGAGGAGCAGATTGGGTAAAATCGGGTCTGCGTCCCCTTTTACAATTAGCATAGAGGGTAAATTGAGAAATAACTAAAACCGAACCCTGAATATCTAAAACACTTTTATTCATTTTGTCATTTTCATCATTA
>Ga0302246_1001661_pt1 | contig 14969 bp, 11 predicted proteins | sample AAG_UR_Trp_MG_FD_193533 | JGI IMG/M metagenome (GOLD analysis project Ga0302246, IMG submission 193533) | Enriched activated sludge microbial communities from anaerobic digester in WTTP, New Holstein, Wisconsin, United States - AAG_UR_Trp | ecosystem: Engineered > Bioreactor > Anaerobic >...
CAGCGCCAAGCCGCAGCCCCTCGGCCGCCTCGGTCTCACCCCCGTGTCCCGTCAGCATCACCACGGGCATCTCCGGGGCCATGCGCCGAAAGATGCGCAGCAATTCGAAACCGTCCATGTCGCCCATCTTGAGGTCGAGCACAGCGGCCTCGAAACGCCTTTCCCGCAACAGACGCAGGGCCTCCGCGCCGCTGCCCGCCGTAGCCACGTCGTAGCCGCGTCGCTCGAACCTTCTCCGCATCACTGCGAGGAATCCGTCCTCGTCATCGATGAGCAGCAGGCTTCGCCCGGATTCCGTCTTCGTCATCGGTCTTCCTTTCCTGACTGTTTGCTTCAGCCGTCAAGACGCATGGCTACTCATTGCAGGTGGCAAAGCACCCCATCGGCATGAGTCCCTCGAAGCGTCTGCCGCCTTCAATCATGGCGTTCAACGGCCTGTATGCCCTCTCCCGCCCTGGGCAGAAGCACCTGAAACGACGTGCCCACACCCGTAAGGCTGTTCACCCGCAACTCGCCCCCCAGCTTCTTGACGATACCGTAGCAGATGGAGAGGCCGAGTCCGGTGCCCTTGCCCACGGGCTTCGTCGTGAAGAAGGGGTCGTAGATGCGTTGCAGGATGGCCTCGGGGATGCCCGGCCCGGTATCCGCCACGGTGACGAACACCATATTGCCCGCCGCCACGCCCGATGTCACCCGCAACGCCCCCCCGCTGCCTTCCATGGCGTCGAAGGCATTGTTGAACAGGTTGAGGAACACCTGCTGCATCTCGGAAGGTGACGCCAACACCGCCGGCAGCTGGTCCACCAGCGCCAGCGACACCGTCACCCCGGCGGAGGCGGCACGCTGGTCGCACAGCCCCACAAGCTCACGGATGAGATGGTTGAGGTCAAGCCGTTGCAGGTCGCGGTCCGACTTGCGGGCGAAACTGAGCAGTTTGTGGGTGATGTCGCGGCAGCGCTTGCCCTGACTGCGTATCTGTGCCGCACTGCGCGCGATTTCCGGCGCAGCCGGGTTGCCCTCGCCAAGGTCGGCAAGGATATCCTCTATCCAGCCCGCCTCTTCCATCATGATGGCCACGGGATTGTTGATTTCGTGGGCGATGCCAGCCGCCATCTCGCCGAGGGCGCCCAGCTTGCCCGCCTCCACGACCTGTGCGTTCAGCGCTGCCATCTCCCTTTCCATCTCGTCGAGGCGGTCCATGATGCGCCACGCCAGCAGCACCCCGCCCACGATGACACCAATGCTCACCAGCACCAGCACGGCGAAGAGCGTCTGCTTGGCGTCGGCGAGGGCGGCAAGGGCCTCCTCACGCTGTTCCTGCACCACCAGCACCCAGTCGCCATGTTTCAGCAACGACATGGCGTAGAGGTTGCCGCCGTCCTCGAAGACACGTTCTGTCGGACGGGCCGTGAAGCCGGGACCGAACAGCCTTCGGGCCTGTGCCGCCAGTGCCGTGCCCTCCGGCAGGGGATGGCGGTTGCCCGCCGTCTGGAATTCGCCCTGACGGTTGATGATGCACGCAACGCCCGTGGCCCCGACCCGGATATCCTCGACAAGACTCACGAAGCTGGCGAAGTCTATGGTCGAGCGCAGTATCCACGGCTGGCCGTTCAGCACGACCTTGGTGGTGACGATGAAGTGCGGTGCCTGCCGGATGCCCATGAACACGTCACTGATGAACGAATCACGCAACACGGCCTCACGGAACCACTCCTTGCCGCTGTAGTCGGCCATGCGCAGGTCGAGTGGCCCCGCGTACACCTGCTGGATGCCTTTCGCATCCACCAGTCCCATGTCCACGTAGACGCCCTTGTGCACGCGCTGCAAGGTCTCAAGGTGGCTGGCAAGCTGCGCGGGGTCGAGGAGCAACGCGCCTTGCGACATGGCCAGCGTCTGCACACTGGCGAGTCTTTCGTGCAGGAAGTCATCGACCTTCTGGCTGTGCCGGTCTGCTATTTCGCGCAAACCACGCCTGACGATGGCACTGTACGTCGACTCGAGGTGCACTTGCATGACGCCGAGGATGATGGCGATGGGCATCACCGACGCCACGAGAATGGCGGCGTAGATGGTACGGTTGACGGCTGTGCGGCGATGGCGCGGTGCGCCTGCTGTTTCGGCGTGCATGGCTACCCCTGCGGCTCGCTTGCGCGATATCGCGCAAGACATGATGCTCCGCACAAGAGAGAGCAAACAGCGTACCATTGAACGCGCAACGACAAAGGCTTTCGGATGTCGCCACCCCCCGGCGCCGCTTTCCCGCCGGGACAGCTATGTGCCACCCGAAGGGCGGCAGGACCGTGCCTGTACCACGCCAGCAACGAGTTCGCCCCGTGTTCCCTCGTGGCAACAGACGGGGCGAACGAGCCCGGAAGGAGGCGATACGCACCATGCGTGCCGTACCGGCGCGATGTACAGGGAGGCGACGCGCGTCAGGCGACGAACGCCTTCGCCCTTTCCACGGCAAGCGCCACCTTGGTCTTGAGTTCGGAGAGGTCGACGGATTTCACCACATAGAAGTCTGCGGCGATGGATTTGAGGTCGTGCTGGAAACTGTCGTACGCCGTACTCAGAATCACGGGCAGGGTCTTTTCGCGGGTGCGTATCTGCTGCAGCAGGTCGAGTCCCGAAAGGTCTGTGCCCAGCTTGATGTCCAGCACCACCGCCAGAGGCTTCTCGCGGTCGATCACGTCGAGAATGGGCTCGCGTCCGTCGCTGAGCGCCACGGTGTAGCCTTCGGTCTCCAGTTCTTCCTGATACAGCATCCTGATGTGCACTTCGTCGTCGACGACGAGAATCTTCTTGTCAGCCATGCCGGAAACCTCCTGTCATGTAGCGGGAACGCACCCGAGGAGTTGCGGAGATGATGCCCTCAACATACCACGCCTTGCACCGCGAGAACAACGGTAAAAGGCGATTAATCATCGCCGCGGGCGTGCAGGCGGCGGTTGCCATCCGCCATGAAACAGGTAATCTCCGCTCGCCATGAGGTGCAGCCGCGCGCGAATGCGGCTTCACCGGTAACCTCAACCCGGAAGTCCCATGACGGAGTACACACCTCCCACCATCACGGTCCGCATCCAACCCGAAGAGCAGGTGGTCACCATGCCCCGCGTCAAGACGGTACTCCAGCTTCTCAAGAAGCTCGAAATCCGCCCCGGCACAGCGCTTGTGGCCCGCAATGGCGAACTGCTCACCCCGGACCGCGAAGTGCTGCCCAACGACGAACTGCTCGTCCGCAAGGTCACCTCCAGCGGCTAGGCCCGTCGCACTCCATGTCCACCACTGCGCGCGTGGCGTCACGCCAGCGCTTCTGTGTTACGGCATGGCAGACGACGCACCCCGCACGCCTTGCGTTGCGGCCCGACACAGGCACGGCGTCCGCCGGAAGGATGCCGCCAGCACACGAACCCACGGAAAACACCATGAAATGCAAGCGCTGCAAGGCGACTGCCGTCGTCTCGCTCCCTAGCCACAACACAGGATTCTGCCCCGACTGCTTCAAGCTGTTCTTCTCGCGTCAGGTCGAGAGGGGCATCCACGAACAGAAGCTGTTCACCCACGAAGACCGCATCCTCGTCGCCCTTTCCGGCGGCAAGGACTCGCTGGCCCTGATGCTGGAACTGTCGCGGCAAGGCTACAACGTGACAGGCCTGCACATCGACCTTGCCATTCCCGTCTCTTCACCCGCCGCACGAGGGGTCGTCGAACGATTCTGCGCCCTGCACGGGCTGCCGCTCATCGTCAAGGAGATGGCCAACGAAGGTCTCGCCATCCCTGCCGTGAAGGAACGCCTCACCCGTCCCATCTGTTCGGCCTGCGGCAAGATCAAACGCTACTATTTCAACAAGACGGCCATCGACGAGGGTTTCACGGTGCTCGCCACCGGCCACAACCTCGACGACGAGGTGGCACGGCTGTTCAGCAACACCCTGCGCTGGGACGCCGCCTACCTCAGCGACCAGGGTCCCGGTCTCGACAGCGAGGACGGCTTCACCCGCAAGGTCAAACCCCTGTGGCGTCTCACCGAGTTCGAAACGGCCAACTACGCCTTCCTCATGGGCATCGAGCATCACTATGCGCCCTGCCCCTACAGCAAGGGGGCCAGTTTCACCTTCTACAAGACCCTGTGGCAGCAGCTTGAAGAGACCATGCCGGGCCGCAAGCTCGACTTCTATCAGGGCTTCCTCGAACGCGGACGCCCCGCCTTCGCCCATGTGGAAGCCACCACGGGCATGACGCTCGCCCCGTGCGAGACGTGCGGGTACCCCACCTCGTCGGGAAGCACCTGCGGTGTCTGCCGCATCCGCGACGCCGTGGCCAACCCCAAGGACTGACCAGCCCAGGCCGCCTCCCCGTACCGGGCAGGCGGCTTTTTCAAGGCCAGACTGCCAGATGGCCTGCCGGAGAATCACCCGTGAGCCACCGTTCCCCTTCCGTCACGCCCGCCGTCTCCGTCCTCATCCCGGCATGGAACGCGGTGCGACACCTGCCCGCCGCGCTCGACGGACTCCTGTCACAGACGTTCCAAGACTGGGAGGCCGTCGTGGTGGACGACGGGTCGCAGGATGAGACTCCGGCCCTTCTCGCGGCCTACGCCGCCCGCGACGCCCGCATAAGGCCCCTGCATGTGGAACACGGGGGCATCGTCCATGCCCTCAACCACGGCCTCCTCCACGTGCGGGGACGCCATGTGGCCCGCATGGACGCTGACGACACCTGCCACCCCGAACGACTCGCCCTGCAATGCCACGCCCTCGACAACGCGCCGCACCTCGGCCTTGTGGCCAGTCGCGTGACCTTCGGCGGCGACGCCGCCCAGTGCGGCGGCTTCGTGCGGTATGTGGACTGGACGAACTCGCTTCTCTGCCATGAGGACATCGCGCTCGGACGTTTTCGCGAATCGCCTCTCGTGCATCCTTCGGTCATGTTCCGGCGAGAACTCATCGACCGCTTCGGCCCTTACGCCAACGGCCCCTTCCCGGAGGACTACGAACTCTGGCTGCGCTGGCTCGAGGCCGGTGTGCGCATGGAAAAGCTGCCCGAACACCTGCTGGTCTGGAACGACCCGCCGGGACGCCTCACTCGCACGCACGACAACTACGCCGAAGCGGGCTTCGTGGCCCTCCGCACACGGTACCTCGCGCGCTGGTTGTGCGCACACAACCCGCAGCACCCCGACGTCTGGGTCATCGGCGCGGGCAAGGCCAGCCGCCGCCGCGCCCGCCCGCTGTGCGAACACGGCATCCGCATCCGGGCGTGGGTCGACATCGACCCGCACAAGATAGGCAATATCGTCGAGGGGCTTCCCGTCGTGGGACGCGAGGCCATGCCAGCCCCCGGGCAGGGCTTCATGCTGGCGTTTCTGGCAGGACACGGCGCGGCCGAAGAGCTTGAACTGTTCCTGCACGGCGCAGGCTACCTGCCCGGACGAGACTACCTCCTCGCCTCGTGACACCCGTAGCCGTGCGTCTCATGACGGCGTACCCGGCACAGCCAGCGCGACCGCGCTCATCCAGTGGGGCCGCCACGACAGGGGCAGACCCCGGTGACACCCCTCCGCGCATGGCCTCCAGTCTCCCTTCCTCACCCGGCAACCGGCGTAGACGTGACCAGCCCTGATGGTCCACGCCAGCTTGCGCCCGCAGTGCCCTCGGAAGGTCTGCCCCGGCTGAACCAGCCATGAGCACGTTGGCATTCATACGCGCCACAACCCGCGCTCAAGCCACGGCGGCTTCGCCCCATGCCGCACAGCACAAACGAAAAGGCCCCCCGGCGTACCGGGGGGCCCAGAGAATCCTTCGTCCGCAGGGGGCTAGGCTTCCTGCTTCACCTTGGACTTCTTCATGGTCAGGCCGATGCCCTCGAACAGTTCGAAGATGGCGAAGCCGTACCACATGGTGTAGATGACGTAGAAGACGAGCAGACCGGTCATGATGCCCATCTTGTCGGTCACCTTCGCGGCATTGATGCCGTAGAAGTTGTAACCGGGTTCGATGGCCTTCTTCATCACCATGTCCACAGCCTGCGATTCGGGGATGAGCTTGGCCTTCTGCAGGGCCTTGATCATGCCGGCGTAGGCTTCCCACGAGGCTTCCATGGCATCGGCGGCTTCCATGCCGTAACGGGCGGAAACAGCAGCCGCATCGTTATGGTACATGGAGTCGGCGTCCTTCACGGTGGCGCTCAGCAGCGCACCGAGGTCGCCCTTCACCTTCAGGATTTCACCTTCAGCCGTGGCCGTCATGCCAGCGGCGGTGAACACCTTCGCGGCATCGGCGGCCTTGTCGGCCTTCTTCACCGTCACAGCAAGGTCAATCTGCTTGCCAGCGAGACCGTCGACCTTCTTCTGCACTTCGGGGATGAAGTACGAGGAACCCTTCGACAGCTTGTTGAACAGGTCGTCCGCATAGTGCAGACCGTTTTCCTTCTTGCCCGAGTCGGTCGGGAAGACCGGCGTCATGATGACTACGAAGACTGCGGCGAAGGAGACCAGAAGCAGCAATCCCTTCATGAAGCTCGACTTGTTGTTGATCATCTTACGCCTCCGCTCTCAGCTTGCCTATGTTGGCGAAGAACTTACCGAAGACCCACACGCCGAACACGGCGACCACCACCCAGAAGATGATGTTGCCGAAGAACTCGACGTTGGTGACGAACGCCTTGGGCAGCGACACCATCTCCAGTTCCACCAGCTTCTTGGGCAGCGTGGCGGCACGGTTGATGAAGCCCGCGATGATGGAGACGGCGTAGAAGCCGCGGATATGGATGCCCTTGACCACCTTGGTGGTCAGCGCACCGATCTGGATGCCGAGCAGCGAACCGAGCAGCATGCCCATGGCCAGCGTGTAGAACACGAAGCCGTAGATGGCGTACTGGGCGATGGCGCCGAGACCGGCGGTGAAGATGATCTGAAGGATGTCGGTACCCACGGTGGTCATGGAGGACACGCCGAAGATGTACACGAACATGGGGAAGGTGACGAAGCCGCCGCCGACGCCCATGATGGCCGCGAGGATACCCACCACGACGCCGCCTGCGGCAACGATCCAGCCGGAGATGCGACGGCCGCCGGGCACGAGGTCTTCGTCGAAGGTGATCATGGGGGGCACGTTCATGCCCTGCAGCTTCACGGAGATGGCCGTGGTGCCGGAACCGCCGCCGTGGGCGTCACCGCCGCCGCCTGCACGGCTGGCCTTGATGAAGTCATACAGCGCGTAGAAGCCGAGGAAGCCCAGAAGCACCGCGTAGATGGTGCTGATGAACAGTTCGGAGAGCAGCGGGTCCTTGTTGTACAGGCCCTTGTTGATGGCGCCGCCTATGAACGTACCGCCACCGGAACCGATGAGGAAGAACACCGCCAGCTTCACCGACACGTTACCCAGCTTCTTGTGCACCGTGGTGCCCATGATGGCCTTGGCGAAGATGTGGAAGAGGTCGGTACCGACGGCGAGAATGCCCTTGACCCCCGCGGCCATGAGTGCCGGGGTGATGATGAAGCCACCCCCCGCACCGATACAGCCGGTGATGAGGCCCGCCGCAAGACCCACTGCGATGGAGACGAAGAAGATCTTCGTCGTGTAGAAGGCCGGGGCGTAGGCGGTCTTGCTGCCAAGCACCGCACCCGCTTCGGCGAAGTTGAACAGGAACACGGGCACCAGCATCGCAAGCAGGATGAGCATCTTCTTGCGGTTGCGGATGATGGACGTGGAGACCTCGATATCCCACTTGGCGTGGGCCACGGCTCCTGCCTTCATGAATTCATATACGTCTCTTGCGAAACCCATTACGTGACTCCTCCGTAAATCTGCACGCAGTTTCGGAACCTAGTGTCGCACCCCCTGCCGCAGCCCTGCGGCGGAGACACGCGTTCACAAAAGCAACGGGTGTGCCATACCGTACCCACAGGCATGGCTTTATTCATAACCAACTGTAGTAAAAGATTTTTATAAGTCTGCGACCTCCTTCCGGGCATCCACCGTCAGCATTCTTGCCGGATGTAGCCCGCAATCTAACGTCTTAACAGCAATACACCAGAATATAATGATAAAGCCACACACAGCACACCATCAACGCCCACGATACCCGGTGTCAGCTTTTTTTACAGCTATAAAGATATCCTGCGCCACGACGAGACGTTGCGACGCGCCTTGCCGCGCCCCTTGAACCTGTACAGGGCAGGGCGGCATGCAGTATGAAGGCGGGCATGAACATCCGCGCCTGCATCTTCGACCTTGATGGAACCTTGCTGGATACCTTGCGAGACCTTGCCGAGGCTGGCAACGCCGCACTCATGGCGGGCGGACATCCCGCACATCCTGTCGACGCCTACAGGCACTTCGTGGGTGATGGGATGGAGACTCTGCTACGCCGCGCCCTGCCTCCCGGCAGCCCCGAAGAGGCTGTGCGCCGGGGGGTGGAACGCATGGGCGTGGCATACAGGACCGCGTGGGACGTGTTCACAGCGCCCTATCCGGGCATCATGCCCATGCTTGAAGCCCTCGGCATCAGGGGCATCCCCATGGCAGTCCTCTCCAACAAGCCCCACCCCTTCACCGTGGAGATGGTCGAACACTATTTCGGCCCTTCACGCTTCGGCATGGTCGCCGGGGCGAAGGACGACGTACCCCGCAAACCGCACCCTGAAGCGGCACTGCGCATGGCATCGGCGTGGGGCATCGCGCCTTCCGAGATAGCCTTCGTAGGCGACAGCAACGTGGATATGCGTACCGCGCTTGCGGCGGGCATGGTCGCGGTGGGTTGTCCGTGGGGTTTCAGAGGTACGGAGGAATTGAAGGCCGCCGGGGCGCACCTGCTTCTCGAGGCTCCGGGTGACCTTCTGTCCCTTGTCGCCACGGCAGTGCGCTGACCGGCCCCTCACGCGGCAGGGGATGGCGCGGCACGGCATGATACCGGTCCGGTGCTGCCCCACGCGCCCGATGCAACCGGAATGAAACCGGATATGTTCACGCCCTTGTAGGCAGCCCATGGGCACATCGATTCGCACCCGGCAGGCGATTTGAACCACCCGCCTCGCTACGGCGTCCTCAATCCGAGAAGGTCTCTGCCAATTCGCGGCGCAAACCACCATCGGGCGTATCAAGCACACGGCGTAGTGCTGCCACCACCTCCGGCGCGTAGCGCGTCCCTGCGTGGCGTTCCACCTCGGCAAGGGCCACTTCGACGCCCAGCGCCGGACGATAAGGCCGGTGGCTGCTCATGGCCTCCACCACATCGCACACGGTGACGATACGTGCTTCCTGCAGGATGGCGTCACCACGCAGGCCGCGCGGGTAGCCTGTTCCGTCAAGCCGTTCGTGATGCTGGTAGACCACCTCGGCGACAGGCCCTGAGAAGGGCACGTCGTGCAGCACCTCCCACCCCTGTTCCACATGACTACGGACGAGGGCCATCTCCAGCGTCGTCAGCTTGACGGGTTTGACCAGCACCTCCGCCGGGATGGACACCTTGCCTATGTCATGGAGAAGTGACGCCGTTTCGAGTGTCTCGAGACTGGCGGCCCCCATGCCAAGTTCCTGCCCCACCGCCACGGCAAGCCGCGCCACCCGCTGCTGATGAAGGGCGGTGTACGAGTCACGCAGTCCGGCGGCACGCGACAAGGCGCGTACCGTGCCTGCCAGTGCACCACGCAGGTCACCCAGATGGCGGGCCCGCGCCTCCTGCAATCGCCAGCGGTCGGTGATGTCGCGGGCGAGGGCCGAGACACCTACGATTCGCCCCGCATCATCCTGAACCGGCGAAAGGGTGAGCGAAACGGGAAAGACCTCGCCCCCGGCGCGACGGCGCAACGTCTCCACCCGCACCGTCTCGCCCCCGCGAAGCACCCTGTCGTGCAGCCCGACGGCCTCGTACTTACGGTCTCGTGGCATCAGCAGCATGACATCTTGGCCGACCACCTCGTCACGCCGGTATCCGTAGGTGCGTTCGGCCCCCGGATTCCATGCGGTGATGCGCCCTTCACCATCGAAGGCGACGATGGCGTCGTCGATGAACTCGACCATGGCCCCAAGCCGCAACCGCTCGGAAAGTTGCCGACGCCGCTCGGTGATGTCGGTGATGACCACAACCGCACCGTTACCTGAATCGACGGCCGGGGGTCTGCGTTCCTGTTCCAGCACAGGGGCCACGCGCACACGGAAATGCCTTTCTTCACCGTGCATGTTCCATCTGCGCTCGAACTCCGTGGGCCCGCATGGCGCAAGCTCATCCGGTTCGAGCCCCGGCAGGCAGGTTTCGAGCCTGTCGCCGATATGGCACGAGGGCGCAACGCCCAGCATCCGCACAGCCGCCCCGTTGCAATCGAGAATCCGTCGCCCGCCGTCGATGACAAACGCCGGCTGCGGTAACGACTTGAAGATGGCCCTGTAGCGCGTATCCAGCCCCATGCAACCTCCACGGCGATGGGATCCACCGTTAGAATCTAATGCCCATCCTCCTGTACCTACAGAGCTTTTGTGACACAAGCAAGGATATATTCGCCAACCGTGACAACCGGAGAGGAGCGACTCCCGGGATACTGCGCCGGAAAGATAACCCGGCTGCTACGTCCGCAAGTGGACACGCGCAACCCTCGTGCTGTATGACGCGTATTGCGTCGACCTCTCCCACCTCAAACGCAGGGGATACCCCATGTCCACACGCTGGCTTCTGCTGGCCGCCTTCGCCGCCGGTGCGGCCCTGTTCTCGTCGTTTCTCAAGGCGCTGTTCTTTGCCGCCTGCCTTGCCTGTGCCTTCCGCCCCTTGAGCAGACGTCTGGAAGCGTGGCGCGGCCCGCTGGTGGCCGCCGGTCTCACCACGGCGCTGGCAGGCATGTGCCTCGTCATCCCGGTGGCGGTGGTGGGCAGCCTCGCCGCACCGCAGGCGGTGCAGGGCCTTGCCGTACTCGACGGTCTGCGCGAATCGAACTGGTTCACCAGCCCTGAGGCCCAACAACTTGTGGATGACATCGACGCACGGCTACGCGACCTGCCGGGGCTGGAGGGGGGTCTGCGCGGGCTTGCACGCAATGCGGCGGGCATCCTCGGCACCGCGGCGCGGACGGCGCTGGCGGGAGGGGTGGGCCTTGCGGGCGGTGCGCTCAACGCCGTGCTTCAGGGCTTCATCGTGCTGATGCTCATCTTCGTGTTCACCGCCTACGCCCGGCACATCCAGCGCTTCGCGCTGGCGTTGCTGCCCATGCCCCGCGCGATGCTCGACCGTTGCGTCACGGCCTTCAGGGGGGCTGTGGTGGGTGTGCTGGCGGGCGTGGTCCTTGTGGCCGCCATACAGGGCGTGCTGTGCGGCATCGGCTTCGCCGTGGCGGGCGTACCGCAAGCGGCATTCTGGGGATTCATCGCCGCGATGGTGGCGCCCATCCCCGTGGTGGGCACCATGGCGGTGTGGATTCCCGCCTGTGCGTGGCTGTGGTTCGCAGGCAAGACCACGGCGGCCATCGGTCTCGTGCTGTGGAGTGCCATCATCGTCTCGGGGTCGGACAACATCCTGCGGCCCATCTTCCTGAAGACAGGCATCGAAGCCCCCATCGCACTGATATTCCTTGCCATCATCTGCGGTCTTGCAGCCTTCGGCCCCATGGGGCTCCTGCTTGGGCCCGTGCTGCTTGCCCTCGGGCTGCAACTCGCACGCGAAGGACTGCCCGGCGCACCCGGCGTATCAGGCGTTTCTGGCGCGGTCGAACCACGAGAGTAGCTATCCGGTCGTTACCGCCGAGATGTTTCGATGCACCACGGCCTCGCGGTAACGCCCGATAAAACCCGATGGCACCTTAGGGCACCTGATGACGCCTGTGTCGGTGTCTTCCGGTGCCTGTCGGGGCCTGATGGGGTCTGTTGCGATGCCATACACCGCACATGACGAACAAGCGAGGGTCAACGGCGCGGGGATACGCCAACGGCGTCGGTCACCTAGTAGACCCTGCGCCTGAACAGCCATGTCGCCACGGTCATGCAGAAAAGGCCGATGGCGGCAAGCGGCCATAGTTCACGGGCCAGCACCGCCGCGTCGGCCCCTTCGAGGAACACCGAACGGATGATGACGAGGATGTAGCGCAAGGGGTTCACCACCGTCATCTGCCGCACCCCGTCCGCCATGTTGGCAACGGGCGTGGCGAAGCCGGAGAGGATGACGGCGGGCATGGTGAACAGGAAGGTTCCCAGCAACCCCTGCTGCATGGTCGCCGCCAGCGACGAGACCATGAGCCCCACGCCCACGACCGAGAAGAGAAAGAGCCCCAGCCCCGCATACAGCGTGAGAAGGCTGCCCCGCATGGGCACGTCGAACCAGTAGACCGCAAGGCACAGGATGCCCGTCACCTCCACGAGGCCGATGACCATGCCGGGCACCGCCTTGCCGACCAGCACCTCCGCAGGGCGGTACGGGGCCACCAGCAACTGGTCGAAGGTGCCCTGTTCACGTTCCCGCGCCACCGACAGCGCCGTCACCAGCAGCGTGACCACCAGCGTGACCATGGCGAGGATGCCCGGTACGAAGAACCAGCGGCTGAGCAGGTTGGGGTTGTACCACGCCCGCATCACCAGATTCGCCGGAGGCCCTGCCCCGGAGATGCGGTGCAGCACCGTCTCGTTGTATCCCGCCACCACGGTCTGGAGGTAGTTGACCGCCAGCGTGCCCGTGTTGGAGTTGCGCCCGTCCACCACCGCCTGCACGGTCACCGCGCCGGAATGCACGGCGCGCTCGAACCCCTGCGGGATGCGCAGGGCCATGACCACCTCCCCCCTGTCCACGGCATCCGCCATCATGCGGGCGTCCGTGGCGACGAGGGCCACGCGGAAGGCGCGTGAACCCTCAAGCCGCGCCAGAAGTTCGCGCGACGCAGCACTCCTGTCCTCGTCCATGACGGCGCAGGGCACCCTCTCCACATCGAAGGTGGCCGCGTACCCGAACACGATGGTCTGGATGAGCGGAGGGATGATCACCACCACGCGACTGCGCCTGTCCTTGAACAGGGCGAGGAACTCCTTGTGGATGAGCGCCATGATGCGGACGAGCGTCTCCATGCCCTACTCCAGCCTTTTGTGCATGCGCCGCCGCGCAAGGCCCAGCAGCACGGTGGCGAGGATGGCAAGCGCCAATGCGTCGGGCAGCAGCACCGCCGTGACGTCGCCCGCGAGGAAGATGGTCTTGAGTGACGAGGCGAAATACCGCGCTGCGATGAGGTGCGACACGGCACGGATGGGCGCGGGGGCCGCTGCGAGGTCGAAGATGAAACCCGACAGGAAGAAGGCCGGGAGGAACGCCACAAGGATGGCAGCCTGTCCGGCGACGAACTGGTTCCGCGCCAGCACGGAGATGAGCAGCCCCATCCCCAGTGCCGCCAGAAGAAAGAGCGAGGCCATGCCAAGCAGCACGAGTGCCGAGCCCCTCAATGGCACGTCGAACAGCCACAATGCCAACGAGGTGCACAGCCCCATACCCGCCATGCCGAGTACGAAGTAGGGCAGCAGCTTGCCCACCAGCAACTCGCCGATGCGCACCGGGGTCACCAGCAGCGCCTCCATCGTCCCCCGTTCCCACTCGCGGGCCATGACCAGTGCCGTGAGCAGTGTCCCGATGAGCGTCATCACCAGCACCACCAGCCCCGGCACGAGGTAGTTGCGGCTTTCAGCCTCGGGGTTGAACCACACGCGCGCACTGACGTTCACGGGCGGCCCTCCCCGCAGCGGGGTGCCGTCATCCTGCATCGTGACCATCGACGGGTAGCCGGGCCTGCCCGTCGCCCGCGAGGCAAGCCACCCCTGCCATGCCCCGTTCACGTAGCCCATCACGAGGCGCGCCCTGTTGGCGTCCACACCGTTGACCACCAGCTGCACCACCGGGGTGCCTCCCGCTTGCAGACCGCGGGCGAAACCTTCGGGGACGCGCACCATGGCCTCCACCCGTCGCTGACGGAAATCCTCGAGGGCCGCCGCCGCATCCCGGTACACCGCCCCCTTGAAGGTGGTTCCCGAAAGGAAGCGCGCAGCCAGCGACTCGGCCTCGTCGCTGCGCTCGTCCAGCAACACCGCCACGGGGATGTTGCGCGCGTCGAGGCTTACGCCGTAACCGAAGAGCAGAAGCAGCACCACGGGCATGACGAGGGCGATGGCTATGCTGCTGGGGTCGCGCACAATCTGCAACGCCTCCTTCACCAGCAGCCCGCGCATCCGCATCAGATAGGCCTGCAACGGCGAGACATCGTCCTTCGCACGTGTCGCGGCCCGCTCAGCCCGTTCAGCCCCTCCCGCCCCTTCCATGGCAGGACACACCGCGCCGTCAACGGACGGTCCCGGATGCGACGGTCCCGGACGCGACGATGCCGGACATACCGCGAAAGACGGCGCGTCATCGTGCGAAGGTGGTGACAACCGTGCCGGGGACGTCTCCGGAGACGTCCCCGGAGAGGACGACAGGCCCGTCGTCTCCCCTTGCGGCCCCTCAAGACCAAGAGAGTCCGGAACAACAGCGGCGTCCCCCGAGGTGGATTCCCCGGCTGGCGCCCCACCCTGCGGCGACGCACGACGGCGTTCCACCAGCGTGATGAACGCCTCCTCGATGGACGTTCCGCCGCCAAGCGCGCGTACGTCGTCGGGTGTCCCCAGCGCCAGCAGTTCACCCCCTGCCAGCACTGCCAGCCTGTCGCAGTACTCCGCCTCTTCCAGAAAATGTGTCGTGACGATGATGGTGACCCCGTCCCGCGCCAGCCCCGTGATACGACGCCAGAAAGCGCGGCGCGCCAGAGGGTCCACGCCCGAGGTCACCTCGTCCAGAAAAAGGATGCGCGGTTCGTGCAGCAGCGCACACGCCAGCGCAAGGCGTTGCCTGAGCCCAAGGGGCAGCGTTCCCGCTGCGGTATCCCGCCACGGGGCCAGCCCCATCTCCTCCAGCGCCCAGAGGATGCGCTCGTTGCGACGCGCCCCCCGCAGCCCGTAGGCCCCGGCGTAGAAGTCGAG
>Ga0302246_1001666_pt1 | contig 14940 bp, 15 predicted proteins | sample AAG_UR_Trp_MG_FD_193533 | JGI IMG/M metagenome (GOLD analysis project Ga0302246, IMG submission 193533) | Enriched activated sludge microbial communities from anaerobic digester in WTTP, New Holstein, Wisconsin, United States - AAG_UR_Trp | ecosystem: Engineered > Bioreactor > Anaerobic >...
CAGGATTGGCTCGACGGGCAACTGGCCGGAAACGGGAAACCCCACGTTTTTGTCTACGGCCACGAGCCGGCATTCGAAACAGGACACCCGGATAACCTTTCCTTCTATCCGAAAGAGCGGGATCTTTTCTGGGACAGCATCGGAAAGGCCGGGGCAAGGATCTACTTTTGCGGTCATGACCATTTTTATAACCGTGCCCTGATCCCTGATCACTCGGGTAATCCAATAAGGCAAATCATTGCGGGAACAGGAGGAGCCCCCCTGAAAACGTGGTCGGGCGCGTACAAGGAAAACAACAGAGTCAAAGGAGAATTTCACAACGGCGACCATCACGGGTATGTCCTGGTGACGATTGGCGGTCCGAAAGTAACCGTTACGTGGAAAGCATTGGTAAATTCAGGAACGATGAATGCCTGGCAAACTATTGACATCTTTACATATTCCATTTCCGGAACACAGGAGGAGTAATTGCTGAACTTACGCCATGCCACACCCGATGATGCCCCGGCGATAGCAAAGGTGCATATCGATTCCTGGCGTGCAGCCTACCAGGGTATCCTGCCCGAAGAGAAATTGAACGGTTTGGACTATGCTTGCGTAACCGAATCCTTCCGTAAGTCCATTTCATCAGGGACAGAAGACATCTATGTTGTGGAAAAAAGCAGCCATGTGGTCGGTTTCCTGGCGCTTATCGGTTGTCTTAACGACAACAATGACCAGGAAACGGTCACGGGAATCTGTACCATATATCTTGCCCCCGAATGCTGGCGGAAAGGGATTGGCCGCTTGCTATATCAGGAGGGAGAAACCATGCTCAAATCGAGAGGTTGTATAGCGGTCGCTTTCTGGGTATTCGCCGATAATGTACGGGCACGGCGGTTTTATGAAGCCATGGGATTCGCAACCGATGGAGAATCACAGGTTCTGAACATAGGCACGCCGGTAAAAGCGGTACGTTATCGCAAAGACATCAGGTATGCCTCCAATCCGGATGATCTTCGTGTCAAGATTCGATTACACTAAGAAAAGACAAAGACATGAATAGCATCGGTCAAACCTTGTTGGATCACCGCTTTGAATTGCGAAAAAACCTTCATATTTCTGAACGATTCGAGAAGACTCCCAATATTACGGTACATTGTGTCATATCGGATCATATCCACATCAGTTTTTCGGCTCAGGATGTTTCAGATTCATGAATCTTTCACTCTGGCGTATGGATATGTTCAAAACTGGTTTGGCCGGCACGCCGATATGGTGTTCGATCTGTGGATGGCATCCGAGTTGATTGATTTACAATACATGACGTGTCTTTCGTGCGATGAAACCTTCTTTTGTGCGCCGGGAAGTCGGAACGGAATGCACATTATTCTCTTTGTTTCACCGCAATCCTGCCCGAAGAACGCGGATAAAGACCGTCTGTCCGGTCTCTTTGCCCATGAAATCACCCACCATGTTGTCCGGAACATATCACAGGCGACCGTGTTTTCCATGAAACGCAAAGAAAATCTGGATGTGCCCATGTGGCTGGAGGAAGGACTGTGTCAATTCATCGACAGTGAGGTCTATCCTCCTTTCAAGCAAAGACGTACCAAAAAGATTTCCCGGATAACCAGGTGGTACAATTGGGACGAGTTGTGGAATGATCTTTCCTCCTGTGAGGATCCGGAAACGGCCTACCTGCAAGCCTACAAAAAAACCAGGGACGTTATCGAGACAACCGGAAAGACCGAACTCATCCGGCTTTTGTACCTGAACCGGACACACGATGTGGATTGGCGCAGTGTGCTGCATGAGTGAAATGTTCATCTTATGAAAATAACCTATACATCACCGCTTCATGAAAAGCCGGGGCTCATCACGGAAATCATCGAGCGGAGCTACAAGAGGCTTGCCATTCTGGATACGTTTGTCTGGAGCGGAGAGAACGCAAAATGGTGGAACTTCGAAAAAGAAATTTTCCGGTATCCCCATGCCGTAGGGGCTTGCGTATTTTTGACCTGGTATGACGGCCGGCTGGCGGGTTTCGGATCATATAATCCGCGCCTGGGACTTGAACTTGGCATGGTGGGGCACAACTGCATTCTCCCGGAGTTTCAAGGCCGAGGACTCGGCAAAAAGCAGATTGGCGAGATACTGCAACGGTTACGATCCATGGCCATTAAAACAGCCTCGGTATCGACCAGTTCACATCCGTTCTTTATCCCTGCGCAACGGATGTATGTGTCCTGCGGGTTTACCGAAATCGGCCGGAGACCGTGGAATTCCGATCCACCTTTGGATATCATCGACTATGAAAAGAATTTACCAACTGAAATCAAAAGGCCTGGCTGCCGGAAAATAATCCACAACACAAATATCCGTTATCGGTCGGTCGGAAACAGCCATAAAGATGTAAGTACGTAGGAAACATGAAGCCATACGAGAAACGATCCGAAGTGTAGGAGCAATTGTCCCGTTAACACATATATTCGCATGATTGAATACGCGGCGGGGAAATACGGCATCAAAAACAGGCATGTCCCGGACGTTACCGGCGGCACGGGAAATCTGCCGGGCATGCTTTTCCAGAATGGTTTTCTTTGTACCGGCAGTGATCTGTCCGAAGACATGATCGCTATCGCCAGACAGCGATATCCGGATATCCCCTTTAATTCGGTGAATCACCTGCTGTCGAAACATGATTTGATAAAAATGTTCCGTGCTATTAAGAAAATCCTCGCAGAAGACAGCATTTACATCCTGGATTTCAGTGCCGATAAACTCTATAAAAACCACTTCGCAGGGGCACATAAACACGATTATTCCGACGTCATGTTCATGCAAATTTGTGAATATGACCGGCTCCACAGGATTGGCCGGACAAACTTTATCTATCAGGGCCTCCGGGAGGAACGACATGAACAAAGGGCATATTCCTGCAGAGAGATTCTGGACATGATCGATGCAGCGGGCTTTGAAATCCTCGACTCCTTTGGCCATTTTGACATGTCACTGCAGGATGGCGATTCGCTGAGATATATTTTTAGGATCTAGACTAGATGAAGGGATTGCTTCTCAACATTTTTAGAACAAGCTTATAGATGTTTTAAAAATGTTTTATCATATTTTTACCATTCTTCATAAGATAACGCATTGCATGCAAAAACCATATCGTATAATTATCTGGATTTCTATGCATGTCGTTTTCTAAATAATCTATACTACACCACTTAAATTCAGAAACTTCGTCCTGATTGAGTTGGATATGGACATCGTTTACTACTCCACCAAAAACATGGTCAATTTCATACTCTATAAGGTTATTGCGAAGTCTTGCATGATAGAGAAAGGAAAATAATTTTTTAAGGTTAGAATCAAATCCCATCTCTTGAGTTAGTCGTCGGTGAAGGGCTTCCTCTAAATCTTCACTGGGAAGTGGATGTCCGCAACAAGTATTAGACCATAAACCGCCAGAGTGATATTTTAAAAGTGATCTTTTTTGCAGAAGCAACTGCTTCTTGCGATTAAAAATAAAAATTGAAAAGGCTCTGTGTAGTAATCCATCTTGATGTGCTTGGATTTTTTCCATTTCGCCAATGGTTTGATCCCGCTCATCAACTAGAATAACCATTTCAGTTCTCTTGGTGGTCCGGTTTCTTAGGACAGGGAACAGGTTTTTATAAGTGGGAAACTGCTCCGGGTTCATGCTCATGCCGCAGCCTGTTTCTGCGCTAGAGAGTCGGAGTAAACCATAGCTGGAGTCTTCCTGTCAAAGTTTTGGTGCCATCTTTTTTCGTTGTAAAACTGAAAATAAGAGGCAAGCCCCTTTCTCACTTCCGTCATTGAACCGTAGGCCTTGATGTAAATATCCTCATACTTGACACTTTTCCATAGTCGCTCGATAAAGACATTGTCCATCCAGCGGCCCTTGCCGTCCATGCTGATTGAAATATCTCTTGTCCGGAGGGTCTCTGTAAATACTTCCGCAGTAAACTGACTGCCCTGGTCCGTATTGAAAATCGTAGGACAACCGTATTTTTCAATGGCCTCTTCCAAGGCTTCTACACAGAAAGAACTATCCAGGGTGTTGGACAGGCGCCAGGAGAGAACCCTGCGACTTGCCCAGTCCATGATGGCGACCAAATAACAGAATCCCTTCGCCATAGGGATGTAGGTAATATCTGAGGCCCATACCTGATTGGCCTCTGTGATCTCAATGCCCCGAAGGAGGTAGGGATACTTCAAATGTTCAGGATGAGCCATTGAAAGCCTTGGCTTGATATACAGCGCCTCAATACCCATCCGCAGCATCAGGCGGCGCACCCGGTCTCTGCCCACGTCATAACCCTTTGACCACAGTTCGTTACGAATCTTGCGACTCCCGTAGAATGGGTACAAGAGGTGAATCTCATCGATCTGACGCATCAGATCCATATCTATCTTTTTCAGCGGCACCGGTTTGTAATAGATTCCGGATCGGCTCAAATCCAGAAGCTTACATTGCCGCGTAACCGATACTTTGTCCGCTCTGCCTATCATCGCTTTGCGCTCGTATCGCCGATGCGAACGAGCGCGCCTGATAAAAAATCATTTTCCATCGACAGCTGACCGATCTTGGCGTGAAGATCTTTCACCGTCGGACCCTGATCAATCTTCCATCCCTTGCTGAATATCTCCTCCGCATGTGCCAGTAGCTGCTTCTTCCACTCTGTAATCTGGTTGGGATAAACCTGGTAACGTTGAGCTAGCTCAACGAGCGTCTGATCTCCCTTCAGGGCCTCCAATGCCACTTTCGCCTTGAACGCCGGCGCGTGATTCCTCCTCGGTCTTTTGCTCATATAATGCTCCTCCTTCATTCCATTATAGAGCAGATTTCTCACTTATGTCTCTGTCCAGTTTTGCCCGACCAGCACTTCTTTCATTATTCTCAGATATATTTTTCATAAGCATTATGCTTAAAAGCGAGCAGAACAGTGTTTAATTGAAGAACACTGCTCTGCTCTAAAAATTGATGTCTTTAGTTACTTTTTACGCCTTGTATCTCGTACTTACTTAAATCCACTTCTTTATATTTGACTCGCTCGTATCGGTCTTGTTTCGGGATAGGTGCCGTCGCATCGATGCCGATCTTTGTCACCAATCCATTCTTTGTCGTGGGATTCAGTTCGTGTCCAAAAGCATCCTTGATAAAGATGATGTCTCTTTCGGGATCACATCTCGTCGATATCGCCCATTCGACATCCTCTGGATTAAAAATGTCAACGTCTTCATCTACAACAACAACTTGTTTTAATGATGGAAACGCTGTGAAGGCAGACAAGATTGCATTCTTCTGAAAGCCCTCAATGGTCTTTGTCATTTGCACTACGGCATGATAGAATCCTGAACCGCCATGAGTGAGGTGGACTGCTTTTACGCCAGGAACAGCTTGAGATACTGTTCCAAACACCTTTGCCTCACCGGTCAAACCAACAGCGTTGTAGACTTCCTTACCGCCCAAGAGGGTATGAAAAATTGGGTTTTTACGATGGGTAATGGCTTTTACTTTTACGACCCATCGATCAGCCTTTTCGGCATAATACCCTGTCACTTCGCCAAAAGGACCTTCACTTTCCCTGACATTCGGTAAGAGTTCACCCTCGATAACAAACTGGGCATCCGCAAAGGCAACAGTATCAACCGTTTGTGCTTTTATCAGGCGAGTAGGTTCGCCAATCAGGTGACTGGCAAGACTCAACTTGCCTGCAGGCGCCGCACTTCTTGGAATAATTGAAGCAATCCATGGTGCCAAGCCGACCCCGTTATTTATAGTAATTTGTAAAGGCTTACCCTGCTTTTCCATCTTTTTAAAGTAGTCTTCCAAATGCCGTCCGCGATCAATCAAAATGGTCAAGCGATCTTTCCCTGTTATCATGCAGCGGTTAATTGCGGCGTTGGGAATACCAGTATCCGGATCATTTGCAATGACAACACTGGAATCAAAATACCTACCACCATCCTTCAAGGCATGTACGGGAGCAGGCAATTCGTACAAGTTTATATCCTTCCCTTTCTCTATGATCTCGTTAGCAGGCCCGTTCGATACAATAACCGTCCCCATTGGTGATTTCTTCCAGCTACCGATTGAACCCGCAATATCGAAGGGAATTTTTTCTCTGGCCGTATTGAACACACTGGAAACAAGGTCACGATTCCATAAAAATCCAACGACAACGGGGTAGGATGAGCCTTTTACTTTTTCGAACAACACAACCTTCTGCATTCCTTCAAAATTCTTGGCAATGCCCGCCAGTTCGAGGTTTGGATCAACTTCAGTTTTTACTCTAACCAATTGGCCCGTTTTTTCTAAATAATCTATACAAAACGTCATGTCTTTTAATCTGTCCACCACTTCAGGTGGTTGCGCGGCTTGAACACAAAATCCCGTCAAAATCAATACCACGATGATAAAGAAGATATTAACAATCGACTTTTTCATAGAAGAACTCCAGTCTTTTAAAATGTTAAGGTAAGCTTATGCGTCAGCATGTAATCATCATCAACTTCTGCATGTTTATCCGTTCCCTTGAAATAATCGCCTGTCCAAAGATAGCCAGCCCCTGCCATATAACTCAGATTATTGGTAATCTTATATGTTGCTGTTATATCGAATTCATAGCCATACTCATCGTCGACAAACTTTGGGTTCGAGAGACTAGACGGCTTTCCATCGAGGGTTGGTTTTTCATCAGCCGTCGCGTATAACAATGTCGCTTTCAGATCCCAATCCGAGGTCGGATGATAACCAACGTAGCCTAAGAAGAGATACGCATTTATAACTCCGGAGCCGACCGCTGTTTTCGCCGATCCATTCCCTTGCAAAGGTCCTATCCATACGTTTCTATCTTCATTCCAGAGAATTAGAGCCGGGTCATAGTCTAGCCCTCCCCAACAAGAATACATTCCAACTGAAGCTCCTTCGACTTTACTTGTATCAGGATCATCACCGCTTGAGTAGGCCGCAGTCGCTCCGAAGTAAAATGGGCCCTCTGTCATCTCAGCATTCACATACCAACTCAAGGTCTTTATATCGGTATCTTTTCTTCCATCCTCAAAGTCCTGCGCATCTCCAAAGAGATATTCCAATTCTGTCTCAAGTTTAAAATTTCCTGCCCGCCAAAGGAAATAAGGCGTTACCAGATGATTCTGAACTTTAAAACTAGTCGGCGCCGGCTTTGTATCCTTCTTATCCAAATAAGTCCACTTCAAGCCTGTTTCGAAATCATCCCCTTTGTATCTGATCGTGCCCGAATAGACATTTTTATCCGCGTCTTCATATGACGGGTCATTAAAGGCTGTCTTACTTTTCTCTGTGCCCTTGATAATTTTAATGCCTACACTAAACTTTCCGATGGGATACCGCCACCAAATCATAGACTCGGCCCTTTCCGATGTCCCCCAAATGGTACCCCATTGCGTATCGTGGGGCAGATATCCCACCAAGAAAGTTCCTATTGGAGATTGATATGTAAGATAGGCATTCTCGAATTCAATGTTCTCCTGTTCCAAGGTTTTACTGCTGCCACCCGTATGGGGCCGACCGGATACATTTGAGCGGGTCCCATTCCAGTTGGTATCGCCCCAGACCTTTTCCAGCGCATCAAATCGTGTTGTTAATGTAAGCCCTTTATCTATCTCGAATACAGTTTGTACCCTTAACCTCTGAAAATAAAACGCCGTTGACTGTTGGTCATTTTCCAACAAGCCGTGATTGTCTTCGTACATGCCCGCAGCATAATAAGATCCGCTGAATTTTACATCCACTGCGGACGCTGTCGTGGAAAGCGCCAGTATAGAAAATGCGACAATTAATACGACCCAAAATTTCCTCTCCATACCCATCACTCCTCCTTACCATCCCCTCTATTCATGGATTAATTTCGATTTAAATAGAAAACCAATTTGCCATCAAAAAATTGTGTTATTTCCCCTATCACCTCCCTTATTTATTTGAAATCATTACTGATTAAATTGTTTTTCAGGACTAAATCAGCAATGTTAATTGTTAAATTAATAAACAAAAACACAAGGAGGGCCGTCATCATGTTCCGTAATCCATAGATGTCGGCAAACTTGGACGTGATTATTGTCGATACTCCCCCACACCCCCATGCGCCCCCCCCTAATATTGATGATACTGTGCCGACATAGGGATCAGCCCGCTCCTGAGCCATTTCGATAATGATCGAATAAGAACCCATAAGAAAAAGACCCAGAAAAAACATTATGGGCCAAAGCAATCCTTGATAATGCGTTGTGAGAAAAACGGAGTGGAATGAAATTGCCAATATGGTTGAAAATAACATAACCTTCTTCCGGCCCATTCGTTTGGCAAAAATCACTCCGAGTGCCGGTCCCAATGCACTGCCAAGGGCAAAAAGGGATAGAACCGCTCCGATTGTTGTTACTGATTGTGATGAGTCTCTGAGAATAAAAGGGACAAAACTGAAGATATTCATTGATAAAATGCAGATGAACAGAGCATAAATAAATAATATGTATAATGATTTATTAATGTTATGGAGATTAAATGATTTCTTAGGGGTTTCGATACTTGATGGATTTCTAACGGAACGAGAAAATACAAAATATAATCCAACAGTTATAAGAATGCCCGGCAATGCAACTGTGTAGAATTCCTTTATGCCCTCAACTGGAATTATGAAAGATATTGCTATGGGGCCGATTATAAAACCCACGGACGACGCTAAAAGAAGCAAAGAAATTGTCATTCCTCTGTATAACGGATTTATCTTGGCCAGGTAGGCAAAGGAGGCAGGATGAAAACCCGAAATCACGATACCCGTGGCAACGATAACTAATATTAACCACTGATAACTATTAACAAAACTGATGGAGCCGATGAATAAACCTACCGATAAGGGGGACCATAGCAGTGCGGTATAATGATAATTGAACCGATCTTCAAACCAGCCCAAAAGGGGTTGAAGAATTGAGTTGAAAAAAGAAAAAAGACCTACGATTAGTCCAACCTGTCCCAAGCTCAGATGTAATTTGTTCTGGATAAATGGAAGCATCGGGCTCAGCGCACCCGTATAAGCGGCGATAACGAATTTTGCTGTGCAAACCATTATATTTTCAATCATTCTATGTTTTGAAGCATGCAGAGGGATGAACCCAGGAGGAGAAATTCATTCCTCCGCATGCTGCCCCTAGTAAGGTTATTTATATGATTGCTTTCAGGATACAGTGTCATAATCAACGGCATTTTCTTTGATAAGCCTTTGTTTCCCAGTAATTGAGTTACCCCACCGCCTGAAAAGGTCATGTTTAATTTGGAAATAATCGAATATTTTCCCTATGGTGTGATTAACAATGTCGTCTATTGTTTCGGGCTGATGGTAAAAAGAAGGGATTGGGGGTAGTATATGGGCACCGTTCTCGGCCGCCAAAGTCATGAGCCTTAGATGTCCCATATGAAGTGGTGTTTCTCGAACAACAAGAACTAACTTTCTTTTTTCTTTGAGTGTTACATCTGCAGCGCGAACAATCAGGTTGTCTGTATAACTGTTCGCAATTCCGGAAAGTGTTTTAACTGTGCAGGGGACAACTATCATCCCGTCTGTAAGAAATGATCCGCTTGACAGACTCGCGCTAATATCTTGATACTCATAACAATAAGTGGCTAGTCTTTTTACCTGATCGCAACTATAACTTGTTTCTATTTCAATATTTTTACACCCTGCTTCGGACACAATGAGATGTGTTTCATGTTCCGTTTGTGAAAGTAATTCAAGTAGCCGGATCCCGTAAATGACACCGCTTGCTCCTGTTATCGCGACAACGATCCTTTCCATTATTTCTCCATTGTTAATTAAATGGTAAAATGATCCTTAATCATTTCTGCTAATTTTGTTACGTTCTTCATGACCTTTTCAGTATCGGTTATTTCAAATACGTCCCAATGCATTCCGGCTGTTACAACGATTGTTCGGTTCAACTCAGCAGCCAATTTTTCGGACATGTACTTGACAACTGAATCCTCTTTGTGACCCAAAATGCATAGTACAGAAACGGTTGCGCTATTGTTTTCCGGGTTCTCTAAGCTTTTTCTTGGTTGAGCTAGGGCGATGGCGCCTATGTGTGGTTTGTCCCCGCCCCAGACAATGATGTGTAGGTCATCCCCGACTACGGTAATCAGGGCTTCCAGGGCAAAAACATCCTCACGAATTTTCAAGACAAATGATCGCGTTGACATGATGCACCTAACGAATCAGTTTATATTTGTCTAAAAAGATCTGGATTGTTTCTTGAAAAGTGCAGTCAGTTTATATAGAAATTTGTGCGGGCTGTCTGTCGGGAAGGCCTGAAAATGTTAGGGGGATTATTTGAATAATTTTGTAGGGATTGTTAAATAAGTCGGCTAATCGGGGTTTTATTTTGATATCGTCTTCTAATCATTTTCGATCTGAGTCAACCCATAACGGATAGCAAATTTTATAAGGCCGGTAAGATTGTCTATATTAAGTTTTTGCATTATGCGACTCCGATACGTTTCAACAGTTTTGGGGGAAAGAAATATGGTATTGGCAATTTCCAGACTAGTTTTGCCTGCCGCAACCAACTTTAGAACTTCAAGCTCTCTTAGACTTAATATTGATAACGGATCTGTTCCGCCGCATAATCTTTTTCTCCCCTGTTCATTCCATACATAATCTGCTACTTTTTGACTCATAAAACGATGACCTTTGTTGATTTCCCTTATGGCTTTGATTATCTCGTTGCCCACCGCGTCCTTTAATATGTAGCCGCTGACCCCAATATTGATTGCCCGTGTAATATAATCTAATGAAAAATACATCGTAAGAATAATAATTTTTGATGAGGGGATAATTTTCAATATTCTTTCCGCAGCTTCAAGGCCATTCACACCGGGCATAGCAATGTCCATAATTACAATGTCTGGTTTTAGTTTTGACACTGCCCTTATCGCATCTTCACCGTTTGCAGCTTCACCTATTACTGTGATGTCATGGTTCGCTTCGATTAAACAGCGAAGTCCATCACGTACTATCCCATGATCGTCACACATAAAAACTGTTATACTCACATCGGCACCTCAATAAATATACTCGTCCCATGACCGGGCTGAGATTTGACGACTATTCGTCCTCCAATTAACTCAGCCCGTTCCATCATTGTCTTTAACCCCCAACCCTGATGGCCCATGTTCATATTCACTTTATCCAAGTCAAAACCAATGCCGTCGTCGGTTATTACCAACGTAATTTTATTATCAACAACCAACCCTGATATCTCTACAATTTTAGCCTGAGAATGTTTACTTACATTATTCAACGCTTCTTGAACAATACGAAAAATAGTAGCTTCAATATTTGGTTCTGGTCGTGGAAGCAAATCGTCACCGTAGCAGATAAAGTCGATCCCGGTCCTGTAGGAAAACAATCTACAGTACCACTTAAGCGACGCCATAAGGCCGAAATCGTCCATGACAGGCGGCCTCAACTCAGCCATTAAATTGCGGGTATATTCCGTTGTTTCTTGAATTAGCTTCATAGAATCCTCGAGGCGCTCCCGAACTGATCGCATTTGGTCTGCTTGGGGTATTATGGAGCTCAATATACTAATGTTAAGCCCTAGCGCTGTAAGATTTTGACCTATTCTGTCATGGAGTTCATGTGAGATGAATTTTCTCTCAATTTCTTGAACCTCAGAGAGCCTTAAAGAAAGGTTTTTTAACTTCTTACTCTGATTTTTAAGAACTTCTTCCGCACTTTTGCGTTCAGTAATGTCAGTAATAACAGTTACGCGGTATTTTTCCCCATTCAACAGCATTGCCCGTGCCCTACTCAGCACGGGAAAAATGGAGCCATCCTTTTTTTGCAAGTAGTGTTCGTAGGCTTCCTCAGACCATGACTTGATATGTTGCATTACTTTCTTCCGAGATTGTGGTGCGACAATATCGGAAACGAGCTTCCCAATGATTTCATCCCTGCTATAATTTAACATTTCAAGTAATTGAGTATTAGCATCTACAAAGTAGCCCAAGTCAGTTATGGCTATGCCGTCAAAAACAGCCTCAGAAAGCAGACGGAAACGGTCTACACTCTCTTGCAAAGCCTGCCCAGCTTGTTTTTGTCCTGTTATATCACGAAAGTACCATACTCTCCCATAATAGACATTTTTCGCCCCAATCATGGGAGCGGAATAACGCTCGAATGTTCTTCCATCTAAAAGAAGTATTTCATCTTTACTTTGCTCTGTTTTGTTATCATATAAAGTCTGAATATTTTTGGCAAAGAGAAGGGGATCTGCAACTTTATTCAACACAAAATCTACAGCGTTTTGGTCTGAAAACGTTCTCATGACCTCTGGAGGAATATCCCACATATTTATAAATTTATTATTATAAAAGATAATTTCACCTGTACCATTAACCGCAAGAATGCCGTCAATAGACACTTCGAGCTGATTGGAGAGTAATAAGTTAGTAAATTTTAGATCCTTACAAGTAGTTCCTAGACTCTTCTTGCTTATTCTCATAAGATGCTACCCTAAGATTAAAGTTTGGTCTTCCCCTCTTATTCAACAATTACACCACCAGGTTTTATTCCTTCAACTGGCTCACCATCATGTTTCGAAAAACTCCTGGAATCGTTCTTTACAACTGATGGGGTTCATGTTCGTGCCTGTGATGCGTATCCGGCCAATGGGAGTGAACATGAATCTCTTCAAGGTGCCTATGCTCATGAACATGCGGTTCATGCACATTTCCTGTGTGTTCGTGAAAATGGTGCATATCATTGTGATTGTGCAAATGAGTGTGAATCACCTCTTGATGTCGGTGCACATGGGAATGTTCTTCCGTGCTTATAAGCCAGGCACCGGCAACGGTGAGGATGACCGAAGGAAACATGACCCAACCGATCCACTCCTGAAGTAAAATGAGGGAAGTCACCGCCCCGATAAAAGGGGCAAGGCTAAAAAACATACCGGTTCTGAAAGAACCTAATCCTTCAAGCGCCTTAATGAAAAATACAAGGCTAATGCCATAACTGAAAGAACCCAGCAGCAGGGCATAAACAATGTTCAAATCCCATTGAATGTGCATTCCGAGAGCATATGCCAGAGAAATGGATACCAAACCTGAAACAAGCCCTTTGATGCGGGTGATCTGGATCGGATTCCTCGTGGAGATGTTTCGGGTCAGGTTATTATCTATACCCCAGCCTATCATGGAAAGAGTAACCAATAAGGGGCCAAGGAAATTAAACTTACCCTGGCTTGAATCCCATGTTAAGAAAATTCCCGCTGCCGTCATGCACAGCAACGCAAGCCACAATCTCCTTCCCGCATTCTCCTTGAAAAAGATAACGGCGATGATCGCCGTAAATATCCCTTCCAGATTCAGCAGCAATGAAGTGGTAAAACCTGAGATCCGGCTCAATCCGAACATCAGACATATCGGAGCTATAATGCCGCCTGAAAGAATAGCGCCAAAGAGCCAGGGAAAATCTCCCTTATTCAGGTTTGCGCTTTTTGTCTTTTCACTAGAGATAATCCCCCGGAGGACCGAGTAAATAGAGAGCCCTGCAAATGCCCCCAAATAGAGAAACCCGGCTAAAGCAACCGGGGGCAGATTCTTCGTAAGCAGTTTGGCTAGAGGGGGGCTGATTCCAAACAATGCAGCCGATATAAGAACATAAGTCAGTGGTCGTTTGTTCAATGGGTTAAACCTTCCAATCTCTGAACTTTTCCTTCACTCGTTTATTAATATTCAAGTCCGGCCAATAGTTCAAATGGTAATCTCTCTTTACACCAATCGAGGCTGTTTAGTAATTGGTCAGTCAATAGCGCGAACTTGTTTTGATCGTGTCCGGCAAGTCCCTCCGCAGCCGGAACCGCGAAGGGACTTGCCATCATGCATCCTCGTTACACCGGCGGAAGATTCTGCAGGATTCTCCGGGCGTCGTCATCGGTGATGGTTTTGCCGTATATCTCGGAATAGAACGTCTTCATCTCCTGGATCATGTCCCAATCCTTGAACAGATCCGGATGGAACAGCTTGGCCATGTAGATCATGAGCAGCACGCCTTCATTGCTTGCGTGATCCCATGTATAAACACCACGGGGAAGGCAATAAACCCTGCCGTTCTTGACCGCTTTCAGGGAAGACAACTTCGGGTTTTTCGTCACCATTTCAGGAGATTTTGCATACCCACTTAACAGAATGATATCCGGATCCCATGACAAAATCTGATGCATGGTTGCTGTTGCATGATTATCATTGATTGCCTGCGGCAAATAATGACCTCCGGAAACTTCCGTATTCCAGTGCATGACACTGCCTTTGCCCTGGCTGCCCAGCAGGCTGCCATGCAGACCTCCGTAGTAAACCGAAGGCCGGTTTTTCTTGTCTATCTTTGATGTTACGGCAAGAATTTGCTCGACCTTTTTATCGAAATACCCATTGTATTTGTCCGCCCGGGCTTTCGCGTCCGGCCCCAGCAGATCGCCGAACAGGCTGGTCTGCTGTTTGAAATTTTTCCGGTATTCCTCCAGGTTCATGGGTCTATTCTCCGGAGAGAACACACAGACAGTTTTCAATCCGGCCTTGCCGTAAGGTTCCTCCTTGGTCATCCCGGGGGTATAGAGGACAAAATCAATCTTCATCTGCAGCATCTGCTCCGGCGTAACGCCCTTGTTGGGTTGAGCGTTTTTGATCTCCGGAAAAAGTCTGTAGGCCCAGGGCGATTGCTCCGCCATCAGGCTGATCAGACTCCCCTTCCCGAGGGTCATGATTTTCTCGGGGGAAACACAATGCATGCAGGCGATCCGCTGCGGATTGACCGGCACTTCAACCCTGTTGCCGCACAGATCGGTAATGACATGGTAATCGTTGGCAAAAACCGGATTTGTAAAGAAAGGCGCCGCAAA
>Ga0302246_1001680_pt1 | contig 14865 bp, 14 predicted proteins | sample AAG_UR_Trp_MG_FD_193533 | JGI IMG/M metagenome (GOLD analysis project Ga0302246, IMG submission 193533) | Enriched activated sludge microbial communities from anaerobic digester in WTTP, New Holstein, Wisconsin, United States - AAG_UR_Trp | ecosystem: Engineered > Bioreactor > Anaerobic >...
GTACAGTTCATGATAAACGGGGATTCCCAAACTCCGCGCTTCGATTTGAAACGAGAGAACTTTTTCCCGTTCTCCCAGAACCCAGATAAAGACGGGCTTTCCCCATGCCCGGGAGAGCCGGGCGGTTTCTTCGAGATTTAACCGTACCCGGGTGAAGCCGGAGAAGGTGTGGATCATGCAGGCGCCGACCTCCGGATCTTGGAGAACCGCCTCCAGGGCCAGGGCATAGATGTCGAGGCCTTTCCCGCTGTGTTGTTCCATGGCGGGCCAGACGTCGACGGGGTTAGCGGCGGGCATCCAGGACGGAAAGAAGGTTTCGATTTTGGTCTTGGTCGTTTCACTCAGGTCCGCCGCCTGCAATCCGAATTCTTCCATGAAATCCGATGCGACAATCCCGGAGGCGCCACTGAACGTCAGAACCGCAATGTTCGAAGGAGATTCCGGAATTCGTGGCTTGACCATTTCGACGGTACGGCAGAGGTCGATCAGCTGGTGAAAATCGTGGGCCGGCAGAATGCCGGATTGTTTCAATACATCGGAGAGGATCCGATGGTTTCCCGCGAGACTGGCCGTATGGCTCAGGGCAGCCCGGGCGCCGGTTGCGCTTTTCCCTCCCTTCAGAATAACCACAGGCTTGCTCTTGCCGTGGTCCTCGTAAATGTCGACGAAGCGCCTGAGATTGACCATGGACTCGAGGTAAAAACCGATCACGCCCGTATCGGTGTCCTTCATGAGATAATCGAGGAGATCGCATTCATCCACATCGGCCTTGTTGCCGATGGAACAGATCTTGTTAAAACCCGATGTCTCGTGGGACAGGAGATCGACCACAAAACCGGCGGAGAGCATGCCGCTCTGGACAACCAGGGAAACGGGACCCGGTTTGAGATGATGGCTCAGCACCTGGGGGTCCGTGAAGGAGAAAATATGTCCCGCCTTCGCATCGACGATGCCCATACAGTTCGGTCCCCAGATCCGAATTCCCTTTTCCCGTGCCAGCCGCGAGAGTTGGGACTGCATGCCTGCCCCGTCTCCGCCGATTTCCGAGAATCCCCCGGATTCGATGATTACGCCGGGGATGCCCTTTTCGATACATTCTTTGACCGTGGCGATGATCTGTTCGGCCGAAATGAAGAGAACAGCCAGGTCCGGGTTCCCGGGAATGGCATGAACGGAAGGATAACAGGTCATGCCCTCGATTTGATTGTATCGCGGATTGACCGGATAAATCTTGCCTCGATAGGTGTTCTGGAGATTTCTCAGGATGGCATAGCCGCCCTTGGACGGGTTGGGCGTGGCCCCGACGACGGCAATCGCTTGGGGATGAAAGAAAAATTCCATGGGTGGATCCTTTTTGCCTTGATAATTTGCGGAGACGTTTCCCGATAGAAGAAACACCTCTACGGCAAGCTACCACATTCCGCATCTGTTTCTCAACAGGGAGACTATTTCATCATGCCCGGCAGGAATAGGGCGATCTGCGGAAAAAACATGATCAGCGCTACGGTGGTGAACAGGGCCATCATCATCCACACGGCGCCTTTGAAGATGACATGGAGGGGAACGTCTCGGGCGACACCGGCGACGACATAGACGTTGATGCCGATGGGCGGTGTGATGACGCCGATTTCGGCCACCAGGACAATGATGACGCCGAACCAGATGGGGTCGTACCCCAGGGTTGTCACGACAGGGAAAAAGACCGGGATCGTCAACATGACCATGGCCAGGGAGTCCATCAGGCAGCCTAGTAAGATATAGACTACAATCACCATGGCCATGATGATCATGGGCGGCAGGGAAAGACCGCCGACCCAGGCGCCGATATCCGTCGGAATTTGGGTCACGGCCAGGAAATGACCGAAAATCGTGGCTCCGGCGACGATCACCATGATCATGCAGGTGATGCGTGCCGTGTCGTCCAGGGTTTTCAGGAAGCCTTTCCAGGAAAGATTCCGTCCCGCCACGGCGATGATGAGGGTGCCCAGGGCGCCCACGCCGGCTGCTTCGGTCGGGGTGAACAAACCGATGAAAAGCCCCCCCATGACGAGGATGAACAGGATCAGGGTTTCAATCAGACCGGACAGGGAGGCGATCTTTTCCTTCAGGGTCGATTTGGGGCCCCGGGGACCGACCCCCGGTTTCAGAAAGGTCCAGAGGAGAATCGTCAGGACAAACAGCAGGGACAGGAGGATACCGGGCAGGACGCCGGCCATGAAGAGCTTGCCGATCGACTGCTCCGTCATGATGCTGTAAACGATGAAAATCGTGCTGGGGGGGATGAGAATCCCGAGACTGCCGCCGGCGGCGACGACCCCTGTGGCCAGGGACGGATCGTAGTTGTATTTTTTCATTTCCGGCAGGGTGACCGAGGCCATGGTGGCGGCGGTCGCGCTGGTCGATCCGCAGATGGCGGAAAAGGCCGCACAGGCGCCGATCGTGGCAACGGCCAGGCCCCCGGGAAGGTGGCCGATGAATTTGTGGGCGGCGTTGAAGAGACGCGTGCTGATGCCGGAATGGAAAGCGCACTGTCCCATGAACACGAACAGGGGGATGACGGTCAGATTGTAGGAACTGAAGACGGAAAAGAAGTCCCGGGCCGTCAAGTTAAGGGATGCGTCCCAGGAAACGAGCATGCCGAAACCGGCAAAGCCCACCAGGGCCATCACGAAGCCGACGGGCATTTTCAGAAACATCAGGCCGACTAAAACGACAAATCCGATGATTCCCGCTTCGGTCGGGCTCATTTGAACACCCTCCTGGCGGACTTGACAACATCGAAGAGCAGGACGAAGCAGAGGAAGCCGCAGCCGATCGCGATGCCCGCAACGAACGGATAGACCGGAATCCCCAGGGTAAGGGATATTTCACCGCTCTGTCTCAGGTCCAGGGCGTAGATTTGACACTGCCGGGTGATGACGCCGAAAAGGGCAACGGAAACCAGGGAAATGAATCCTTCGAGGGCAATTTGCACTTTTCGGGGGAGACGCGCGACAAAAATGTCCACGGCGATATGACTGCGTTCAACCGACGTATACGCCATGGAAAAAGAGATGACGATTGCCCCAAGGAATCCGATCAACTCATAGGTGCCCGGGATGGGATGGCCGAACAGGCGCAACAGGACGTCGGCACAGGTGAGAATCATCATGATCAGGACCGATATGCCGGAAATGTACGAAATGCCCTTCGTTGTGCTGTGAATCCATCTTTCGAACTTCAACATCATCCGATCCCTGCATTGGAAATTTGCAGGCCGGTTATGCGGGTGCCCCCATAACCGGCCTGATTATGATTGAATACCTATCTGGCGGGTTTTTCGTACTTCTTAATGAGTTTCTCCGTTTCTTTAACGGCTTTTTCACCCGGCAGACCCTTCGCGTTGGCGGACGTGACGAATTCGTTAATGACGGGGCTGACGGCTTTCTTCCAGCGCAGGTTTTCGGCCTTGGACAGGGGGATGATCCGGTTTCCCAGATTCTGGGTAAAGGATTTGCCCTCCTGATCCAGGCTGTCCCAGGTGTTGCCGTGGACGGTAATCCACTGCTTGTTGATATCCTCGATGATCTTCTGAATGTCCTTGGGGAGGGCGTTCCACTTTTTCTTGTTCATGACGACGAACATCGTTGTTGTGTAGCCGATTCCCGAGCAGTTGGTCGTGCTTTTGATTACCTCGCCCTGTTTCCATCCCTTGAGCACCTCGATGGGACCGATGGTGCCGTCAACAACACCCTTCTGCAGGGACTCGTAAGTCGATCCCTGGGGCATGGCCACGGGAACACCGCCCAAGCTGGTGACGACCTTCGAGCTCAGACCCGTGGAGCGGATCTTGAGACCCCTCATGTCTTCCAGCTTCGCCACGGGTTTTTTCGTGTGGAGCAGGCCCGGGCCGTGGGCATGCAGGTAAAGAACCTTGACATCATCCAGTTCCCTGGGTTTGAACATCCGGTAGAAATCGTTGGCGACCTGTGTGGCGACCTTTCCGTTCGGGTATCCGAGGGGGAGATCGAGCACTTCCGTCAGGGGGAACCGTCCCCGGGTATAGGCGAAACAGGACATGCCGATATCGGATATGCCCTTGACAACGCCGTCATAACACTGGTCCGCGGGGGTGAGGGTGCCGGCTGCAAACACGGTGATCTTGACGCGTCCCTGGGTCCTTTTTTCGATTTCCCTGGCCCAGGCCTCACCGGCCTTGGCCTGACCGTGTGTTGCCGGGAAGAAGATGCTGTAGGTCAGGTTGTAGGCGGCTGCCTCCGCCTCGGAACCGGAGAAAAAAACAGGGCTGAAACATGAAAGGACAAAAACAAGAACCATTGGAACGAATAACTTTCTTATCATTGTGACGATCCTCCCTTTTTTCAAATTTTTAAACAATACGGAAACGATCAAGGAAATAAAAACGGGGGTAAAACTCTGAAAGCCTGCTTATCCCAGGACAGAGACAAGCAGGCGGGGATACAAGTAAGTGGCCGATCGGATGTGCCGGTGAGGGGAGATGATTTTATGAGTATTAAAATGCTTCATAAATTTAAGTAAATACGATTTAACCGTAAGTTCTGGGACTGTTAAGGTATTTTATTTTGGGTGTCAAGAATTATTTTCTGCGCTTCCCCTGAATGTTTCCTTTAATTTTTCCAGTTCCTCCCGGTACTGCTCCGCCTTGATCCGGGCGGTTTCGGCTTCTTCCCGTGCCTTGTTGACGGCTTCTTCCTGATCCTGTCTTTCACGGTTCAGTTTGTCCTGAAGATCGTCGAACCCGATGTAGGCTGCCAGACATCCGCCGGCCAGCAGAAGAAGGGGAATTCCCCCTTTCAGAAGAATCAGAAAATCGCCGAACCAAAGGACAAATCCGACGAAACCCAGAAATGCGGAAACGATACCCCCGATAAGAAGTGCCATGATTTTTGCCTCTTCCGTTTCAATGTGGTCCGGAACGACGGAAATGGGAACAGGTTATTAAGCGTACCGGACGGGGAACAGTTAACATAAACAGGGCATCTTTGCAAGATGAAACTCCGGTTTAATCTCAGGAGATAATTGATGAAATCGGGAGATCATTCTTAAAAAAGACTTGATAAAAACGGAATGTTCAACTACGATGCGCCAGTCTGAACGGCTTGGGGAGGGGCTCTTCTCCCCCATTCAATGCAACAAAGAGGTGATCTTGGATGGTTGAACCTGATTTTGAAAAAGGAAATGGATTGGTACCCGTTATTGTGCAGGACGACGAAACGGGAGATGTGCTGATGCTTGCCTACATGAACCGGCAGGCGTGGCTGAAGACCCTGGAGTCGGGAAAAGCGACCTTCTGGAGCCGTTCGCGTAACGCCCTGTGGCTGAAGGGAGAGACGTCGCGGAATGTCCAGGTCGTCAAGTCCGTCTACATCGATTGTGACGATGACACGATTCTACTCAAGGTAAACCAGATCGGCGGCGCGGCTTGCCATACGGGTTACCGGTCCTGTTTTTACCGGAAAGTGGTCGACGGCAAAACCGAGGTGATCGGAGAACCCGTATTTGACCCGGGGGAAGTATACAAATGAACACGTTAAAAATCGGTCTTCCCAAGGGAAGCCTGGAAGCGAATACGGTCGATCTTTTTAAGCGGGCCGGCTGGCATATCTCTTACGACAGTCGCAGCTACTTTCCTGATATCGATGACGATGAGCTTTCCTGCACCCTGGTCCGGGCACAGGAAATGTCCCGTTATGTCGAAGACGGCAATGTCGATCTGGGGCTGACGGGGCGTGACTGGATTCTGGAGAACGAATCCAAAGTGGTTGTCGTTCAGGATCTTGTCTATTCCAAGGTTTCCGCACGCCCCGCCCGGTGGGTCCTCGTCGTCAGGCAGGATTCTCCAATTCAGGCGATAGAAGATATGCAGGGTAAGCGGATATCAACGGAACTGGTCAATTTTACGAAGAAATATTTCAGTGAGCGGGGTATCCAGGTTCATGTCGAATTTTCCTGGGGGGCTACGGAAGCCAAGGTCGTCGAAGGCCTGGTCGATGCCATTGTCGAGGTCACGGAAACGGGATCGACGATCCGGGCCAACAAGCTCCGCATTGTCCATGAAATGATGACCACGAACACCCAGTTGATCGCCAACCATGCGGCCTGGGACGACCCCTGGAAAAGGCAGAAAATTGAACAGATTCGTTCTCTCCTCAACGGTTCCCTGCAGGCCATGGGGAAAGTCGGCGTGAAGATGAATGTGTCGAAGGATAACCTGGGGAGGGTGATCCTGCTGCTTCCCTCTCTGAAAGCGCCGACCATTTCGGGGCTCTTTTCGGAAGAATGGTATGCCGTGGAAACCATTGTCGAGCAGAGTATCGTCAGGGATTTGATTCCCCTGCTTCAGGAAGCAGGGGCGGAAGGGATCATCGAGTATCCCCTCAATAAAGTAATCTGAAGGTGAGCGAAATGGAGAGAAAGGGTGAAATCCACCGTAAAACATCGGAAACGGAAATTAACCTTTCCATTGATCTGAATGGAAACGGAACAGCCGATCTGGCGACGTCGATTCCCTTTCTCGATCACATGCTGAATTTATTCGCCCGGCACAGTGGGGTTAATCTCGTTATCCGGGGCCAGGGCGACACCCATATTGATGATCACCATCTGGCTGAAGATCTGGGGATTTGCCTGGGAGAGGCGGTCAAGAAAGCCCTCGGAGATAAAAGCGGGATAAGCCGTTACGGCTCCGTCGTCATTCCCATGGATGAAACCCTGTGCAACGTGGCGATGGATATTTCGGGACGGCCGTACCTGGTGTATCATTCCTCGTTGAAGGACCGGAAGATCGGCGGATTTGATTCGTCGCTCCTGCGGGAATTTTTCAAGGCCTTTACGGATCACGCGGGCATCACCTTGCACATCAATGTCCTGTATGGTAGAAATACACATCATATGGCGGAGGCTATCTTCAAGGCGTTTGCCCATGCCTTTAAAGTGGCCGTGACGGTGGAACGTCAAATGTCCGGCGTTCTCTCCACCAAGGGAAGTTTGGATTAAAGGAACAAACAGGAGGAAAGATGACAACGATTGGCAGATCCGTTTTCCGGTTGGGAACCCTTCTTCTGGGGGCCATCTTTCTTTGCAGTTGTGCGGCGCCGTCCACTTCGGTCAGCCTCTCCGGGACGGGGGGGCTTTATAAGCGGATTGCCGTGTTGCCGTTTCAGCAGGCCAATCCTGAGGATGTCATGGATCAGCTGGTGCCGCGTGATATAGCGGGGCAGACCGATCTGAGCGCCGACAGCGCCGAAAACATCGTCGAATCGCTTTTCCTTAAGAAACTGCAGGAGAACAGGAAGATAGAGGTCATTCCTGTCGATGAAACAAAAGGTCTTTACCGGCGGCTCGCCACGGAATCCATTTCCACAAAAGAAGCGGACCTGATTCGCAAGCTGGGGAAAGAATTGAATGCCGACGCGATCATGGTGGGTTACGTCTATCGTTACAACGAACGAAAAGGAACGACCTATGCCGTTGAGAGACCTGCCTCGGTTGCTTTTGAAATTCAACTTGTTGATACCAGGGAAGGCACCCGGATATGGAGGGCGACTTTTGATAAAACGCAGCGTTCCCTGATGGAAAATCTTTTTCAATTCCGGTTTTTTGTCAAGGAAAAGGGCCAATGGGTGACGGCGAGGGAGTTGGCCGAAGAGGGCGTAGAGCAGATTATGCAGAGTTTTCCCGGAGCGCGATAATTAAATTTGATCAGCAACAGGCAATTTGGGTCAATCTTAGCGGAATTCCCGGGATTCGGGAATTCCGATCTTTTTTTGGAGAGGAACGCAAGTGATTGTCATACCGGCCATCGATTTACATGACGGGAAATGCGTCAGGCTTCTGCAGGGCGATTTCAACCGTGTTACGGTTTACTCGGAAGATCCCCTGGAGATGGCCCGAAACTGGCAGAAACAGGGCGCAAAGCGGCTCCACATCGTCGATCTGGACGGCTCCCTGGAAGGAGTTCCTAAAAACCGGGAGATCATCATTGCCATCGCCAGGGAACTCTCTATCCCCGTTGAGGTCGGCGGCGGCATTCGGGATATGAAAACTATTGACGGATACCTGCGCGGGGGCGTGCAGTGGGTCATCCTGGGTACCGTAGCCATTCGGGACAACCAGTTGATGCGGGATGCCTGCGAAACGTATCGCGGTCACATCATCTTAGGTCTGGATGCAAAAGACGGCCAGGTAGCCGTTCAGGGCTGGACGGAGCGGACGGCTCTGTCTGTCCGGGACGTGGTTGACCGGTTTCGGGATTACGGTCTGGCAGCGGTTGTCTACACAGATATCGCCCGGGACGGAATGCAGACGGGCGTGAATGTCGAGGCGACAAAGCGCCTCGCACAGATGACGGAGATTCCCGTGATCGCCTCCGGCGGCGTTTCCGACATCCGGGATATCGAAAAGTTAGTGGAAATCGAACAGGATGGTGTCATCGGGGTCATCGCGGGGAAGGCCCTCTATGCCGGCACCTTGTCCCTGAAGGAGGCCATTGCCGTGGCCGGAGGGGACAGATCGTAAAATCCAAGAGCATTGTCCGGACATGACCATTTTTTACTGCCAGGGAGGAAAGAACAATGGAATCCTGCATATTCTGTAAGATTGTCAGGGGAGAGATTCCCTGCAGCAAGGTTTACGAGGACGATCGGGTGCTGGCTTTTGACGACATCCACCCCATGGCTCCCGTTCATGTCATTGTGATTCCCAAAGAGCACATTCCGACCCTCATGGACGTGGATGCCGGGCGAACGGACATCCTCGCGTCTCTGTTCGGTGCGGCCCAGGTCATCGCAAAGGTAAAGGGGATCGATCAGGCGGGATTCCGTGCGGTCATCAATTGCAACGAAGAGGGAGGACAGGTGGTTTTCCATCTTCACATGCACGTTCTGGGCGGGAAAAAGCTGATCGACGAGCTCGGCTGAAGGATCTGTAGCCGGTAGGCCCTTTTATGTCGTTTTGCTTTGAAGGGTAAAAAGTATCGTTTCCTGAGAGGCACGGTTGACAAATTAAATCCATGGCTTAACTTGTTCGTTAATAAGTTGAAACGATATAAACTTATCGCGTAAAGGTAGAGAAGATGAATTATAAGGAAACATTGGAACGGGAGTTGGTGCAGGCGGCTAAAGCCCAAGACAAGGAAAGGCTGTCTGCTTTAAGGCTCATCAAGAACACGCTTCACAACCGGGAGATCGATCTTCACCGGGAACTGGAAGAAGCGGAATTTCTCCAGGCTTTGGCATCCATGGCCAAGCAGCGGAATGATTCGATTGAACAGTTCCGCAACGGAGGCCGGCAGGATCTGGTCGAAAAGGAAACCGGCGAACTGAAGGTTATCCAGGAATTCATGCCGGCCCAGTTATCGGATGAAGAGGTTTCCCGTGAGATCGAAGCGGCCATCGCCGAAGTGGGGGCAACAAGCATCAAGGACATGGGAAAGGTCATGAAGGTCCTCATGTCGAAATTGACGGGAAAAGCCGACGGAAAGGTCGTCGGGGACAAAGTCAAGGCGAGACTTTCCGTATGACAGTTGCTTCCCGGGATGGCGGTTGGGGGAAGAGATCACGGAGGTTGGTTGCCCGGCTCCGTTGGGAATTGAGATCCTTGCACGGTTTGCCCTGCGGAAGGGGATACTAGATTGACCGGGTATGTTCCCCAAGAGAAGATAGAAGAAATCCGGGACAGGATCGATATCGTTCACCTGATATCCGAGTATGTCGTCTTGCGTAAGGCGGGGCGCAATTTTATCGGGCTTTGCCCGTTCCATAAGGAAAAAACCCCCTCTTTTTCCGTGAGACCGGATAAGCAGATCTTCTACTGTTTCGGATGCGGCACGGGCGGCAATGTTTTTTCTTTTCTCATGAATATGAACGGGATGACGTTTCCCGAGGCGGTTCGTTACCTGGCGGGAAAAACGGGGGTCATCCTGCCCGATCCGCAGTACCATCCCCATTCGGGTGAGGAGTCAACGGAGAAGGAAAAGGTCTATCTGGCGAATAAAAAGGCGGCCCATTGGTTTTCCCGGAATCTCGCCTCGGAAGAAGCCGCACACGTTCGGGCTTATCTTGAAAAACGAGGGATGAATCCGGAGGTGATCGAATCCTTTCGCCTGGGCTATGCGGCTGAAGGCTGGTCCGCTCTGCGGACCTACTTCGAGCGGGAGAAGGTGCCTCTGCCGACGGTTGAAAAAGCCGGTTTGATTATCCAGGGGAAGGAAGGCACTTACTACGATCGCTTCCGGGGCCGCTTGATGATTCCCATCGAGGATACCGAGGGCCGGGTCATTGCTTTCGGCGGGCGGGTCATGGACCAGGGGGACCCCAAATATCTCAATTCCCCGGAATCGCCGGTTTACATCAAGGGACGGCATCTCTACGGGCTGAACAGGTCGAAGGAGTTTATCCGCAAGGAAGGTTATGCCATTCTGGTCGAGGGGTATTTCGATTTTCTCGCCCTGTGGAACGCGGGTGTTCATTCTGTTGTTGCCTCCCTGGGAACAGCCCTGACGAAGGAACAGGTGGCGTTGCTGCGTCGCTATACCCAGAAGGTTTATATCACCTTCGATTCGGATGAAGCGGGAAGGAAGGCGCTGATTCGCAGCCTCGAACTCTTTCTGGCCGCGGATGTCGATGCCTGGGCCGTGAGTCTCCCCCAGGGATGCGATCCCGACAGCTGTGTCAAAATGTATGGGAAAGACGGTTTTTTGGATGCCGTCAATGGAGCCCTGCCCATTGAAACCTATTTTCTGGAGCAGGTTCTTTCACGAGAGAAGACCGTCGTTGGGGAAAAGAATGCCATTAAGGAAGCCATCCATCTCAGCATGAGCATTGCCGATCCCATCTCCCGGAACCTTTTTCTCCGGCGGGTGTCGGAGCGTTTCGGCGTCGATTATGAAGTTGTGAAGCGACAGGGGCATGACGGCCATGTGAACACGACCTCTGCGGATGCCGGTCCACGCTTGAATACCCAAATCGACATCCTGAAGGATCAGGCGGACAAGCTGGAGTTGGCCATTGTCCATCTGATTCTGGAGAATCCCCGAAGGGTGCGAGATGTATCGGATCTTTGCATCCTCGATTATTTCTCCGAAGGCGAGGTGAAATCGATCGCACAAAAGATTATCCGTGTCGTGGGTAAAGACGGCCAGGGTGCCGTCAATCTGGACGACATCATTCATGAAATTGATAATCCGCCGATCAGGGAAGCCATTTTGCGCCGGGTCATGGAGGAAAACCCGCCTCCGACAGACGTGGTTGACCGCATGTTTTTCGATACCGTTGAGCAGTTGAGAAGGCAATGGTTTAAAAAAAGACATAGGAATTTGCAGATGAAGTTGATAAAAGCACAGCGAGACGGTGATGAAGCGTTGCAGCTGAGCTTGGTAAAAGAAAAGGAAAGCCTGATTCAGCAGGAAAAGAAAGGAGTTCCGTCCGTTCATCACGGTTCCGATTCATTGAAATCCAGGGAGATACCAAATGGATAAAGAGATCAAGTCAGAAGAATTTAAAAAATTACTGTCCCTGGGGGAGGAGAAGGGTTTCCTCACCTACGATGATGTCAACGACCTGCTGCCCACGGATATCGTTTCCTCCGAGCAGATCGACGATATTCTGATCCTTTTTGGAGAGAAGAATATCGATATTATCGATGCGGAAAAAGGCGAAAACCTGCAGATTAAGAAAGTCGCCGATGAAAGAGGCCCGGCAAAGGAAGACGAAATCCTGGGCCTTATCTCCGCCGTCGGGAAAACGGGCGATCCCGTCAAGATGTATCTCCGCGAAATGGGTCTGGTTTCTCTTTTGAGTCGCGAAGGAGAAGTGGAAATCGCGAAAAAGATCGAGGAAGGACTCAAGGAGGGGATGGATTCGGTTTTTTCCGTTCTCCTTTCCGTCAAGGGAGTGATCGAACTGGGAGAAAAGTTGCGGAGTGACGAGATCCGGGTCAAGAACCTGATCGATAATCTTGACGACGAGGAAGGTGTCCAGGAGGAGGATGCGCATAAGACGAGGGTCCTGAACCTGATCGATAAGGTGACCGACCTGGACCGGAAGAATGATGAGATCCGAAAAAAACTGAAGGTCAAGGGTCTCGACGAGGAAAAGAAAGAGGCGTACAAAGCCGATATCGCCAAGAACACCAAGCAAATCATCCGGTATTGCAGAAAGATCCGGTTCAGCAAAAGGCAGATTGATCGTATGATCAATCGAATCAAGCAGGCCCTGGCCGAAATAGAAGACGCCGAGGCGAATGTTCAGTCCTGCAAGGACGAGTCCGGTCTGTCACGAGCCCAGATGGAAAAGCTCTGGTCGCGCATTAGGAAGTCGCCGGCGGAGGCGGAGAGTGTTTCCCGGGAAACGGGCATTCGGGTCGAGAAATTAAAGCATTACGAGGAAATCATCAAGGAAGCGGATAAGGTGATCAAAAAGATATCCGCCGAATCTTCCCACACGCCTTCATCCCTGAAAAAACTCGTTGTCACCATGGAGAAGGGGGAGCGGAAAGCGGAAAGGGCGAAGCGAAAACTTGTCGAAGCGAACCTCCGTCTGGTTGTCAGCATTGCGAAGAAATACACGAACCGGGGGTTGCAGTTTCTGGATTTGATTCAGGAAGGAAATATCGGCCTCATGAAGGCCGTGGAAAAGTTCGAATATCAGCGGGGATACAAATTTTCGACCTATGCGACCTGGTGGATCAGGCAGGCCATTACGAGGGCCATCGCCGATCAGGCAAGAACGATCCGCATTCCCGTGCATATGATTGAGACGATCAACAAACTGATCAGGACGTCCCGTTACCTGGTTCAGGAACTGGGCCGGGAACCGAATCCCGAGGAAATTGCCAACAAGATGGGTTATCCTCTGGACAAGGTCAGGAAAGTCTTGAAGATTGCGAAGGAACCCATCTCTCTGGAGACGCCCATCGGGGAGGAGGAAGACAGCCATCTGGGTGATTTCATCGAGGACAAAAAGATCATGTCTCCTTCGGAGGCAACCATCAGTATGGACCTGGCCGAGCAGACGAGGAAGATTCTGGCGACCCTGACACCCCGGGAAGAAAAAGTCCTGAGAATGCGTTTCGGAATCAGCGAACGGATCGAATACCAGGAGGAAGAGGAACGGCGGCTCAGGGAAATCATCAGTGAATTCGGAATCGAAGGGGATGAGTTTTCCGACGTGAAGATGGCGGAAAAGACAAAATAAGGGGCCTGCGCCGGTCAGTTGGATAACCCGTCACGGGTGATTTAGAAATTGACACAAAGGGAGAATTGTTATAACGCACAGAGTGCTTGATGCATACTTGGGAAGTAGGGCCCATAGCTCAATTGGTAGAGCCACCGGCTCATAACCGGTAGGTCCCTGGTTCGAACCCAGGTGGGCCCACCATTTATTTAGTTGTCCTGAACAGGGAGAAAATGAAAATGATGAATTACGAGGGTAGAATGTCTCACGCATTATTGGTGATAACACCTGTTCGGGCAGACAATCGCCTCTAAAAGAATGCACCTCTTGCAGGTGCATTTTTTTTTACCAACATGTCCATTGAAAGGGGAAAATAATTGAAAGAAGACCTTCAATTGCTGATCGAACTACAGAAGAGTGATTCGGATACAATGCGGATCAAGATGAAAAAGAAGGAAGTGCCGGAACGGATCGCCCGATTGGACGAGTCTTATCAGGCCTTGCAGCAAAAGCTGGACGATTTCCGGGCTCATCTGGAGGATTTGAGGGCGCAGCATCGGGAAAAAGAGGACAGATTGAAGAAGGGTCAGGATGGTTTGAAAAAGGCCAAAGAGCGACTCGAAAGTGTGAAGAACAACAAGGAATATCAGGCCATTCTGAAGGAAATCGAAAATCTCGACCGCAAAAACGGCGATATGGAGTCGGAGATCATCACCCTGTTCGATGAAATCGACAAGGAGAACGGCGAATTAAAACTGCGGGAGAAAGAATTTGCGGAGCAGACGAACCTTTATCAAGACGACCGCAATGTCTTGGAGGAAGAGCTGAAATCTCTCGACGTAAGTATTGTGGAATGCCAGGAGAGAAACGGCCGTATCCGGTCCTCTCTTACGGACGCCCTGCTTCGGAAATACGAGGCCATCCGCAATCTGCATAAGGGCGTCGCCGTCGTGTCCGTCTGGAAGGAAGTCTGCAACGGCTGTCACATGAATATTCCCCCCCAGATGTACAATGAACTGCAGACGGCGACGGTGCTCATGTCCTGTCCTCATTGCAACCGGATTATTTACTGGGAGAACCAGGAAGACAATCCGTAAGTAATGCTTGCCGATTCAGGTCCGCGTGTCCCCGCAGTCGTCGGGGATGGTCTGTGGGCGATCTCATAAATTTTGATTGACTAACCTGAGATAATCAATACGATTGAACCAGGTGTTGCAGTAGAGCAGATGATCGCTGGTCCGCATGCGGGCTGGAGGAAAGTCCGAGCTCCACAGGGCAGGATGGTCGCTAACGGCGACTGGGGGTAACCCTAAGGAAAGTGCCACAGAAAATATACCGCCCTTCCGATTCTTCGGAAGTCCCCATGGGGATCCGGGATTCGTTCCGGAGGTAAGGGTGAAAAGGCGAGGTAAGAGCTCACCAGTTTCCCGGGCGACCGGGAAAGCTTGGTAAACCCCATCCGGAGCAAGACCGAATAGGAAAGCGTCAAGGATGGCCCGTCCGTGCTTTCGGGTAGGTTGCTCGAGGCAGCAGGCAACTGCTGTCCCAGATGAATGATCATCGCCTCTTTCCGGGTGACCGAAAAGAGGAACAGAACTCGGCTTATGAACTGCTGCAACACCTCTTTTATTCAGCTTGATGTGGCGATAGGGTTTAAAGAGTAATTTTGGGC
>Ga0302246_1001683_pt1 | contig 14851 bp, 20 predicted proteins | sample AAG_UR_Trp_MG_FD_193533 | JGI IMG/M metagenome (GOLD analysis project Ga0302246, IMG submission 193533) | Enriched activated sludge microbial communities from anaerobic digester in WTTP, New Holstein, Wisconsin, United States - AAG_UR_Trp | ecosystem: Engineered > Bioreactor > Anaerobic >...
ACGAGAGGTCGCCCCTTACCCCCGTAAGGTCGCCACGCACCCCCGAGAGGTCGCCCCAGTATTGTTTTTTTTCTTTTTTTAATTTTTTGAGCATATTTTTTTGGTTGGATGGCGAGGAGCGAATGGGATACATCACACTCCCTCGCCGCCATCCGTATCCCATTAAGTTATTCAACTTCGGTAATCTCACCGATAATCTCGCATACGCTAATCGCCGTTTCTTCTATGTCATCTCCTTCGTTGCCATTAAACATTTTTCTTGCTTCTTCCTCTGTTTTCGCTTCTACTTTTTGTATTTTTTCAAATTCTCCGCGTATTTTTGCAATATATTTCATATTTTTTAATTTACTTTTTAATGCGCGACCTTTGCGCTCCGCGTTTCCTGTAATCGGATAAACTTGTTTGCCGGCTGTTGCGCGGTGGCTGTTATCCTCTTACGCTTTAACCTTATCAGATTTGCTTTTTGTTGTCAAGTCCTTGCGGGGACGTCCTCCTTTTTTGCCTATGGCAGAGTAAAATTCCACCCCATATTTCTCTTTTGTTTTTGCCCCGCCAATTTTGCCGCCCTTTTTTCCCATTTTGCTGAATACTTTTTTTTCTTGGTCTGTAAATTCCATAGTTTTCTTGCTTTAATATAATTTTTAATTTTTTGAGATGGTCAATTCCTCGTCTTTGACATACTAACTTTTCTCTGTGCTTAAAGAAAAATAAAGAATGCGAAAAACGCCTATCATAGCTATCGTTTGCTACCCGCCAAACGCTTGATTTTGTTTCTTGACCGCATATTTAACAATTTATAATTTTTTTTGGGGACAAATTGTAAAATTTTATCGGTTATCGTTTTCCGATTAAACTTTTTTTGCGAAATAAAATAACATTTTTCGTCTTCCTTCAAAGAATTGCGTTCTATTGCTAAATTATCAAGAGGGCAGATGGCGCAATTACATTTATCAAACAAACTGCAATTTTTCATATTCTCAACATTTTCTTTTGTTTCCATAGTTTTTGTTATTATCCTCTATTATAGCAAACCTGCTTTACTTTTGCAAGCCCGCCAAAAAACCCCGCTCTGCAACAGGGCTTTCGGGCTAACCAAACCAACTACTAGCGTTCGGGGAGGTTGATTTCCCCGCCAGTGATAAGTCAAGCAAGACGCAAAAACCACCCTTGCGGATGGTCAGTGCGGTCGCACAACATATCGCTTACCTTATTTTTTATCTTCCAAAAATCCCGACAAGAGATGACAATAATTTGACAAGTCGCGCAAAGTATCTTTCACGCTTTCATCTTTGCAGTGCGTTTTGCCCGATAACAAGATATTCTCAATCCGGTTAAATTTCTCCCACATCCGGGACAAAAATTGTATCTCCCCATATCGCCGGAAATTGGAAAACGCGTCATTGTCCTTGCCGGAATAATCACCGTTGCGCTGGGCGGTGATTTGTTCTTCGGCTAAATGTTCGGCCTTCAAAAATTCAAGATATTGTTGCGGCGTCATACGAGTTTTTTCTTTATCCAATTCAGCCACCGCCAGCGACTCTGGCCGTCGCACAATAACCATTGGTCAAAATGAAAATACAGTGCGGCGCCACATATATTGCCCAAAGACACGCCCACCCATACTGGCAGGCCGAACCACAAGCCAAGTGAAGTTATCGGCGCAATCACGATCCCCGAAGTAAGCCAACGCAAACAGTAGACTTGCCATTTGCGCGTGGCGAATTTTTTGAAGAAGTCCATATTTTTTAGAGACATTCTTTATAGCTCGTCCACCACCAGCCAAACCCTTGCTTAATTGCTTCTCTTGCTTTCTCTCTTGCACAATCATAATCCATCGCGCAATCATAGCTCACTTGCGGATGGAGATGAACACGCCACTGATACGCCCCGAAAGAAGTCGGCACGCCGTTGCGATAGTCTCCATAAAGGTTCTTGCCGTTGCTACTCTCTTTCTCGGCAATGCAATCCAGCAGACGTTCCATATCATCGGCAACCATTTTACCGACGCCGGCAAGATGGTCATCCACAATCGTGGCCAGCGCCTGCGGCCGCACGGGAGGCGTATATTTTCCGATGGCGCAGACTTTCGCCTCGCGCCAAAAGTAAATCCTGCTTTGGTCAGTCGCCGCTTGGCTTGTATTTACCGCCAACATCAACCCGGCGAACGCCAAAGCTAAATAAAAGACAATTTGTATTTATTCATAGGTGTAAAATAGGTATAAAATAGGTATAATTATACCTTATTTCCCCAAGACGGTGGTCTTTCCTACCTCATACGCTCCGATTGCCGTCAGGCCAACAATCAATCCCTGCAAGGCCACATCCCACGCCCCGCCAAGGTTGGCGATAAAGGCAACGCCAATGCCCGCTACAACGGCAAAGACAGGCACAATACGCCCCACCAGACCGACTCTTTTGGCGACTTCGGTCAACCCGACAACAATCGCCAAGATTATTGTTTCTTCCAACATTGTTTTTCGCGCTTCCGTTTTTAGCGGATGGCGCGGATTATTTTATCTTCAATAATTGCTTCACCAAGTTAATCAATTTTTGCAAAATACCGATTGCTTCTTTTTGTTTGGCAAGATATTCGCAAACATACATCGGCACATACCATTGTTTGGGGTTTATCGCGCCATCATAGCCGTTATCGCGGTTTAGAGTTGCCGCGTTGGCCGTGCATTCGTAAAGCCCATAATGTAAGTGGGATCCCGTGGTATATTTACCGGTGTTGTCGCAACGACCAAGCAAATCTCCGGTGTCAACCACATCGCCTTCCTTGACGGCAAAATCAAGCAAATGCCCGTAATAATGAAGATAATGCTTGTCGCCATCGTGAGTTATCACCACGATTTTCTTGCCGTAAGTCGGGCTGTCTTGGACTTCAATCACCTCGCCCCTCGTGTCTGCATTGAAGCGCAAATCAGTTCCGGCAGGGGCGCGATAGTCAATACCGTTATGTCCGAGCAGACCAAGTTCGGCGTAAAAGTTATTAAAATTCGCTCCAAACAGTTGGTTAATGTGGTTACTAATTACCGGACAAAAAATTTTCATATATTTTTAACCTGTCGGGCGTGCATACGCTCAACAGGGATTATATCTTTCCCGCGCCCCAACCACTGCCCTGTGGCTTAAAGGGGCGCGGGAACGGGATTCTGGGAACGCCCAGCCGTTTGGGGTTATGGCATAGCCCCGCAAAAACGTAGTTGCTTCCCTTTGCCTCCCGAAGCGCGGGGAAGATAGTCGGAATTGCCATAATATAGATTAAGCAAGACAGCGCCGGCTATGCACCTTGCGGCCAATCGCCGGGCCTCCCGCTTTTCCCGCAGGCCGGGGTCGACTCCGGCAAGCGGGAAAAACGGGGAAAATCAAGCATATTGCGCCCGATTTTCCATTGTTATTTTCGGCGGATAATAGATATTCTGTCGTCCTTTCTCTTGATTGCAGTGCTTGCACAACGGTTGCAGATTTTCCACGAATGAAGTCCCGCCCTCGCTCACGGCCACAATGTGGTCGCGCGTGAGTTCTATGTCCGGCTCCCTGCGGCCGCACGCGGGGCAAGTGTAGTCATACATCCGTTTCATCAGCTCCCAGGCTTCCCGGGAGGTGAAACCCACCTCCACGCGCCGGTGCCGCTTTTTGGGTTTGCCATCCTCCTTGGTTTTCTTGCTTCTGATTCATATCCCTCCTTGTTTTTTGTAGTTGTCCACAACATCGCGTTCGCACACATAAACAATGTATGCGCATTGCTTCTGATTGCAATTCTCGGCCATCCAGTCGGGGATCGCCATTGCGTTGGCTCTACACCACGGTATCTTCATCATAGTCCGCCTCCTTTTGATAAGGTGCTACTCTCCGGCGCGGGAAAATATGGTGCCTCAAAAATTATAAAAGGCAAAAACCCGCGCGGGAAAGCAACACCCTAAACAAACAGTCCGGCCAGTTTCGGGAAGTTGGCCAAAAACTCAATCACGCCCAAAACGACAATCATCGCCCACCACATCTTCTCCATCCGGTTGGCGTTCTCGCGGACGCACTGCATCACAGATTTTCCGGCAGGAACTTCACCGATTAAGGCGCAGATGTTTTTGTATTCCTTGGTCTGGTCGTTGAACGCGTCTTTTAATTCTTTGAGGTCGTCGGCCACCTCGCTTAATTTGTCTTCAATGGCCTGCTGGTGTTTGCAGAATTCCGTCAAGCGTTCGTTGGTGATAATTACTTGATTATTCATCGGTTTTTTAAAATGACTTTTGCTTAATTTCCGGCATTTTGTTAATGCGACCTTTTTATTCGTCAACAGTGGTAATTCCCGTCGGGTAGCAAGAAGCAACTTGCACTAAAAATCCCGAAATTTCCGCGAAATGCGACGCATTGCTCGTGTAAGCATAAATTTGTATTGCATCACCCATAACACAACCCGATATATCTTCCGTGAACACCTCTCCATGACCATCATTATTTGTGCTTCTTATTGTCCCCACCGCCACACCATTGCGGTAAATCCGTCCGTAAACAGTTGTAGAACTGCTATATGTTCTTAACTTAAACGAAACCTTGACTGTTCCACCAAATCCAATCTTTGCTCCTTTTTTGATTGTATAGCTCTCTGCCGTCGTAGTTCGTGCCGTCGGTAAAGAAACAACATTATAATCAGTTCCCGCAACATATAAATTATTGAATTTGTTGTCCACATACGCCTTTCTCACCGCTTGATTATCGGTGGTCGGATTGCTAGCCGGCAAAACAGGAATAGAGGTAAAAGTTTTAACTCCCGCAACGCTCTGGTCGCCAGTTTTTTTCACTGCCGCTCCGTCCAGCGCACTAATATCGCTGGCCAGTGCGCTTAATTCCGCATTGATGTCATCGGCGTCTGCCGTTTGTCCGTTTGTGATTGCCATATATTTACGAATTACTATTGGTGATTACATATTCGCACTCAATATCTTGATTATCTCCTTTTGAAAAAGTCGGCGTGATAATTGACCGCGCGAAAAGCCTTGCCCCGCAAAACAATCCAAATTCGGTATAATCATCGTTGGCCAGTTCGGTATCGGCGATAAAAAACAAGAATGTCGCCTCGTCAAGGCCGGTTTCATCGGCGTCCATAACCTTGATGTCGCTCAAAACTGCCTCCTCCAAATCAGTGTCGCCGTCCGCCGCGGCCGTGGTTCCCGTCCCGATTTTGGCGTGGGTGATTTCCAGCGTATAGGTAAAATCGCCCAGCATATTTTTAATCGCGATATTCACGCCGCTGTTGGAATTTTTAACAATTAAGTTTTCAATCCAAGGCGTGATCCGGATTAACTCCCGCGTGCCGGCCTTGTAGACTTTGAAGCGATACCGGCCGCTTAATTTGTTTTGGGATTTGATTTTCATAATTTTAAGTTTCGCTCCACGTCCCGAAACCCCACCTGAACGCACCCCATTTATAGGGCGGGGAGGTAGTTGCTTTCGGAACCGTGCAAACATCCGTCATCGTCATCTGGTCGTCAAGTTGTGCCAATGTGAGCAAGTTTTCCGGGTCAAATTCTTTAATTGTCCGGTAGCGAATTAAATCTTGCAGTAATTGGATTATTCCCATTGTTCTCATCGTGGCCAGCTTAACGCTCCATATCGCCTTATCTTTGGCCTGCGGCTTGAATGTAACCCGCTGAATGAGGAAATCCTCGTCCACGCCCATTAAATCGGATTTCACGTTAATTATCTGTCCACTGCGAAGCCCCGCCGTGTCAGTTTGAAACTCCCCCTCAATCACGCCGTCCTTGTAGCCATTAAGCTGTGCCGTGGCGTATTGATAAGCCTCGGAACGACTGGTAATACTCTTGTCTTCCTTGAAAAATTCATAAATGCCATATTGATTGATTGATACCGGTTCGGGAATTTTAACCAAAATGGGAAACAGGGGAATGCCGGTAATTTCCACCTTTTTGGCGGCCATACTTGCCTTGAAGCGCAATGATTTTTGCTCGTAAGACCAGAAGCAGTCCGCGTCCTCTTCTTTGGTAAGATAATCAACCCCCACATCCACCGGCGTCCCGTCAACCTCAACCGTTGGTTCTTCCGCAAATTTGTTTGCCAATGGGAAAATCATCTGGTCGGTCGTTCCAACATAGGTTTCAGTTCTCTCCACTCCGCGCTCTTCACTGCCGCGGATCGTCACGGAATTGCGGATTTGGTCAAGGTTATCCGTAATTTTCAGACTGTTGCGCAACGATTTTCCGTTGCTGTCGGTAATTCCAAACGGCGCGACATTATCTTCCTGCGCAAAAAAATGAATGTCTTTGTCATAATCCACATACCAGTAATAGCCGGTTTCTTTGGCGATTTTTTCCAAACATTCAGGAACGCTCATCCGATTAAACAACATCGTCTTGATGGTAATGTCGCAATCAACATTCGCTCCGGTAAAATCTTCGGCATATTTTGATATGAGGTCGGCGATAATATAATCAACCGTTTTGTTGCTATAACTTTCCAGCACCAGCTTCCGGGCCAGAAATTGCGTATAATCGCAACAGGTAACCTCAAACACCACGCGCTGGCCGTCAACCAGCGATTTTTTAACTTGTGTAATCGCCCCGCCAAACTCTTTGACGCTGTCAACCTCCATCACCACTTCCTGATTCACCTCCGGCACAAACCCGCGGCTGGCGTATTTGTCCACGGAAAAAACCAGCGTGTCTTTTTCTTCGTTGACCGCATCTGTTTTTTGGATTGAATCAAAGACGATGTCATTGGTTCTATCCGTGCCGGCAATGGTGATAGTGATATTCATCGTTTTACAATTTCATCGTTTGTTTCAATTTCTGAATAATTTTTTCGCCAATCTCGTCGGCCGCGTCGCGATCAAGATAATAGCCGCCTTGGATGTAGACATTGATATTCGCTCCGGCATAGGCAGGAATCGGGCTATACGCGCTTGACAGCGGCAAAACGGCTTCCGGCCCGGCCTCGCCAATCATTGCAAGCGTGGGGCGGTTCACGATGCCGCCGGAGGCTAACTGTGGAATTGTCGGAATGCTAATCACGCTCATACCAAGAGCACTTCCGCCCTTTCTTGCCACTGAATTAAGCGCATTGATAACCGTATTTATCCCGTTAATTATGAAATTTATGCTTGTTTTAAAACCATTTTTAATTCCTTCCCAAACATCGGATACCACTTCGCCCATCCCTTCCCACATTGATTTCCAGGCATCGCTTATCGGTTTTGACAATTCTTCAAATTTTCCGCTTATCCAATTCCAGGCATCACCAATAGTTTTTTTAATGTTTTCCCATATCGGGCTTAAAAATCCGCTAATCGCCGTCCAGACCGTATTCCACACGCCTTTAATGAAATTTAGGGCGGAACTGAAAGCCGCTTGAATTGTCGTCCAAGCCATTTGCAACGCTCCGATGATTATCTGCATCGTTGAAACAATATCAATTCCAAATAAATTAAAATATTCAATTACCAATCCAACAGCCAGCGCCGCGCCAAATTTAAATGCTTCTTTGATTCCTTCCCATACGCCGACAAAAAAGTCAGTAATCCCGCCCCATACCGATTGTGCTGTTGAAACGATATTTCCCCAAACACCAGAAACAAAATCGTTGATTGCGTTCCAAATTTCAATCGTTTTCTCTTTAATCAAATCCCAATTCATAATGATTGCCGCGGCCAAAGCAACTATCAAACCAATAGCAATACCCCAAGGATTGCCGAATGTCAAAACTTTTATTGTTGCGGCAATCATATTTGCCGCATTGACAAAAGCGGGTATCATATACCCTGTAATTGCGGGGACTAATAATGCGGTAATGACTCCTGCGGCCGCGGCGATAGCTGTTTTATTTTCGCTGAACCATTTTGTAAATTCTTCTATTTTTTCTATACAACTTGGCAAAGTTTCTTGAACAATTTTTGTAGCAATTTGAATAAAACTCTTTGCCCATTCAAGTAATTTCGCCCCTTCATTCGCTAAAAATATGTTCCAGGCATCCTGCAAGTTAGACCACGTTTGATTTAAAGACCCACCTGCATTGCTAAAAGCATCGGCATATTTGCCGCCCTCGCCACCTGCCATTGCAAAGGCCGCCGCTAAATCATTAAAGGCGCTATCACTATCTTTGACCATTTCGCTCGCCGCTTCTTTGGTTGTTCCATAATAGTCTGCAAGCAATTCAAGTATATTCACGCCCGCATAACCAAATTGGCGAATATCCATTTCGGTAATTTTTCCGGTATTGCCAATCTGTTGCAAATTCATAATAATTCTATCCAATTCGGCTTGCCCCTTTCCCCCCGCCGCCAAAGCCTTCCCCACATCAAGCAAAACTTGCTCACTTTGAATGGCATTTTTTGTTACCAGTGTTAACGCTTTATTTGCTTCTACCAAGCCGGCGAATTCAAATGGCGTGCTGGCCGCGTCCCTTTGTATCATTTTGATTGCTTCATCGGCCTCCTCCATACTCCCAAGCAATGTTTGGAATCCTATTTTTTGCGTTTCAATATCCGCCGCCGCCTTGATTGAAGAGACGCCAAAAGCCCCCACTGCCGCGCCAACAACCGCAAAACCAGCCGTCATCTTTTTGATGGTGTCGGATACGTCTTTTGTCTCTTTCTCAAAATCTTTTAACTGATTTTTTGCCTCATTAAATGCTTGCTTTGCGTTGTTCTGGGCGGTAATGATAAATTGTAGAGTATTATCGGCCATTTTACTTTTTTATAGTGAGGCGGTTATTTTTTGCTCGCCTTTTTCGCCTCTTGCGCGTCAATCTCCATTTTGTCTTGTAGAAGTCCTATAAACCACTTCGGCTGTTCCATATACTGGTAATATGTCCACCCAAACTCTTGGCATATCGCCACAATCTGCATTTCCGGCGTTAACTTGCCGAGGCGATACCAGCGGCGGGCTTCCCGCCTTCGGATAAAAAATCAACATCATCGGCAATTTTGTTGACTTCGTCAATCACGAAAGAATAATCGCATTTTCTCATTGCGCAAATTTTGTCATAGATATTCTTTTTTTCGCCAGCAACCGAAATAACAACTACATCAACTTTCGCTTTTTCGGTTTTGACGACAGCTTCGCCCAAATTAACTTCAATATCGCTTTTCATCGCCATATTGTGGTCAAGCATTTGCTTTCTAATCTTGTTGTTCTCTTCTCCCGTAATCCACGCTTTCAACTCCACTTCCGTTTTAGAAAACGGGCAAACAATTTTTTTTGTTTCCATTTTTTTGTTAAGGCGGGCGGTTAATTCCACCCGCCTTGATTAAATTTATGCTTCGGCCAAATATTCGGCCACGCTATTGACAGTCTCAATGGTGATAACATTCTCTTCGCCGCTCTCATCGCTTTCTTCGGCGGTAAATTCAATGGCTTCCATCGTTGCGTCGCCAAGGCCGCCGTCTTCTGTCCAATTTTCAATCCGTAATCGCGGAATGGTGATGGTAATGCTGTCGCCATCGTCGCCGGTAAGCGTCAAGACCATCGCCTGTTTGGTTAGTCCCTCAAATACGGTGCGCTGGTCGGTCGTCTCAAACAACAGCTTGAAACTGCCGGACACTTTTGATTCTTTGGCAATAAATCGGTCAACATCATTGCTTCCGGGCGCGTATTTAGCCTCAACGTTATTTTCAACTTTCAGTGAAAACTCTTGCGCTTTAAATGTGTCATTATCAATTTTCAAACTTGCGTTTTTAAATGTGTAAATCTTCAAGTCTGTTTTTGTCGGCGTTCTGGTTTGCGTTGTCGGATATTTTGAAAGCAAATCAATCGTCGCTTTGACGACATCATCGGCAAACGAAATTTCCATCGTATTCACCACCGCGTTGGCGAATTGCCGGTCGTCAACCACGCGCCCGCGCCAGATTGTGGCCGATAGAGGGTCATTGCCGCCGGCCAAAGTGGAGGTGTGCTTGTAATCATCGCCGCTCACCTCGCTGGAAACCGAACCTAACGCCAATGCCGCAAAATATGGAAAAATTATCGGATCAACGCAAATCTCAATCTTGCCTTCGCCGGACTTTTTACCTTCAACCGGTGCCGGGCCTTCGGCATAGCGCGACCCGCGCGCTTGCGTGTCGCCGATAATCTCCATTTTTTCCGCGAGATCGCACTCCAAAAATTCAAAATAATGTGTCGGGGCAACTGCCGTTCCCGGCGTTGCTTCCAAAGCAATACCTGCTGTCTGCCTGCGTTTGATTGAACTTGACATAGTTTTTTTATTATTTTTTAAATTTAAATTGATACATCCTGCAAAAATTCAACGATTATTGAAACTTCAACTTGAATTCTCGTGCCGCCGTCAATGTATGTTTTTTTTGAACTCACCGGCAAAACTCGCAATACATCCGAAAGTCCAAGATCGTTATTATCGCGGAAAAGCTTCTCAATTTTATATGTTCTGTCATCGCTGGTTGATTCAGCTCCGGCGCGGGTTTTGAATTGCTCCAATTTTTCTTGCAAAAGAACAATCTTATAATTTGCACGCACGCGATCTTGCGCGTTGGTAATAATCTCCGATTCGTTGCTATCCCAAACAACGCAGATATACGGATAACCCTTTTTTCCTTCCGAATCTATGTATCCGGCAACATTTTTAATCCCCTCCAATGTTTCCAAAAATCCGATAATGGCGTTTTTAATCGTGTTTATCATACAAAAAAAGAGGCGAACCCCGCCACATTTCTGCGGTGGAATTCGCCCCTTGGTTTGGTTAGCGAAAAATACTATTTAATTTCTTTAATTATACCTATTGCCCATAAAACAATCAAGTGCTACACTCGTCTATGCCCAAAAACGACAAACCGCGCCACAAAAGCTTTGAATTTACGATTAACAACGATAACATTGAATTCATCATTGAAAAGGTTTTTGAAGGCAATCCGAAAATGGTCAAAAAGCTCAAGGCGATACTGCACGGAAAATCAGATAAGCCCCCGCTTGGTTTTTAAGAAGTTTTTTTCAAGTTCTCTTTTTGTTTGATGCACTCCCCAATTTAAAATTGCATTTCTGACAAACGGGCGCGCCTTCATCCGGCGCGTTCCTTCGTGGACATAAGGAGCGTATTTTACGGGATCTTCAATAATACCCTTCACGTTTCCGGGCGTTTTCTCAATCCGCCAATGAATTCCCGTTCTCAACCGACCGGTATCCACCGGCGCGTTATGTTTTGATTTGGCGGCGATCTCCGGCAATAACCTGTCAAAAACCTTGACGATATTCTCATCGGTGGTTTCGGGATATTTCGCCAATAAATCTATCGCTTCGTCCAATTCTTTTATATCAATCTTGAAAGAAAACATCCTATTGTTTTTTAGTTATCGTCAACTGCAAATGCGCCAATCCCATAAACGACATTCTCTTGACGCCGGAAACCTCGTATTCATCTTCGCCGTCAATAATCCGGTCTTTTTCGGCAATGTCGCAATCCTCGCAAAACATCCGATAATCCTTTTCATAGCCTCCGCCCATTGATTCCCTGAATTCCGCATCCAGCGGCTGGATATTGCACGCCACGCCGGTTAAATTGACCGCGTAGCTTTCCGTGTCAATGTCGTCCGGACTTTCGTCATCGGAAAGCCGATAAACATCAACGATTTTATCAAATAATGATTCAATCATAATTCCGCCATCCGTTGGTATTTGGCAAGGATGTTTTTAATACTTTCAAAATCGCCGGTTTGTTTGGTGTCTTTGTATGCCACGCTATATTCTCCCATCGTGATTGACTTTACTTCGCCGCCGCTATCCGCCGCGTTATTGATAATCCCGGCCACCAAAACCGTGCAAGCAAATTTAATGTCGGCCGGAACCGCCACCGAATATCCCCATTTTGCGGTTATTGCCACATTCTGCCGCCCTCGGGTGAATTTCCCGTATTCCCGGGCAATAATAATTTTCGGTGTTTCGTTGGCCGGATAAGCGAAATAATCAATCTCTTCATCGTCCAATTCCACCTTTTCAATCTCCACGCAATCGTCAATGAATATCTCGCGATCGCCGTCCCCATCATAAAGCCGTTCGCTGGCGATTGTGTCGGCTTTGAAATTCCGACCTGTTTCTTTGTCAATGTAATTCTCCATTGCCTCAATCCACGCCTCAACTTGCGTGTCCATTGTCGCGTCAATTTCGGTCAATAGATAATTTTCAATGTCTTCTTTGGTGCAATATCCTTTCATAGCTTTTTAATTACATTTTTTATATGGGCTTGTCTTTTTGCTATATGGACTGGTTTTACGAGTATAGGTTTTGCACAACCACTCCGTCCACCTCGCCCTTATCTTTTCGCTTCCCACTCCGCTGTCGGCAAGCAAAATGTTTGCCAAAACTTTTGCGACATCCACGCCAATCGCGCTGTCGCTCTCGGCAATCCTTATCAACATATTTACCGCGTCATCACCACTGCCTAAATCCTTGATTGAGATTTGCTTCAAGATAACGGCCACTTGGTCGCTTCCCGCGCCTTCATCGGCGACAAACTTTTCCAACCCCCCCGCCTTTACTTCATCCGTGCCGATTCCCGCCTCTTGGATTATTGTTTGCACGATCACCGACAACGCCTCGCTACCCGCTCCTGCGTCTTGGATTGTGGCTTTAATGGCCACATTTACCGCCTCAACGCCCGCGCCATTGTCTTGCACCGCCAGCCTTGCCAAAACTCGCAAAACATCGCTTCCTTGCCCATTGTCCGCGACAAGCAACCGATTTACCACCCTAACGCTTTCCGTTGCCGTTGCCAGCTCATTTACGGCAATTCGGGCAATCAAACCAATCATCTCGCTTCCAACTCCGCTGTCTTGGATAAATTTGATTTCGCCGCCAATTTTTACTTCTTCATTCGCGCTCCCGCTATCGGCAACCAATACCGCCGATAGAATTTTGGCGATGTCTTCTCCCGTGCCGCTGTCTTGCGCGTATATCCTCGTCAAGATATTCACCAGCTCAACTCCCGTCCCGCTGTCTTGGATAAAGGCGTTTCTGATAATAGAGATGATGTCGCTTCCGCTTCCCGTTTCCTGCAAAACCAAACGGCTCAAAACATTGACCGTATCATTCCCGCTGGCGGTTTCCAAAATGGACAGCAATGTTTTGATTGCCACATTTTCGTTGCCTGTGCCACTTTCCGAAATGATGATATTCGCGAGAACGCTTATCGCGTCATTGCCGCTGGCGGTATCTTGAATTGCGACGCGAACCCCGCCGGAAACTTCATCATTCCCGCTTCCGGTGTCTTGAATTGCAAGATTTACCAAAACGGCAATCGTTTCACTGGCGATCCCGCTGTCATTCACCGATAAGTGTATCAACGCGGACAACGCCTCAGTAGCCTCTCCGCTATCGGAAACGGATATTGCCACCAACGCCTGCACCGCTTCACTGCCTGCCCCGCTATCTTGAATTGTCGCAAGATTGGCAAGGATATTTATCGCTTCGTTTCCGTTTCCGCTATCCGAAACCGCGATATTCGCAATTACTGAAACAATTTCGCTGGCGTTGCCATTGTCGGCGATCGCTATTTTCCTCAATACCTCCAAAGCGTCCGCTCCGCTTCCTGTTTCGGAAACGGCAATCTTGGCCAACGATTGCACCGCCTCGCTCCCCGCGCCTGTGTCCGTTATGGCGATATTCGCCAGCACATTGATTGCATCCGCGCCCGTCCCGCTGTCGCTCATCGCAAGGTTCGTCAAAATGCCGACAATCTCATTTCCGCTCCCGCTGTCGGCCACAATCGCGCGGATCACCAAAGAAAGCACATCCGCGCCGCTCCCGCTGTCAAGAATTGATTTAATCTGTTTTAATGAAACGCTGTCAGTCCCGCTCCCGCTGTCCGTTTGCGTCAATGAATTTTTAATTGCTGGAGTTGCGTCAACACCGCTTCCGCTGTCGGATAATCCAATCAACACTTTCACCGACACGCTGTCGCTACCGGAGCCGCTATCGGAAACGGATTTTGTCCCTCCCCCCGCCGTGTAGGTGGCGTAGATGGATAATTTACGATTTGATAGCGTTGAATCTACCGTATATGTCGCTGGCGGTGCATTAGTCGCGTGATATGCGGTGTTGTCGCGGATAATATTAAACCCCGAAACTTTGTCGTAAAAAATCACCATTCCATAAGTAGTCGGTTCGTTTTGCCAAATTCCGATATTATAATCAGTCCCTGATGTTATTGCGGTGTCGGTTACATCAAGATTTAACCAATTCTCACCAAACATTTCACCAAATTGCACTTCCTCACCATAAGTTATCCTTGAATTATCGCTATTTTTATATAAAACACCCCTGACGGAACAGGTCACATTCCCGTCGGTTCTTGTATAAATATATATATCCGAAATCGTCCCATCGCTTGCGGGTGCATATTTCGTTGCGCATCTCAAATTATTAACGGCAAAAGCTCCTTCCGTCTCTCCCACCGTCGTATATCCAAAAGTCGGGTCAACCACCACGGGATATACCGCCTTGTCCAAAAAGTCTTGCGGTATTTCCACGCTCAACTTGCCCGCCTCCTTGTCCACGCTCAAAATCCCCCAACACTCCTTGCCTGTTGCGTCATAGATTTTCGGGCGGTAGATATGCCCCACCTTGCCCACCTTGTATTCCTTGCCGTCTTTCCAATTTGTTTTTTGCTCGGAGGCATACACGGCATAACTGCCCACCACATTCTCGGGACGGCTTGCGCCCTCGTCAATCTCTTGCTGGGTTAATTCGGGCTGATAGAAAAAATCCACCCCTTTGGTATTCAAAGAAAACTCAATCTTGTTGGTCTTTGGTTTTTTCTTTAATTCAATGTCAAACTCAAACGCCCCCTCGGGGTATTCCTCATTGGGCGCAATCTCGTAAAATCTGGCGGTCTT
>Ga0302246_1001709_pt1 | contig 14661 bp, 10 predicted proteins | sample AAG_UR_Trp_MG_FD_193533 | JGI IMG/M metagenome (GOLD analysis project Ga0302246, IMG submission 193533) | Enriched activated sludge microbial communities from anaerobic digester in WTTP, New Holstein, Wisconsin, United States - AAG_UR_Trp | ecosystem: Engineered > Bioreactor > Anaerobic >...
CCAGGTCGGGATAGGCGTGGACGACACCGGTCCGATCCACCGTGCCGCCGTACAGATCGAAGAACCGGGCCAGGTTGCTCGGGTGACCCACGTTCATCGCGTTGGACAGGCAGGCGACGGACGGGGATATCTTCTTATAAATCCCCGTATTCAGATACCGGGGGAATTCCTCGTTTTCGTTGACAGGCATGACGAGCTTCGCCACGGGGAGTCCCATTCTGCGGGCATACTCGCACCCGAGGGCGTCGCCGAAATTGCCGGACGGCACGGAAAACACAATGTTCTCTCCCGGTTCGGCCAACTGGGCGTAGGCATAGACATAATAAATCATCTGGGGCATAATCCGACCGAAATTGATCGAGTTGGCAGAGGTCAGATTCAGACCCGCCAAGTCGGGATCGGCAAAGGCTTCTTTCACCAGGTTCTGGCAGTCGTCGAACTTGCCGTCCACCGAGATGGCCTGAACATTCCCCCCAATGGAATCGAGTTGCTTCTTCTGCCTGCCGCTCACTTCGTCCCGCGGATAGAGGATGGTCACGTTGATCCCTTCCACCCCGCAAAACGCATCCCCGACGGCGCTCCCTGTATCGCCGGAGGTCGCAACCAGGACATGGAGCGTCTGCCTCCTGTCCCGGAGGGCACTCATCAACCGGGCCATCATCCGGGCCGCAAAATCCTTGAACGACGCCGTCGGTCCCTGGTCCAGGCGCATGATGTACTGCCGGTCCGTTACCTTCTCCAGGGGAACGGTAAAGTTGTAGGCGTCCTCGACGATGCGGTTTAAAACATCTTCCTCGATTTCCTCCTTCAGGTAGGCATGGGCCACCATCTTCGCCGCCTCCGCGTAGGGCAACCCCTTCAGGGACATAACCCGGGAAAGATCAAGGGAGGGAACCGGCTCGGGCATAAAGAGACCCTCGTCGGGGGCCTGGCCCTGCAGGAGCGCCTCCCGGAAGGTCACATATTTCCTGAAGGGTGTGATGCCCGGTACCTGATCGAGGTTTCGGTTTGTGCTGTAATAACGTATCGCCATGAGTGTGACTTTCTCCTTTTTCTCAGTTTGCTCCTTACAACTTCATTTTCATCAATCTTTCAATCCTTTTTTCGATCGGCGGGTGCGTGCTGAAGAGGTTCATCACCATGCTTCCTGAAAGGGGATTGACAATAAACAGGTGCGCCGTCGAGGGATTGGCATCCAGAGGCTTCACTTGTGCACCTCTGGACAGTTTTGCAAGAGCCCCGGCCAGGGCTTCCGGTTTCCCCGACATCCGGGCGCCGCTCTCGTCGGCCAGATACTCCCGGGACCGGGAAATAGCCATCTGGATCAGCGTTGCCGCCACGGGGGCAATAATGGCTGTGGCGATGAGTCCCACGGTGCGGCCGCCGCCGTCTTCACCCAGACCAAAGACGGCCCCCCACCTGGCAACCGTCGCGACCATGACCACAGTGCCAGCCATGGTCGCCGCCACGGTACCGATCAGGGTATCCCGGTTTTGAATATGGGACAACTCATGGGCGATGACGCCGGACAGTTCATCCCGGTCGAGAATTTTCATGATCCCCGTTGTGACCGCCACCGCGGCGTGCTCCGGGTTCCGCCCCGTGGCAAAGGCATTGGGCGTATCCTTCTGCATGATATAAACCCGGGGCATGGGAAGATGGGCCTTTTGTGCAAGATCGCGGACGGTATCGTACAACTTGGGGGACGACTCAGCGCTCACCTCCTGCGCACCGTACATCTTGAGGACAATCCTGTCCGAATACCAGTAACTCCCGAAATTGAGAACCAGGGAAAGGATAAAGGCAATCATCACACCGGCTTTTCCCGCGACGAAATACCCAATGATCATCAGGATCCCCGCCAGGGAACTCAAAAGCAAAACCAGCTTAACTGTGTTCATGGTTTATACTCCGCTTTTCGTTAATGCATATTCACCTTTTGGGGCCGTATCGCAATACCGGCGGCGTTCGTTCCGAACGACTTCATGATGCTACAGCCTCTTTTCGGGGAACGACGGCGGGACGCCCCGAACCGTTTTTCTTAACTATATCAACCGGGTCAAAAGGTAAAGTCTAAAAAAGAAGCTCGGTAGCGGTTCCGGGTAAGTCCTTTATTTCTCAAAAAGAGTGTGATAAGCAAGCACCGAAAAACAATGGAACAAGCACCCGTTTTTACAAGGAGACAGCGATGACAGAGAAACAAATGACAAACGATGAGAGGATCGTCAGGGCCAACAAACCCGCCGAAGACGCCCTGAAAATGCATCCTTATTATAAGGGGAAAATCGAAATCGTTCCCAAATGTATCATCCGGGATCTCCAGGATTTCGCCATCTGGTACACTCCGGGCGTGGCCGCACCCTGCAAGGAAATCCAAGCCGATCCGGACAAGGTCTACGATTACACCAACAAGGCCAACACTGTGGGAATCGTCACCGACGGCACCCGGGTCCTGGGCCTGGGCGACATCGGCCCCCTGGCGGGTCTCCCCGTCATGGAGGGGAAGGCCCTGATCTTCAAGTACCTGGGCGGCGTCGACGCCTTCCCCATCTGCCTCGATACCAAGGACCCGGATGAATTCATCCGCACGGTGAAACTCATCTCCCCCTCCTTCGGCGGCATCAACCTCGAAGACATCGAAAGCCCCAAGTGTTTCTATATTCTGGACCGCCTCCGGGCGGAAGCCTCCATCCCCGTATGGCACGACGATCAGCAGGGAACCGCCGCGGTCACTGTCGCGGGTCTCATCAACGCCCTGAAGGTCGTCGGGAAAAAGATGAATGAGGCGAAAATCACGTTGATCGGCATCGGCGCCGCCAATGTCTGCATCGCGAAAATGCTCATCAAGGCCGGGGCGGACCCGAAGAAGATGATCGTCGTCGACAGCAAGGGCATCCTGAACAAACGGCGGGACGATATCGGCCCACGCCACAAGGAAAAGCGGGAGTTCTGCGAAACGACCAACGGGGCAAACCGCGACGGCGATATGGAAGAGGGCATGCGCGGCCAGGACGTGGTCATCGCCCTGTCCAAATCGGGTCCCGGCGTCATCGAAAAGAGCTGGATCAGCCAGATGGCGGACAACGCCATCGTCTTCGTCTGCTCCAACCCGACACCGGAAATCTGGCCCTGGGAGGCCAAGGAGGCGGGGGCGAGAATCGTCGCGACGGGGCGGAGCGATTTCCCCAACCAGGTCAACAATTCCGTCGGTTTTCCCGCCATCTTCCGGGGCACCCTCGACGTCATGGCCCGGGTGATCACCGACGAAATGTGTATCGCTGCCGCCGTTGAGCTGGCCCGCTGCGCCGAAGACAAGGGGATCCACGAGGATTATCTCCTGCCGACCATGGATGAATGGGAGATCTTCCCCAGGGAAGCGGTGGCCGTCGCAAAAATGGCGATGCAGCAGGGCGTAGCGCGCCTGACGTTTACCGAAAAGGAACTGTTCGCCATGGCGGAAGCCAAGATCAGGCGTTCCCGTGACGAAGTCGGCCTCATGATGGAAAAAGGTATCATCGCCCCCTATCAGGAAGAGGCTTAGTTCCGGCTGCAAGGGGACGGCTCCCGATGCTCCTCATCAACCCTCCCGTCGTGAGGCCCTGCGAGGCCCCGGCGGGTATTGCCACGCTGGCCGGATTTCTCCGCAGTCGGGGTCACGTCTGCCGGACCGTGGACATGAATCTCGAAGGACTGCGGTATCTGATTGAAAATCCGGCCCTTCACGAATCATCCGGCGACACCTGGACCCACCGGGCCCTGAAAAACCGGTCCACCCGACTCCTGCAACTTTCCGCCTGGGCAACGTACGGTCACATTGATCGCTATGGGAGCGCGGTCCGCTCCCTGAACCGGGTCCTGGCCGCCGGGCAGGCAGGCAGGAATGGCCGGATCACCCTGGCCAACTACGAAGACCCGAAACTTTCCCCCATCCACAGTGTCGATCTCATTCGGGCAGCAGAAGAATCGGAGCAGAACCCGTTCTATGCTTATTTTTCGAAGCGCCTCTCTTCCCTGATCGAAGAGAAGCCCCCCCGTACGATTGGCTTTTCCCTGAACTATCTGACCCAGGCCCTGTGCACCTTTGCCATGATCGGATATCTCCGGAAACGCCATGGGAACATCCGGGTGATCCTGGGAGGGGGTCTGGTCACTTCCTGGCAGAGCCGTCCGGACTGGCAAAATCCCTTCACCGGTTGGGTGGATGACCTCGTTTCGGGCCCCGGAGAACCCTACCTGGCCGACCTCCTGTCACTTGAAAACACGCGGGCAGAAACCCTGCCCTGCTACGGCGATCTCCCGCGGCAGGACTACCTGGCTCCGGGCTTCATCCTCCCCTACAGTACCTCCCGGGGCTGTTATTGGCGACGATGCGCCTTCTGTCCCGAAAAAGCCGAAGAGAACCCGTATCGTCCCATCTCCCCCAAACAGGTGCTGACGGACTTGAGAATCCTGATTTCATCAACGAAACCCATTCTGATCCACTTTCTCGACAATGCCCTGAGCCCGGCCATGATGAAGGCCCTCATCCAAACGCCTCCCGGGATTCCCTGGTACGGATTTGCCCGGTTCACACCCGAGTTAGAAGATGCCGACTTCTGCCGGGCCCTGAAAGCCGCCGGATGCATCATGCTGAAATTGGGACTGGAGTCGGGGAATCAGAACGTGCTGGACAGCCTGGACAAAGGAATCGATCTCCAGGGCGCATCCCAAACCTTGAAATGGCTCCACGAGGCCGGAGTCGGCACCTACGTCTATCTTCTGTTCGGCACCCCGGCGGAAACGCCGGAAGCGGCGGGGCATACCCTGGATTTCATCAGCCGTCACGCGGCGTCGATTGATTTTCTCAATATTTCTATTTTCAATCTTCCCGCTTTCAGCCGGGAAGCGGAACATCTCGACAGCTTTCCCTTCTACGAAGGTGACCTGTCCCTCTACGCGAATTTTCACCATCCCCGGGGTTGGAGCCGGGGAAAGGTCAGACAGTTTCTCGACCGTGAATTCAAGCGCCACGGGGCAATCGCCCCCATCCTGAGGCGAGATCCTCCCTGCTTCACATCAAGCCACGCGCCACTCTTTCTTCTCATGGCAGAAAGGGGCGAAACAGGAGTCCTTATCTCGAGGTATGGCAACGGAAAAAGTCCCAGGCGGCGTCTTTCCGGAAATCCGTGACCACACCGCCTTCCATTTTCAGAACCCCCATCTCGGCCAGGCCGACGATGACCTCCCGGATATCATCCAGATCCTTCCCCGTGCAGACCGCCAATTCCACCGCCGGGTCCCGCTCCCCTTTCAGGGGCCAGGCCGTATAAAAGAAGAGAAGGACCGCCAGGCGTGTCCAGGATTGGGTCAGGTCGTCCAGGGCCTCGTTGGTATGCCGGATACGCCGGGAAAACTCTTTCAGCATGAACAGGGCAATCTGATCGCTTTCCCGCAGGAGATTGCGGAACGTCCGGTCATCGATGACGGCGATACGGCTGTCCTGCACCGTTACAACAGACGCCGTCCGGGGAGCCTCGATCAGGGTCGCCATTTCGCCGATGTATTCCCCCTGCCCCAACTCCGCCAGAGTCTTTTTCACCTGCCCCGCCTCCTTTTCCACCCGGACACGCCCATTCAGGAGATAATACATCTCCCGCCCCGTATCCCCCTCCCGAAAAAGATAGGTTCCCCGGGGATAGAAACGGCCGAACCTCCGGTAGAGCCGTTCGTCCACGCCGGCCGACTTTTTACCCGTTTTCAGGAGCGCTTTTTCCAGCAGGATCAGATCTCTCCGTTCATAAGCGGCAACCAGTTCGGCACAGAAAAGAAAGATGAGGGCCACGTAAAATACCCAGATCACCAGGATCACGATCGTTTCCAGAGAACCGAAGATCACATTGTATCGCGTGTAATGCGCCACATACCAGGTAAAGAAATGTTTGGCCACCTCCATGAGGATTGCGAAGACGAAGCTGCCGACCACAGCGCTCCCCAGGGCAATTTTGCGGGTCGGGATAATCCGGTAGGCCACCATGGAAAACAGCACCACGATCAGAAAGGGAACCAGGTAGCCCAACAAAAGACTGTTCAGGAAAGTCAACCCGTATGGCATGAGGGTGCTGAGAATGCTTCGTTCTGCAAGAAGGGTGGCCAGGTAGGTGATCCCTACACTGACCATCCCGACGGCCCACGCCAGGGGAATCATAGAAAGAGCCAGAAGCTTGGACAGGAAATAGTTACGGTTCGATGAAGAGTGGAAAATCCGGTTCAGGGCCGTTTCGATCACGCCGAAAATCATGGAGGCGGACCATATCAAACTCAGAAACCCCACCCACCCCAAAACCTGGCGTTTTTCCTCGATGCGGCCCAGTTGGCTCATCAATTCCCCGGAAAAAAAGGGATGAAAATTACGAAATCCATCGATCATCTCTTTCTGGATCTCCGGATGGGCGCCAAACAGATGACTGATCACCAGGATGGTCAGGATAAACAGGGGGATAAAGGAAAGAATTGCATAAAGGGCCATTGCCGCAGCCTGATTGGCATCGCCATTGTTACGATAATGATCGATACTGTCGGCAAGGGTGTCCTTCAACCCGGCCGCAAACATCCTGAAGGGTTGGGGAGGAAGAAACAACGGATCAGCGACTTGCTCTTTCGTCTGGTTCATGACGGCTTCAAAAATGACCCTGTTTGTGTAACGGCACCCGGGATCGGACAATTCTCCATAATCACCTCCATGGTGATCCGCTGCCCCGATTTTCCGGCCGGAAGTTTAACACGAAATATTTCGCCCGTACAGCAGGACTCTTTCCGGAACAGAAGCGGAAAGGAAAGGAAAAGGGCTGATTTTGATCGTTCAACAAATCCTGTGGCCCGCCATGATATTTTTTGTCGATCCCGCACCAGGTGTGCATAAGATGCCTAATCATCAAATGCCACGCCGGTATTTTCAATTTACAACCGGTGTTAGAAGGTGTAAGAATACTCCGCAGATAACTTCAATGCATCACGGCCGGTGTTTTCCGGCTTCTCAAACAAAATTCCAGCAATACCGGGGGATTTTTGCATTTTCGGATTTCAACTTCAACGTAACTTGCAAGATCCGCCAAGAAGAAAGAACAGAAAGGAGTTGGCAATGAAAATCCGCTGGTTAGTCCTGTGTGCCGTTCTGTTTTTGATTCCCCCGGGAAACGTATTCGCCCAACAGGAAATGCCGCCGGAAGCGGCTGCGGCTTGGGTCGTCTCCGCTTCTCCCGGACCCAATGCAGAAGTAATCGCGAAAAAACCCCCGATCCGGGTTGTCCTTGCCGCCGCCCCGGCCCCTCAAACCCTGGTCGTTGTCCTTGACGGAACGGATATCACCCAGATGGTGAAACAAACGGAAACAGGCTTCACTTACCAACCCGTTTTTGTCCTTCCCCCGGGAAGCCACGAATTGAGCATTTCGGGGGCGGACGCGGCAGGTAATCCCCTCCAGGCATCGATTCCCTTCAAGATACGCCACACCGCCTCCTTCGAGGAAGCCACGATAAACGCCGATTTTACAGGTCTCTACACCTCAACTTTAAGGAAAGATGCTCATGACGGTACGACCCCGTATAACGCCGTCACGGTCGAGGGGACGGTTCAGGGAAAAGTGCGGGAAGGGGCCAATGAACTGTCCTTTGAAGGCTCCCCGGTTTATGTGGAACAGGACAAACCCCTGCAAACCGGGTCGGTGGTAAAGGGTCTCGATCTGCGGAGTTTCGTGCTCCGAGGGGAACACCGGGGAGAGACGCTCCAGGGAAAGGCCGAGTTCGGTGATGTCAATGTCAATGAAACACCCTTCACGGTCCAGGGTCTTCTCCGACGGGGGCTAAAGTTGAACCTGGGTTACGGTAACGGCGCTTTGTCCTTCTTTTCCGTCCGGGCTCCATCCATCTATGGTGTAAGAGACACCTGGGGGTTGAGGTACGAAGATGACAGTCAGATCACCGGCGGCTCCGTAGGTTTTTCCCTGCCGGGTATCAGAACAGACATCAGGGCCACTTTCCTGACAGGTGAGGATGATTCAAACCTCACTTACGGTATTTCAGGAATCGAAACCGGTCTTCGAACGGGCGACGTCGCCAGCTTCCGCGTGACCTCGCAGATCATCCCGACGATCCTGGTCTCCGATTTTGAAGCGGCCTACAGCCGTTACGATTTCGATGACGCCGACGAGTTCGATGAGGTCAGTGACACGGCCTGGCGGGTCGATTTCAGCGGAACGGTCAAACAATACACCTACGATCTGAAATACGAATATGTCGGACGGGACTTCGAAAGCATCGCCATCCAGGGCGGAACGAAGGACCGGGAAGGCATCTACTTCATGGGGAATGCCATGTTTCCCAATCACAGCCTGAGTGTGCTCGCATCGGCCTTCCGGGACAACGTCGATAACCTTTCGCTCATGCCGAAGACGATCAACATTCCCCTGTCACTGGATTACAATTACACCCGTTTCGCCGAAATACCCATGGGAGTCGCCGTCCAGCACAGTATCCTGAAAACAACGGACGAACCATCCGGTTTTGCCTCCATTGAAACCATTTCCGATACGGTCACCGGCAAGATCGCCTACATCCAGCCGAAGTGGAACACGGGATTTACGGCGGCCTATTCCTATATCGACGACCGGACGGAATTCGATCTGGACACCTCCTCCACCAACTATACCCTGACCTTCAGCCTGACACCGGTTGAAGAGTGGTCCATCAGCATCGTCCCGAACCTGGTACAGCAGAAAAACGAGGATACGGGGGTACGAACCGATACCTACACGACCACCGTCGATCTCCGTTCCCAGCCTGTCAAGGATTTGATCTACTGGGACCTGGGAGGAAGCTATTCCGTTTCGGATGCCACGGACGACAGCGTGGATATGGAAACAACAACCGTCAACACGCGCCTGGCCTGCAGCTTGAAACGTTTTTCACCACCCCAGTTGAATCCCACGATCGCCCTCAGAGGAAGTTACCAGAAAACCAAGGACAAGGTCGCCGATACGGAGGCCGATGATTTAACCGTCTTCCTGGTGTTTGAACTCCAGACAAAATTCGGACTATGAGGTAATACGATGAAAGGTCAGAAAAAACTTGCCCAGATCTTCATTTCTTTTATGACGCTTCTTTGGATTGCCACATCGGCATTCGGAGCTACGGCCACCCCGTCCACCGTCAATGCCGCCTACGGTCAGTCAACGAGCGTGGTGATTCACTACATGCTTCCGTCACCGGTTGGAGTACCAACCTCTTCGTTTACCTCCACCGAAGGGGAATTTCTCATCCCAGGCACCGTTGCCGCCGGTTTAAGCCTCGGACATGTTTATACGCCTTTAACCACAACAACATCACAGGTTTCGGAAATCCTGGCCATTCCTCAGGCCGTTGTCGAAAGGGCTTTCCGTGCCGGCTATAACAGCTTTATTTTCCAGCGTTCCTTTGCCATCGGTACCACCGGTGGCACCACTTCTGCCATCGTCAACATCCGCATTGTCCCCGGAAGCGTTGCGGCATTCTCCCTGCGACGGATCGAGCTCTATTTCAACAACCACCAGAAGAAAAACGAGGTCATGGTCACGCGAAACTTCAAGGGACTGAAAGCCTCTGCCGATATCTACTACAACGGTTCGGGTTTTTTGAATGGATACTGGGAAGTCGACGGCCTGATCATCGAACGGGTACACCGTTTCGTCCCGACAGGGGACAAGATCACTCTGGCGACACCGAGCATCCCGGATCTGCCGACTTTCGATCCAGGTTACCACATTGTTAAATTCATCGTTACCAATCCCGAGACCTCCTTCGAGGTACCCGAAATGGTGTACTGGGTCAAGGGGACCGAAGAACCCGTCATACATGATCTGGCTCTGATCAAACCCGTGGACGGTATGGATATCCCATACGACGCACCCTTTGAATGGGAAAGCATGCAAAAAGCCTCCCTCTATCTCATCAGCTTTGTCAAGGCGGACGACAAGACCGTCTGCTTCTCGGCTCTGACGCGGGACACTTCCTACCGGATCCCCCGGTCCGTTCTGGATGACTATTTCCCCCTGGGGAAAAAATACCTCTGGTCGGTAAAGGGATACGACACAGAAAATAACATTATCGCCGGAAGTGGTTTCAAGAGTTTTTATTTGAAGGAAGCGGCTAAACCGTAGTTCGAGTGGGGGCGTTACCTCGTTTGAATGGTGAAAGACTTTTGACTAAGCAGTAAACGCAACACTTTTGTGCTGTTTTCGTGGCTTTGGGATTTGCAGGTGAAATTCGGACTTTGAGGTGAAAAGGTGAAATACTTCATTAAATTGTCCCAGGTCCTGTTGCTGGTGCCGGTACTGATACTGATCTGCATTGACTCCGGCAGTGCGGCGGTTTTTTCCCTTAAACGGATCGAACTGTACTTCGACATCACACAAAAGCAGAACGAAGTGATGGTCGAGAGAAACCACAAAGGGCTCAGGGCGTATACGGACATCTATTACAATGGCACCGGCATCCTGAACGGATACTGGGAAGTTGACGGCTTGATTATCGAACGAGTGAGCCGCCTTGTTCCGCCGGGCGGCAAAGTCTCCCTGGCAACATCAAGCGTCCCCGATCTTCCGACATTCGATCCGGGCTACCACATTGTGAAATTCATTGTCACCAATCCCGCAACCTCTTTCGAGGTGCCGGAAATGGTTTACTGGGTCAAGGGAACCGAGGAACCCAGCCGGCAGGTTCTTAGTCTGATCCAACCCAGAAATGGAATGACCATCCCCCCCGATTTTCTCTTCAAATGGAAGACAATGGACAAGGCTTCGGTCTACATGATCAGTTTTTCCAGTGCAAAGGATAAGAAAGTCCGTTTTTCTGCCCTGACGCGGGATACATCCTACCGCATCCCCCCGTCCGTGCTCACGGATTACCTCTGCTCCAGTGAAAAATACTATTGGTCGGTCAAAGGATTTGACAAGAAAAGCAACGTTATCGCCGGAAGCGGATTCCAGAGTTTTTACTTGAAGCAAACGACTAAACCATAGTCTGATTACGATTCCACCCCTGCTAGTGGGCTGAAGATTTTCAGGGAGGAAGGAACATCTTTTAGGATTTCTATTCGGGCGTGTCTTCCGGTCCGGTCTGCTGTCCGGACGGACAGCAGACCTTCTCAAAACCAGACCATTCTTACTGGACGAAGGTCACCGTATAGTTGCAGATATTGTTGCCCTCGTTTGTTTCTGCTATTTTTGCCGTATGATCCGACACGGCGGAGATCACGACCTGACGATTCACCAATTGATAATACATGCCGGGAACAAAGTAGCCCCAATGATAGGGAAACACTGCGGTTTCTCCGGGATCAAGCGTAACAGTCCGATAAAAGTCCTGAGGAGGTTTCGTAGGATTCAGAAAACTGATCCTTACAACCACATTTTCCGCCTTTAGAGTCCCGGTGTTCCTTACCTGGACTTTATAGTGAATATACCAGGGCAGAGGAACCGGGGGGCTGTAGAAAGCGGGATTCAGGTGCCATTGATTTCCCGCAATTGGCCTGGTCATCGCAGGATCGTGAAATCCCATGATACTGCAATTCAGTTCCGCTTTACGATCGGCCAGGTTCAGCGGAATACGGACGGCCATTTTGGGCGGTATTTTGAACATGGGTTTTTCCACGATCGGTACATTCTGTAATTTCAGATCCGATGGTGGCGCATTGAAGGGAAGTTTTTTGACCGATTCGACCTGTGCCGCATAAACAAAACCGATGCAGAAAAAGAGAAAAAAGAACTGAACCAGTAACGAAACCTTAACCGCTTTGCGTCTGAGATAACGCGCCATGTTGTGCCTCCTTTTTCCGTCTACGATGCCTTGCCGGTTTCCCGCAGGCATTCGGTTGGATTGTCCGTTAACCACTTTTCTTGAAGTCATCGGATTTTAGCACTTTTCGGGTTACATTCAAGGGATAAATCTTCCCTGCGGAACGGCTTGATTCCATCAATGTTTCTTTATGATCCCGGATATGCTATGAAAAGGGAAAACAATCCATCCTTCGGGGAGGTTACCTTGCTGCGTTATATTGCCATCGTCATTTTCTTCCTGATTCTTTGCGGCTGCGGTCCTTCCGAGAAAACGAGGCTCCATTCCAACGGGGACGCAAAACCCGCCTACGGCGACATCCTGGTCGAAGGGTCCATCGGCGACGCCTCGAACCTGATTCCCATCCTGGCCTCGGACATCAGTTCTCACGAGATTGCCGGGATGATCTTCAACGGCCTCGTGAAATACGACAAGGATATCAATATTGTGGGCGATCTTGCCGAATCCTGGGACATCTCCCCCGACGGCCTGGTTATCACCTTCCACCTCCGGAAGGGAGTCAAGTGGCATGACGGACAGCCCTTTACGGCGGAAGACGTCCTGTACACCTATCAGGTGACCATCGACCCGAAAACGCCGACAGCCTACGCGGGGGATTTCCTGAAAGTGAAAAAAGCCGAGGTGCTCGATCCCTACACCTTCCGGGTCACCTATGACAAACCCTTCGCCCCCGCCCTGATGAGCTGGGGCTCCGCCATTTATCCCAAACACCTGTTGGCAGGGAAGGACATTTCGCAAAGCCCCCTCACCCGCCGTCCCATCGGTACGGGGCCCTATAAATTTAAGGAGTGGGTCACCGGCCAGAAGATCGTCCTCGTGTCGAACCCCGATTATTTCGAGGGCCGTCCCTATATCGACGGCTTCATTATGCGGATCATTCCCGACATGGCAACGATGTTTCTCGAACTCCGGGCCAATGGTATTGACCAGATAGGGGACCCGCCGGGGCTTACGCCCCTGCAGTATACCCGCCAGACGGAAACCCCCTATTTCCGGGATAACTTCAATAAATACCGCTATTTGGCCTTTACCTACACATATCTCGGGTACAACCTGAAAAACCCCCTCTTCGCGGATAAGCGGGTCCGGCAGGCCCTGGCCCATGCCATTGACAGGGAGGCGATCATTTCGGGTGTGCTCCTGGGTCTGGGGAAGCCCGCCACGGGTCCCCTGAAACCCGGCACGTGGGCCTACAATCCCAACGTTCGGACCTATCCCTACGACCCGCAGAAAGCGAGAGCCCTTCTGGCCGAGGCGGGCTGGAAGGACACGAATGACGACGGTATCCTCGACAAGGACGGACGGCCTTTCTCCTTCGAACTCATCACCAACCAGGGAAACGAGGTCCGGGGAAAATGCGCCGAAATCATTCAGGAAAACCTGGCAAAAATCGGCATCGACATGAAGATCCGGATCCTGGAGTGGGCCGCCTTCGTGAACGACTTCATCAACAAGCGCCGGTTCGACGCCACGATCCTGGGGTGGACGATCCCCCCGGACCCCGATTTCTACGATGTCTGGCATTCCAGCAAAACAAAACCGAACGAGTTGAACTTCATCTCCTTTGCCAATTCCGAGGTGGACGACCTCCTGGAAAAGGGAAGAAGCACCTTCGATCAGAAGGAACGGAAACGGTGCTATGACCGGATTCAGGAAATCCTGGCGGAAGAACAGCCCTACAATTTTCTCTTCGTTCCCGACGCCCTGCCGATCATTCACGCCCGGTTCCGGGGCATCGAACCCGCGCCGATCGGCATCGGGTACAATTTCATCAAGTGGTATGTCCCGAAGGAAGAACAACGCCTGGTCATGACCCGGTAAAAGAGCGCCTCCGGCATGCGGAAAATTCGGCACGTTTTTTGTGCCTTCATTGACAATCCCTTGGATCGTTAATATGAATGAATCAAAGCGTGAGCGTATCGGATTAAAAATGGGAATCAGCGCATAGACCATTAAAGGAGGAGGACCACATGATCGGCAAAAAAATTCAGACCCTGATGAACGAACAGATCAAAAATGAGCTCGAATCTTATTACATCTACCTGTCCATGGTGTCCTATTTTCATTCGGAAAATCTCGACGGCATGGCCCATTGGATGCGGATTCAGGCCCATGAAGAGATGGCCCACGCCATGAAATTCTTCGATCACATCATCGACCGGGGCGGTAAGGCCACACTCCTGGATCTCAAACAGCTCAAGACCACCTGGCAATCCCCTCTGGAGGCATGGAAAGACGCCTACGACCACGAAAAATTCATCACCGGCAAGATTCATGCGATCGTAAAACTGGTCAGGGAAGAAAACGACTATACGGCGGAACCCCTTCTGGCCTGGTTCGTCAACGAACAGATCGAGGAAGAGGCCAACACGGAGAAAATTCTGCGGCAGATGGAAAGAATCGGCGACAGCAGGGAAGGGCTCTTCCTGCTGGATCGGGAACTCGGCACCCGGATTTTTCCTCCGGGTTCTCCCCTGGACCCGCTGGCTTACAACGCAGCAACCTGAGAAGATAAAGAAACCCGTAAAATGGTAAACAACCCTCGACTTACTTACCCATTTATCAACATTTAAAAGCTGTCCGGTCATGAGGCACCTGCCCGGGATAGGTCATCATAAACCGGACAGCTGGAGGGTTTACTTATTTAATGCGTCATCCTATCGCGCTGCAAACAGGGCCACATCAATATTCGGCCGCGGCATCAGCGGTGAATAGACACCCGCCCGCAGCAGCAGGAACAGGATGCAGAAATCACCGATCAACTCGAATACCGCTACCGCCAGAAGCAGCCCCAGGC
>Ga0302246_1001719_pt1 | contig 14607 bp, 12 predicted proteins | sample AAG_UR_Trp_MG_FD_193533 | JGI IMG/M metagenome (GOLD analysis project Ga0302246, IMG submission 193533) | Enriched activated sludge microbial communities from anaerobic digester in WTTP, New Holstein, Wisconsin, United States - AAG_UR_Trp | ecosystem: Engineered > Bioreactor > Anaerobic >...
GTTACCCTGATGGACTGAGGGCGTCGGGGAAGGATTGTGAAGTCCGGTTTTATTGGGGTGTGTTGCCAATAGGCTCTATCAATACCCGCATTGTGTCTCTTCATTTATCTCGAGGTAAGCGGAATCCGTTGCCATGCCGCAAGAGCAGGGCAAATCTAATCCTTTTCCTCAATCACTCAAAACATCTTTTTCCCTGTAAAAGATTACAAAATAATCATGGATATTATGAATTTTCAATATGGGGATGTCATCCTCAACAGAAGGGTTGCCGAGATTCAAATCCCCTTTTGTGTTTATTTTCTTTCCGCGAATATAGATTTCGTTCCCTTTTAGTTTCCATTTTGCGCTATAATTCTTGCCGGATATATTGACGTTACATTTTCCGTTCTTCTGGAAGCTTAGCTTTATATCACTGCCGAAAACCTTCCGGGCGGAAGATGACAATCCGGGCATCTCGATGCGGGTACCAAGCCACAGGCCCGAGGTGAGCAGGTCTGTTATTTTTTTCGTTTCAGCGCCTCCTTCGCATCTGACAAAAATCGCTATCGCCCCTAAAACAAGGATTAATATCGGTATGGAAATCAAGTGAATTGTTTTCATTTATTAAATTGCCCCGTTCTTAGTTGGAATATCACATCTCTTATAATAAAACTGGAAGGACAGTTTATGTCAATTTTAATAATTTGAGGGATTCGAGTCTTGTCCCTCGACTTTATTGTTTGGGCTCACTTCATGGTGTGTTTTAGGAAATAGGTCACCCTTTCTTCGATGCAATATTAGCCTTATATTTTCCAGGTTTTACTTTTACAAATGCTATTTTGTAATGAAGGGCCGAAAGAATAGGCCCTAAAGTATTTAGGCTAATATTGGTGCTTTTCCCTGATCTCATGTTTTGTATAATAGTTGGAGAGACTCCTGCTTTTTGAGCAAGTTTTCGTACGGAAATATTATTTTCTTCCATAGCCTCTATTAATAATTCGGACATAAGAAATTTTTCATATCCTTTCTCGAATCCGGCTTTCCATTTTGCGTCTTGCATCAATCTCTCAAAAGTGCTCATAGGTTTATTGTTCGATTTATTTTTTTTCATATGTATAAATTGCGCCCTTATAGGCTATATATTCTTTATGCATAAGGTAATGTACAAATATAATGGTACATTGTCAAGAAAATAATAAAGCTAATTTATAAAGACTACATTTGATTTCAAATTCAAATCTTGAGGTAAGTCCTAAAAATTAGTATTTTTAGGTTTTCTTTAAAATGCAACTACTGGTAAATTCAATAGTTAGGTTTATCCGCCCATCTTCGGAAGGCGGGAAATCCTGGTTTTTGCGACTGCCCCGTAGAATTTAAAGAACTATCTTTTCAAGAATTGCGCCGGGAAAACGTGAATTTTCCAATTGAACGTTTACGAAAATTGAACCGGTCAGATCGCAATTTTCGAAATCAGCGCCCCGTAAATCGGCATTTGTAAAATTGCAGTTTCGCATAAGCGAGCGGGAGAAGTCGCATTTGCGAAGATCGGCCCCGCTAAAGTCGGTATTATCCAGAAAGGAATCTATGAACATCGAATTGTAAACGCGGCTATTTTTAAAAGTTCCATTTGGATAGAATATATTCGCAAAATTTACGCAGGATAAATTTAGGTCTTCTAAAAGAAGCGAAGTGAGATTCGCATTATGAAAGGAGGCTTGCGGAAACTTTTCGTTTCTGCCGCCCATGAATATCGCAAGGGTCAATCCTGAAACTACTATTGTTTCCCAACGGGCATCTTCGTCCGTGAGTTGTAGAAAACCCAGATGCGACTGATGCATATTCGTAAAGGCATCGCTGGTAACAGGCGTGCTTTTTTCCGACATGCTATGCATCAATTTTGCATCTATATTATCGGTTTTTCCGCCCTTTTGGTCGGATAATGGGAATATTTTCGAATATCTATCCATTGCTAAGATAAAGGATTAACGAAAAGGCCGAAAATAGCAACCGTTTTACCGAAGCGGCAGTTTTTTACAAGGCCACGGGCGCTGTATTTCAGCCCCCTGATCCCCTGGTCTTTAAGCGGCTCCTGCCGGTCCTTAATGAAAAAAATTTGACAAATCGACGGTTTGCGTCAAAATGACACCATGAAGTTAAAACGCGCGGCATCACAGAACATCGACCAGCAGGGGAAGGATCGGGAGATCATCGCCGCGGCGGCGGAGGTCTTCGCCGGGTACGGTTTCAGGAAGGTCACCATGGATGACGTCGCCCGGCAACTCGGCATGGTGAGGAGCGCCCTCTATTATTACTACGGGAACAAGGGGGAGCTCTTTCGGGCCGTCCTGAACAGCCGGTTTGACGACTATTCGAGTGAGGTCCGAAAAAAGACCGGAGGCGCCGCGGTCCCCGGGAGGAAGCTTGCAGCCTTCTCATCCTGCCTGGTCGTTTACCGCAACGACCTCGTGAGGAGGTTCCGGCTGAACTACGAGGAGATGCAGGGGCACTATGACATCATCCAGGAACTAAAGAGCAGGGTGCTCTCCCTCCACGTCGAGATGTTAACGGACATCTTCCTCGAGGCGGGGCTTCCGATGTCGGTTACTACCAGGCGCATGGCCCATATTCTGAGCATGTCGCTCCTGGGCGTGGTGTACAACTCCCCGGAAGTGGACGACAAGTCCCTCGCGAGGAACCTCGCGTACCTCTGCAGGGTATTCTATAACGGTCTTAAGGGAAGGGCCCGTTGAACGCGCCAAAACTGTTGTCGAGGACTGCAATCATGATACGCAAGAGAACATTCATCATCCTGCTGACCTGCCTTGCCGCCGCTGCGGACGGTGCGCTGCCGGCGGCGGGGGACACAACCCCGCCCGGCGCCCTCGGCTTGAGGGAAACCATAGCCCTGGCGCTCGAAAGCAACAACAGGTACAGGATAGCCCACGAGAAGGTCCGCGAGAGCAATCTGAAAGTCCGCGAGGTCTGGGGGAAGCTCTGGCCGGATTTAAGCTCGGCCGCGTCCGGGACTCGCGTGGGGGCCGACAAGGGCATGCTCTCACTCACGAATGGGCAGTACGACCTGAAGTTCGTAAGGTGCGCCATATCGGTCAATCCCGGCGCCTTCTATAACGGGCTCAAGGCGTCGCAGGACGGCTACGTTTCCTCGGTGAACGAGGAGCGCAGGGTAAAGGCGGACACGATCATCCAGACGATACGCCTGTACTATCGCATCCAGCTTGCCTCGGAGATCATTAAGCTCAGGACCGACTCGATCAGGGCTCTCGAAGAGAACCTCCGCGTAGTGACGACCGGGTACAGGGCCGGCTCATTCACGCGACTCGACTTCCTGCGCGCCAAGGTCGCCGCGGCCAACGAGAAGACGCGGCTGATCATCGCGAAGAACGACTACCAGAGCGCCGTCGCCGCGATGAACATCCATCTGGGCAGGGAGATCGACTCGCGCCTTGAGCTCGACCCGTCGGCGATAACGGCGGCCGGCGCCGAGGAGAGCGACATCGCCGGCTGGAGCGACGACGAGCAGAAGAAACGCGTGACCGCCATGGTGGCCGAATCGATGAAGAACCGGCCGGAGCTCATCCAGGTGCAATCGAAAAAACAGGCACTGGCCCACGGCGCCGCCCTGGAGGAGTCGCTCTACATGTGGCCCACCGTCTTCGTGTCCGGGGAATACGGAATGACCAAACTCATGCTTAAAGACCCCGGCGGCTCCACGGGCGATGCATCCGCCGACCTGGCCCTGGCGGCCCTCGGTAAGACGCTTAGCCCCGAGGGGTGGTACAGGTCGTGGATGGTCACCGCCGGGGCGACGTACCGCTGGGGCGGGTATTCGCCCCTGGACCAGGGCCACGCGAAGGCGGACCAGCTAAGGAGCCGGGAGAGGCAGACGGACCTCGAGATGGAGGACTTAGTCCGCGACGTGAAGCTGGAGGTGCAGCACGGACTGCTCAAGCTCGTATCGTCGTCGAACGCCATCCTCTCCCAGAAGGAGAACATCGAGTCGGCCGAAGAGTCTCTCCGAGTGGCGATCATCCAGTTCAAGAACGGCGTGATCGACAACACGAAGCTTTTGGACGCTAACGTGGAGCTTACGAGCGCCAGGTCGATGTACATACAGGCGCTGTACGACTACCAGACTTCGAAGGCGGAGCTTAACAGGGCGATAGGACGCGACTATTTTACATTCTAGGCGCGGGGAGCCCGCGGAGAAAGGAAAATGAAAGGACAACACGACGGCGTAGCGGAAAAAGGCAGGGATGCTTTGATAAAGGAGGCCTGGTGGGAATCCCGCCGCAGCAGGATGGTGTTCGGAATCATCGCCGTGATGTTTTTCGCCGGCATCCTAATCTGGTTCTTCCACTTTCACCCATACGTGTCCACCGAGGACGCGCGGATAGACGCCGACATCATCCGCGTGGCGAACTGCGGCGCGACCCAGCGGATAGAAACGGTCCGCGTGCAGGAGGGAAGCGCCGTGAAGAAGGGCGACCTTTTGGTGGAACTGGACAGGCGCATCGCCCAGGCGCAGGTGGACCGCGCACGGGCAAGGGCGCGCTTTACGGCCGCCGAGCTCGAGAGGGCCCGCGCGCTCGCCTCGCAGAACGGCATCAGCCGACAGACGCTCGACAGGGCGCGTTCCGAGGCCGAGACGAGCGAAGCGGAACTCCGCCTCGCCGAGATAGCCCTGGACAACACGAGCCTTCGCAGTCCCGTTGACGGCATTGTGGTGCAGCGGCTGGCGAGGACCGGAAACCTGCTGGAGACGAACCAGACGGCAATTACGGTCGTGGACATAAAGCACGCGTGGGTCTCGGCGAACATCGAAGAGACCGAAGTGGCTCTGGTGCGGCCGGGCCAGAAGGTGCGCATTTCGGTCGACGAGGGCGGTTCCCTCACTGGCACGGTGACGGAGGTCCGGCAGGCCGCCGCAGCGCAGTTCGCGCTTATACCGTCGGACAACGCGGCGGGGAGCTTCATAAAGCAGGTCCAGCGCATCCCCATAAAGGTCGCTATCGACCCGGGACAGGGGCGAACGCTGCGCGTGGGCCAATCGGTGGAGATACGAATTCGCGTGCGGTGACGGGGGGCGGGAGAAAGGCATGATGCAGCACGCGGCCAGGGCGGCGGAAAACCCGTCGTACAAGTGGATCGTAATGGGTATCGTCATGATCGGGACCATGATGGCGACGCTGGACTCGAGCATTGTGAACGTATCCATACCCGCCATCATGGCCGATTTCGGCGCGAACATCGACGAGATCGAGTGGGTCCTCACCGGCTACATGATCGCCTTCGCCACGCTCATGCCCCTCACCGCCTGGCTTAGGGACCGCATGGGATACAAGGCCCTCTTTATCGGGAGCCTTTTCGTCTTTACCGCGGGATCGCTGCTCTGCGGCGCTGCCTGGAACACCGAGTCCCTCGTCGCCGCGCGGGTGATACAGGCTCTCGGCGGCGGGGCGATATCACCCACCGGCATGGCGATGATCTCGGAGGTGTTCCCCAAGGAGGAACGCGGCAAGGCAATCGGTATATGGGGGATGGGGGTGATTCTCGGGCCCGCCATAGGTCCCACCCTGGGCGGCTATCTCACCAAGACCTTCGGCTGGCGCTCGATCTTTCTGGTGAACCTTCCCATCGGCATCATCGCGATCATGGCGGCGGCGGAGTTCCTCCTCAGGGACCGCCCGCACAGGAGCACGCATCGCCCATTCGATTTTTGGGGTTTCCTGTTCCTCACCCTCTTCCTGGTCTCATTCCTCCTGGGCCTCTCGAAAGGGGAACGGGAGGGCTGGGCCTCGGCGTACATCATCACCTGCGCCGCCCTGTCGCTCCTGGGCTTCGTCCTTTTCCTGCTGGTTGAGAATCACACCGACCACGGCATCATCAACCTGAATTATTTCAGGTATCGCGATTTCTCCATATGCTCGATCGTCATCGTTACTCGATCGATCGCCCTCTTCGGCGGCATATTCCTTATGCCGCTTTTCCTCCAGCAGCAGATGGGGTATGACGAGATGCAGAGCGGGCTCATCCTCATGCCGGGCGCGCTGGCAATCATGCTCCTCATGCCGGTGACCGGGCGCATGGGCGACCGCATCGGCGCGAAGTTGCCTTCGGTGGCGGGGGTGCTCCTCCTTGCCGTGTCGATGTTCATGTACCGCGACCTGAACGTCAACACCAGCCTGATGGGCGTTATAAATCCGATGCTGATACGCGGCGTGGGAATGGCGCTTCTCATGGCTCCCATCATGGCGGCGGCGCTGAACGCGGTGCCGCATGAGGGCGCGGGGATGGCCTCGTCGATGATCAACATCATCATGCAGGTGTCCGGTTCGCTCGGAATTACACTGCTCGCGACGGTCCTGAGCCACAGGATCCACTTTCACATGGACGTGGTGGGCAGCGGGGCGCTCGCGGGGACGCCGGTCTTTACGGAGACGTTCGAGCGAGTTTTGGGCCATGTGCACTCGCTGGGGTACACCTACGCCCAGTCGAAGCAGGTCGCCAGCGCGTTGATAATGAAGAAGATGTCGCAGGCCGCAGTGGTGATGTCATTCCAGGACGCGTTCATCGTAGCGGGATTCATCGTCCTCGTCGCGCTCATCCCTTCCTTATTCCTCCCCGGGCGCGGCAACGCGAAGAAGGGGCAGGAGCCGCCCGCAATGATGGAGTAAGGCGCGCCGCCCATGATCGGCAGCGCCGCAATGGATCGAAGAAGCCGGCAAAGCATAATTCTCGAGCAACGGGAGGCGGGGTCATTTTGACTATTAGTAGTCATTACTTCATTTTCAATAGCTTTTTTAATCAATTGATTTAAGGGAACCTCTAAAAATTAAATTTTAAGTTCCCATGTTTTGTAACTACTGGCATGCTCAGGACTTAAGTTTTCCCGCCCGCCGAAGGCGGGCGGGAAAACTTAATTATTAGAGGATGCCTTAATGGAATTCCAAGTGATAATGCTTTTTCGACGGCTTTTCTATGTAAAGAAGGGGAAATTCTTACATTAAAGCTGCCTTTATAAACATCCAGGAAGTTGCACCCTCCCCGGAGCGCAGTCCCTCCCGATATAGCGACAATTATAAGCAGCGCTTCCGCGATCATGAAACCTCCCACCGGGGGGGAATCCCGCTTCGGCAGGCTTATCTCGACGGGCTCGATACAGGCAGCACATCGCCTTGGCGGGGGCTTAAATTTATGTGTTAATTATCTACTTCTACAATAGGCGCATCCGGTGCATTCTTTTTAATGCTTTCAATGCCTTTCAGGCATGCATCCTTGGAATTGTAGGATTCACCAACAGCAATGATTTCACCATTGCTCGCTTTAAGCCTGAAACGGTATTTGCCGCTTTTATCGAGATATATTTCAAATTTACCCGCCATTCAATAGCCTCCTTTTATTTTTTAACAGGCTGAAAAGCCGTTATTTCTAAACATCCAGGAATGTTGCTCCCTCCCCAGAGCTCGGTTACTGCCGCCATAGCGACAATTATCAGCAGCGCTTCCGCGATCATAGAATCTCTTTGGGGAAAAGCCTGCCGAAGCACTTGTGCTGAGCCTGCCGAAGCATGCGCCACCTAAAATCGCGGCAAGTTCGGGCCCGGTGGTTATACCTGTTATGACCGCTTAAAAGATAATACGAAACCGGTACAAGAAAGTCAACGGAAATACTATCAGGCAGGATAACAAAATCCGTGATGCTCACGGCCCCCGTTATATAGGACGAACCCTATCTAAAAACCGAAGTAGTGCTGACTGATGAACGGTATGACCATATACAAAGTCAGCACCCGGAACTGTTGCCCGACTTCGAATATGCGCTGACTAAAACTATAAAAGACCCCGACGGTGTCCGTAAGAGTGCACGCTTTCAGAACGCCCGGCTTTTTACTATAATTTTTTGACAAATATCAGCGAAGGGAAATATATTGTAGTTGTAGTGGTAAGCGATACTAAACCGAAGCAGCGCGATTGGATTATAACGGCATATATGGCGAGAAAATTGAGCTATGGAGGTATTGAATGGGAAAGGAAATGAAATTTTCATATGACAGACAGGTCAGCAGATATATTATATATCAATTTAATAGACCCCTATCCGACGCAGGAAACTGAGGAAGTAGGTGATGACGTCGTTGTTGTTCGGCTTAACCCTGAAACAGGGGAGATAGAGAGTTTGGAAGTGTTATTCTTTTCTACACGGCTTCTCAGGGATGATATATTTCGAATACCGGTTGTCGGGAGTATGCATTTGAGTAATGCCGGCCATGGGGCGTATTGAACGACCTCCAGGCCGGGCTCCGGTCGCTCCTCCTGTCCGCGAAGGAACCCGGACTCGCGCGCGTCTGCGCGGGCGAGAACCTTCTTTTAAACTGGGTGGAACAGGACAACTACCGGACCATCGCGGGTGCCGCAATCGGCTACGGGCACACGCTCGTAGCGCAGAGCCCCATCGACGTGAACATAGCCAAACAGCTTAACATCCTCCTTACCGGCATGAGCGTACCAGCCGGGCGCATTGTCATCGACCCTATGACCGGCGCCATGGGCTACGGGCTCGAATACACCTATTCGGTGATGGAGCGAATCAGGCTTCCGGCTCTTCCAGGCGACGCCATGCTCGCCGCTCCCATGATAGTCTCGCCGGGGCAGGAGTGCGCAAAGATTAAGGAACTCCGCGCGCCCGAGGCGGACTTTCCCGCCTGGGGAGACCTGGAGCGGCGCGCCGCGATGTGGGAACTGGCCACCGCAACGTCGCTCCTCTACGCGGGAGCGGACGTGCTCATTATGTACCACCCGGAGGCGGCGACGGCGCTCAGGCGGACCATCGTCTCGCTGATGGATTGATGCGCACGCCCCTCACGAGCGCTGCATGAGCTTCATATAATCCTCGAACTTTCCCTTCTCCTGGAGCACTTTCACTCCGAGCTCCTGAATGTTCGCGGGTACGGTTTCCGCGCCCGCGCGCTTGGCGAGCGAGGTGGTCTCCTCCGGGCATCCAGTCACGCAGAGGCCGCAGCCGATGCAGTTGTCCGGATTCACCACCGCCGCGCCGGAATCCATGGAGATCGCGCCGACGGGGCAGAGCTCGTCGGCGCAGATTGCGCACCTCCTACAGTCGACAGAGTCCACCCGCGCCTCGAAGCGGCTGGGGGCGAAGGCGTGCGGGTGTTTGAGCTCAGTCATGCCGCGGAGTACCGTGCAGCAGCACGGGAAGCAGTTGCAGACGACCGAGGCCCGGTCGGCGCTGTTGTTGCTGGTATGCACCAGACCGTCCCTCTCGGCACGCTCGAGGACCGACAGCCCCTCGCCGACGCCGATGTGATGCGCGTACCCGCGCTCCACCAGGTACTCGGCGGCGCCGTCGAAGATCAGGCGGACCTCCTTTTCGTGGTCGCATTTGCCCACGCTCACGCGGCATGCGCATTCGGTGACGGCCAGATATCTCGAGTTTTAACCTGGAGGATATTTCCTCGTACGGGTGCACCCGGTTTTCAGGTACCAGCGATCCGCCCACCGGCACGACGCGCATGAGCGGCGTGGGGTTGCCGCTGAAGGCGAAGGAGAGGCTTCGGCTTCACTTTTGAATGTTTTGAATTTGACTTTTAAAACCTCCGATGCTCTATATATGAGAAACCAACAGGGAGGGACCATATGCTGCCATTCAAAAACGCGGCTTTTCTCGCGGTTCCGCTGATAATCATGACCGCCTGCTCTTCCGTACCGTCCAAATTTGAAATCGAACCGGTGAAGGCCCCTGCAGGGCCCCTCAAGCCGGGCCAGCGTATTTTTATCTATGAATCCCGCGGCCAGAAAACTCGACTTCTTAACGGCAAAGAGATTATTGATGATGGGGCAAAAGTCACATTGGCCGGCGTGAGAATATGCGACGGGAAGGCCTGTAAAATAGTTCCGGGTATCAGCTTATTACCCGCAGTCGGAATTGATGACAGAACAAGTTATGTGCTCTACAACGGGGTGCATTATTCTACTGACAGGGATGGAAAGCTGAGACAGATTACTCCGAAGCCTCCGGATGTCCCCGACTTCAAGAAACCTCCCGTGTTGACCGAAAAGGACTTTTTCGAATTCAGGTACGGCGAGCTGCCAAAACTGATAAAAATAACCCGGGGAAATTATTCCGGGGGAAAACCCGTTTCGCTGGAGCAGGTTGTAGAAAGCGCCGTTAAAGCCGGCGGCAATGTAGTGTATTTACATACCCGGGTGTTGCAGAAAGAGTACTGGAAAACAATATCTTCGGAAAAAGTCGGGAGTCACCTCGGTACTGATATCTATCGGATAAAAAAAGAGAAAAGAGCTGAAACAATCGGCTACCAGACCTCCATCGAGATAAACCGGTGTGATGACCTGATGGACGAAGATAAACTCAGTCGTCCCCTGGCGGGATATAAAGCCCATGAGCGGAAAAGCGGGGAAACATCGGAAATCTGCGAAGGTAAGAGCACTGCAACGGTAAAAGACTCCGATGGTTTCATCGAAGTCTATTCCTGTAAATCGGGGAGAAAGGACGGAAGTTATGCCCGGTACTATCCCGGCCGGAAGGCCGTCGAAGTCACGGGAGCCTATAAGGAAGGGTTGCGAAACGGTGAGTTTCGTTATTTTTCCGAGAATGGAATGTATAACAGGACGGTGGAGTATGAAAGCGGCAGGGTGACGGCCACCCTGCTTGAGGACGCCCTCTTTTCACCCTCGCAGCGGAAAATCGCGAAAAAGAGATGCGACGACATCAGGGACCTGGAAATCCGAAAAAAGCTCGGCCCCCATTCATTCGAATACTACCATGTCGACGGTAACTGCGAGAGGGCGGGGCAGGTGTATTATACGGCGAGGGTGAACCAGTGCGCTGACGGTTCGTGGGAAAAGGCCGAAGGTGGCAACAAATGCGCCGGACACGGCGGGATTCAGGAAAGCCGGTTCACCAGGCTCAAGGAACATACTCATGGCGGGAAAGGTGGTATTGGATTATCGAAAGAGTATTACTCCGACGGCAGAGTCCATAAGATCACCACGTCGTATGGCGGTAATCCGCCCACTGCCGAGATAACTACATATACCTATCTTTCCGACGGGTATGAGATGACCAGGGAGTTTTACCGGAACGGTGTGAAAACGGTGACCGATCATTATAAAAATAACAGTCTGATAAAAAGGGAAACACATGGGAAGACGAACTGAGGACCGTTTTCCCGGTGGCTGTAAAGCCCCCGGACGGCATATTGGCCGCGAACATCCTCCGTATGTCGTCTCTTCGGGGTGATGTGATGATGGAGCAGGCCGGGCCGTTCTCCATCTTCAGCCGGGAATCCCGGTCCTGTGATGAACGGCCCGATACTTCGAGCTAAATGTCCGACAGGGCTCCTCCCGCATGGCCGAACGCACAGCACAGGGAAGTCGCCCCGGCCGCGTTCGCCCGAAGAAACTGTCAGAAAAATTATCCTCCGTCTCACGCTAAGTTCTTGCCTAATTCCGCGAAAATCGCTGCTATTGATACCGCGGCGCGGGCGTACTTTTTCGCCGCTGAGCTAACTATACAGGAGCATACAATGGCCCTTACCGGTTTACAGATACAAAAACTACTTCCTGGAACCAACTGCCGGGATTGCGGATCCAATACCTGCATGGCCTTCGCCATGAAACTCGCATCTAAAAAGGCCGAGCTCTCGGAGTGCCCCCATGCCTCGGAAGAGGCTAAGAGGGTGCTCGGGGCGGCCGGTGAGCCCCCTGTGCGGACGGTGGCCCTGGGGCCGGATAAAAGACCACTCCTCGGCGGCGAAACAGTGCTTTACCGCCACGAGAAGACCTTCGTAAACCCGACCGCTATAGCGGTAAACCTCGACGATACTCTCGATGACGCCTCGTTCGATGCCTCGCTAAAAACGATAGCCGACTATCGCTTCGAGCGGGTAGGGGAGACCTTCGCGATTGAACTCATAGCGATTACGAATAAAAGCGGCGATGCAGCGCGTTTTGAGGAGTGCGCTCTCCGCTGCCGCAAAAAAGCCGGTGTGCCCATGGTGCTTCGAAGCGCCGACTCCTCAGCCCTCGAGCGCGCCGCGGCGGCCCTGTCGGGCTTTCGCTCGGTGCTGTGCGTACCCTCGCCCGATTCCGCCGATGCCCTGATAAAGGCCGCAAAGGAGCACGGCCATGCTCTTGCAGTCGCCGCGTCCGATATCGACGGCCTTGCGGCCCTCTCCTCAAGCCTCAGGGAGTCGGGGTTCAACGACATCGTATTGGACCTCACCACCGCCACTGTGGCGGAGTCGTTTCAGCTTAACTCCATATTAAGGCGAGCGGCCATTCGCGATGGCGTGCGGCCCGCGGGACATCCCTTCATCCGCTGGATGGAAGAAGGGGACGGACTGGACGGCGTAGTTGCCGCCGTTACCGAAATCACGAAATACGGCGGCATAATCGTCCTCCCATCATTCGACGCAGCCATGCTCTCGGCGCTTATGACTCTCAGGCTAAACATCTTCACCGATCCGCAGAAGCCCATACAGGTGGAGCCCGGCATCTATCCCATCGGCGAACCTGGTCCGGACTCCCCCGTGTTCCTCACCACCAACTTCTCGCTCACATATTTCGTGGTGTCGGGCGAGATAGAGAACAGCGGCACCAGCGCCTGGCTGGTGGTGCCGGAGTGCGAGGGCATGAGCGTGCTGACAGCCTGGGCGGCCGGAAAATTCTCGGCGGCTACCGTGTCCAAATTCATCGCCGAAACCGACCTCGCCTCGCGCGTCAATACCCGCCAAATCGTCATCCCCGGCTTCGTCTCGCAGATCAGCGGCGAGCTCGAGGAGAAACTTCCTGGCTGGAAGGTGCTTGTCGGTCCGCAGGAGGCCGCCGACATCGAAAGCTTCGTGAAGACGAGGCTGTAATGCCGCGCGTAAGCTTCATGCCGTCGGGACGCACCGTCGAGGTGGACGAGGGGACCGACCTTCTCGACGCGGCCCGCCGCGCCGGCGAACCGTTAGCCGCACCATGCGGCGGAAACGGCACCTGCGGAGGTTGCCTTGTCCGCGTGCTCTCGGGGAGCGTGAGGAGCGATTCATCGGACGCGCCGGATCCCGAGGACGCGGAGGAGGGCCTTATCCGGGCCTGCCGTTCCTATCTTGCCGATTCCGATTGCGTTGTAGAGGTCCCCGAGTCGTCGCGCGCCTTTGAGGGCAAGGGAGCGGACCTCTCCTCGGTTGAGAACATCGCGCCCATACAGCCTGACGGCGGGCTCGTTCTGTCTGTGGAGTGCCTCGTTCCGCCTCCCGGTGAAGACGGGGCTTCGGACCTGGAGCGCCTGGAAAAGGCGCTCGGCGATTCCGGCGTTGAGATGGACTTTCCGCTCGCGTCCGTTCGAGAAATTGCGGGCGCCCTGAGGAAAAACGGCGGCAGGCTAAACGTGGCCTTTACGGGCGCTTTCGGAAAAAACAGCGCGGTGCGGATCGCGGCGGGGCGCGAGACTCGGGCAGGATTGGGGCTCGCGGTGGATTTGGGCACCACCACTGTCGCCGCAGCCCTTGTGGACACGGCCTCCGGCAGGACGCTCTCCATCAAAAGCGCGTATAACGATCAGATATCGATGGGCCTCGACGTCATAGGCAGGATAAACTACGCCTCCCGCTCCGGAGGACTGGAGGAGCTACGCCTGGCGGCCCTTTCGACAATAAACAGGCTTGCTCATGCCGCCTCCCTCGAAGCGGGTCTTGACGCGAACGCCATTACGGCAGCCGTTATATCCGGCAATACGGTGATGACCCATCTCATTTTGGGGCTCGATCCCGAGTATATCCGCCTGGCGCCGTACACGCCCACGCTGCTCGATGTGCCTGTGTATCGGGCCGGGGAGATCGGGCTCGAAATTGCCCCTGCCGCTCCGGTGCTGTTTTCGCCCTGCGTGGGTTCTTACGTGGGGGGCGACATCACGGCCGGCATCCTTACAAGCGGACTCGCTTCGGACGGCGAGGAGATATCGCTATTCATTGATGTCGGTACGAACGGGGAGCTTGTCATCGGCAACAGGGACTTCTTCGTAACCTGCGCATGTTCGGCCGGACCGGCCTTCGAGGGCGGGGGAATCGACAGGGGGATGCGGGCCGCACCCGGTGCGATAAGCTCCGTCAAAATCGACGCGGCAACCGGCGGGCCGTCGATCACGGTGATAGGCGGAGGTGAGCCTCGCGGCATCTGCGGTTCAGGCATGATCGACCTGCTCGCCGAGCTCTTTCTTTCAGGCCGGCTCGATCCGGCCGGAAGGCTCGATCTTTCGCGTGGCATGGAGAGGATGGGCCGGGCAGGGCGGCGGGCCTTCTACGAGCTTGCCGAAGGCCCGGACGGCAGGTCCATCCGAGTAAGCGAGATCGATATTGAAAATATAATGCGAGCGAAGGCGGCCATATACTCCGCGACTGCGCTCATGCTCGACAACATAGGAATATCGTACAACGACATTTCGCGTTTCTACATTGCCGGCGGGTTCGGCAAAACGCTGAATATCGAGAACGCCGTGGCGATAGGGCTTTTGCCCGACGTTCCAAGAGAGCGTTTTAACTATATCGGAAACGCCTCGCTTCAGGGTTCGTACCGCCTGCTGATT
>Ga0302246_1001733_pt1 | contig 14505 bp, 16 predicted proteins | sample AAG_UR_Trp_MG_FD_193533 | JGI IMG/M metagenome (GOLD analysis project Ga0302246, IMG submission 193533) | Enriched activated sludge microbial communities from anaerobic digester in WTTP, New Holstein, Wisconsin, United States - AAG_UR_Trp | ecosystem: Engineered > Bioreactor > Anaerobic >...
TTATCCTCTCTTTTTAGAAGGTTTTATGGGCTCGTTTTTGTGTTTCAGAAATATTTTTCAGGGATAGAATTCCCGAAAAGTTTGTCGCCGATTACGTTTTCATTTTACGTTTTCACCCCCCTGGTTAAATCCTTCAAAACATATCTTGAGAAGGTAAATGATTTGCAGTTCTACGGGGCGGATCTGATCCGCGGCGAGCTCCTTAACCTGTTGAAGAACGGAAGGATGATCTGTAAAGTCTATAACGACTTCATTATTACCGCACAGTTGAGTTTTTACGCTAAGACTCTTAGCTTCCTTTGTCTCTTCGGCGTCATTCTTTTCCGCCGCAATTAAGACATTCTGCCGCCGTTTCTCATTACCTTTCCGAGCCATACATGAACCACAATAAGGGCTGTTACTCGATATGGTCGGTTTTTCACCGCATACAGAGCATAAACGAGTTTCTTTTCCGTCTGTCTTTTCCCCATTCATCGCTATTTCCTCATTTTTTATGGTGTCTTGAGTGCCATTTAATGGCCCTTTATTGCTCATGTAGAAGCCGTACTTCCCACCAGGATACCGATTCCCGCATTTAAGGCAGGCAATGAATCTTTCACCTTGAAAATCCCAGGTTAAATAAACGCTTCTTGAATGACATTTTCCGCATATCGGATGCGCCATAAGCAAGTTACCTTAAAGGCAGGGAGGACATCATCCCCCCTGCCAGCACAAGGAGGACGGGGTTAGGTGTTGCGTCAAAGAAACGCTTGGCAGTAAGCGCCGACGGGCCGCAAACACCGCCCACCCCGCAGAGCATCGACATGCCCATCTTGATTATTCAGATTCAATTTATCTTGCTGAATGTTTTCTACAAATTTATTCCTAATTCTGTTATTCGCTTTTCCTCCCGTAAAACAGCAGCTTTGATATTGTCTCGTGAGAAGGCGATAACTGCCTTTGCAATGACACCAGGCCACTTATCGGAGACAAGGTTTTCAAATGCCTTCAGTCTGAATCCGGGAATAGAAAAATCATGATGCATAGTGCCCTTGATGCTCATTCCACCATTCCTTACTAAAAACTCATCAAGCGCCACAAGAGAGTGATACTTGTCAACAAGGCTCAGAGCGAGCGCTCCATATTCTTTTGCAATCCGTTCAGCTTCACATCGCAAAAATTGACGAAGCACCTCGCCTCTTTGCCCCTCCAAATCTGCTACTTCCTTATTTGCGACCTCAAGTTTCCGATTCAATCCGGATAATGTCTGTTTTAACTCGGGAACCATTTTCTCCCTTGCGGACAAATTCAATGATTCTTCCTCTATTTTCCGGGTTATTTCATTGAAAGCATTTTCCATCATCTTGCCCGCTGCCATTTCCGCCAGAATATCTTCCCGTTCTTCCTGTAGTTTTTCCAATATAGGCGGTGTGGCGCTGGCTTCGGCAAGTAAGGTTTCTTTGTCTCTGATGAGTGCCATGATATCACCAAGTTTCTTTCTTGACTGAGTAACCTCATCCTGATACGCCAAGACATCTGACGGCTCCATTTCGGATTGAAAATAGGCGAGTTGGCTTTGTAGAGTGTTTTTTTTGTTCTCCAGCTTCTCTTGAGCTGATTCAATGCCGCTCAAATCATCCTCAAGAGATATCAATTCCTCCCGATAGTCGGTTATAATCTTCCGTTCCGACTCATCTAGTACACTCTCGTCAAAATCCCCGGATTTATTGATTATATATTTACTTCTTATGCGTGATAAAAAATTATCTAAGCTAGTTCGGACGTTTTTGGTTTCTTCACGCTTTTCGATTAAATTGTGGTAAATAGATTCCCATTCTGCTTTGCACCGCTCAAGTGATTGCAGAAGAGATTCCTTCTTCTGAAGATTTTCTCTTAACCCTACCAAACCTTGTGCTGATAAGGATTTAGAATTATTCTGTTTAGTCATTTTCAAGACCTCCTCGTTTTTTTTATAAATGACACTTGAACACGCGATTATGAATTTTTTCTCTACCAAATCGTCTGTGCGTACTCTTCGGCAAGGTGGGGGTTTTCAAGGCAAGCGAAATGAAACGCCTCTCCAAAAGAACATCCACGGTCTAAATAAATTTCAAGTGTTTTGTGCTGTAAGATGCTGCCCGGATCACCCTGCTCACAAAATTCCTTTGTTAATAAAAAAGGACGAATTAAGTTGACGTATTTTTTATGCTTTTCTGCATCTAAAGATTTCAAAAGGTCTGGATTCTTAGCTATGACGTAATCATAAGCCTCTTTTAAATTCATAAAAGGCCCCCATTTTTTTCCGAACTGATCGTATTCTGGAGGATTTTCCAGTACATCCAGTATCATGCGATTTATTACTTTCTCAGGATCGCTGGTTTCAGTGAATTCTTGTGCTGATAATACTTTAGAATCATTCTGTTTAGTCATTATTAAGACCTCCTAATCGTTTGGGCATACGCTTCAGCAATGTCAGGAATCTCCAAGCAAGCAATATGAAACGCTTCACCAAAAGAACATCCACGGTCTAAACAAATTTCCATGGTTTTGCATTGCAGAAGGCTGCCTGGATCATCCCTCAATTCACCTTCTTCAAAATCAAAAGCCATATATCCACTGCCTTGTGTGAAACGGGTCATATCCCCCTCAATCTGTGGTTTGTTTCCGGAAAGTTTGATGTGACGCAGGCTCATGTCCGGGTAAAAACCGACTTTTGAAATTCGGCGCTGACCATGCCGGAGTTCGTCAGCCACCGGTTTGTAGATAACATTTACATCGGCGAGGAGATAATCGCCGCGTTTAGCTAACGATTTCACCCAACCGTAGGCTGGATCAACGTCCCTAGCTGCTCCTATAACGACAGGCGCTTCGTGGTGCGTTGGATCATACCGTGACACCATTACAGTGAGAGTAGAATCATCGGCATGTACAGCACCGTTCCTACCCGATGCAACTTGTCCTTTTTTTAAGATCGGCAACCACATACTTTCTCCTTTAGTTAGAAAGAGTCCCGGTTCTTCAATCCGCCAGAGCGTTTTTTCGTTTCAATTTCGAGTGCATCGTGTTAATTAATCAGCATCTGTATTGCCGGGGCCGCACCCATAACCGACAGCAGAGGGCGCATGTCCGTGCGGGGGCATGGCAGCTACTAAATAAAGAATCTGTATCTTCCGAATTTTTCCTCTTTACGTTCCTAACGCCACTTTTGCGGTCTGGGCTTTACTGTTTGTAGAATTCAAGATCTCCTTGCGCAGCTGCTCAAAGTCATTTTTTAAGTTAATAGCAGGTACGGCCGCCTTTTCGATGAACTCGTCAAGTTCCTTTAAGCGATAATCTACAGCGCACAGATCCTCTTTCCGGCGTGTTTTGCCGATGAAATTATAGACTTCACGGCATTGCCCCAAGGGAAAGACCACTTCCTTTTCACGATCAACAAAATTGAGGCTTTCCTTGTAAAGCATAATATGCAGAGCATCAGCATAATCCTGAATAATCTCGCCTAAGTCTTGCCCAAATCGTAAAAACTCCGCTTCTCCAACATTGTGAGCTTCATGTAGCCAGGACATTGTCATCACCACATCACCCAGGGCATTCAATTTCTGGGCATATCCCATCATGTCTTCAATCACGTCCCCAGTCTGAAAAGGTTGTCTTTCTTCAATGTTTTCCATCCACATTTCCTCCCCGTTTTAAATTTTATCCTGAGAGACCGTTCAATACGGTCCTAGGTCGCAACCCTTTTCGACTTATATTCAAGTGCCGCTATGATGCCGTGCAACTGCTTCGGAGTGCACCAGAGTGCGGTATCAACCTTGAACATCTGCCTGGCTATACCGTCGGCATAGTGCCAATTGAGATCCATTGCAGTCAGCAACGCTCCGATCTTCTTCAGCATAGGTTCCTTTTCCCAAGGTGCGGAAGAATTCAGGGATGCAAGCTTCTTTTTACTTGTCAGGATAAACCCTTCGGCTTGAAATTTTCGTAAGAGCCTTTCATATTGGGCAAAGGTTAAATCTTTCGAAGAGGTCACACCGAACGATTTAAGCCGCGTTCGATAGTCTTTCTCTTTCAGCATAAGTTGATTCTTGGCGATATGAATGATCTGGATCTCCTTATGACCGATCTTCACCGTTTTCATGGCCGCGTGCCTCCACAGCCTTCCGCTGTCATTCTTTTTTTACAATAGGGACAGGTATCGGGAAGCATTGGACCGGTATCGTTGCGCAGCCTGAACCCCTTGTATTCGCCGCGCCGGCCGCCAACATATGTCCCGATTCCAGTGATGATCCCATGTGAAAGCAAACGATGGACAAGTTTCAGCGCATTATCGTATGTTGCACCAGGCACGGTAATAACCAGGTCTGGAATGGTAAAACCCCGCCGCTTGATGCGCATGGTTTGCCACATCTTTTGCCGAAGGGTTTCCTTTTTGATACTTCTGGCCATACCTTTCGTGCCGGGCATTGTTACTTGCCTCTCTGTTTCCGAAAGGTCGGCTGATCGTAGAAAAGAGGCCGATCCCCCCATTCGTTTAACGAAACCTTGTCCAAACCGTTCGTTTTGCCGAAGTTTTCAATCCTTGAAAGGCCGACAACCATGCGGCCGATATTGGCCCGGCTTTCCTTGTGCAGGTGATCCAGCAGATCATCGCTTAAAGATACTTCACAAAGCGTATCAGCCGTAATCCGGGCATCATCGATATCGATTCCCTTGAATTCGAGCCATTGCGTAATGCGCCGGGCGAAGCGCCCGTTCTGCTGGATCTTTCTGGCGATTTCCTCCATGCCGATGAGAATTACCGGTGTTCCTGTAAGATCATAGATATCCCGCATGACATCCAGCATGTCATCCTGTTTGAAGAGGTAATCCGCTTCATCGATGAAGATGACCCGTTCCCGTTCGGCCAGTTTTCCCACGATCCAGTCGATCATGACGGAGCGGCGGCGCATGGGTATCCCATCGAGTTCCCGGATCAAGGCTTCAAGGAGACTGGTCATGGTCCATCCCCGGTTTGCTCTCAGATAGATGCCGGATGCCAGGTTATGGGCGTAGGCCACAACGGTGCTTTTTCCTTCACCCGGTTCCCCCCAAAGAAGGCCCATTCCTTCCGTACCGATGGAACGGTTTTTAAGTTGGTTCACCGCCAGCATGAACCGTCTGACGTTCTTTGTCTGTGCAAGTGCAAGTCTCATCGATCAGTTCCCTCCGCATGAATTGCCTGTTCCGGTCAGGTCAAGAAGTTCTTCAATGGAAATATGGGATCGATATAGCCCCTTCATCCCATTGTCCTGCCAGGCTTCAAACTCTCGCTTCCATTGCTTTTGTACTTCCGTTGCCTCACCGTTTTTGATCTGATCCAAGATCCAGAAATAGATATCGACGTTATCGTTGAACAAACGCCGTTCCCGTCGCTTTTCCTGAAGATTGACGACCTTCTTTTGGGTTTCTTCAAAAGCAATAACTTCCGGTGGAACCTCCAAAGTCCCTGCCAGGGCTTCCCGGTTCTTCACGCCATCTCGATCCGCCACCGCCATAGACGCTTCCAAGAGGGCAGACGTGGTATATTCTTCTTTCGATTTTGGGAGTTCCCTGATGTTCTCCACAAGGCTTTCCCGGTGAGACAGGATTTCCTCCGGAACCGCTGTAATGCGCTGCTCTTTCGCCCTCTGCTTCATTTCCTTGCGATATTCGGCTACAAACTGTTTCTGCTTGTGCCTGATGTGGACGGCTTCGTCCTGGGCACTGATACCGTACCAGTCGGGACAGAGCCCCATGCAAAGGTATTCTCCGGATTCCAGGAAGCAGTAGATGCGGCCTAAATCCGCATGATCGAGAAGCACCTGGACACGCTTTCCCTCGTATCCGACCATTTCCGTGTTGAAATAGTGGCGGCGATTTACTTCCACACCCTTTTTGACAACCGTTCGCCATCCGCCATCTTTGGGTGCAGGGGAAAGAAGAACATCCAGGGCGCGTTCATCGGAAATATTGCGGATGGGCTCCATCCAGAACCGCACTTTTTCCGCAGGCTTCATACCGTCCAGGCCGTTGTGAGAATCGGTCATATAAACCGAATCAACCCAGCGGTCGCATATCTTCTGAAATTCACGTGCCGACAGTTTTACATCAATAATTTCACCCTTTTTCATAAGACGGGCGGCGAAACTCCGCCTGTTTTCAATGGCCTTGCGTTCCTCCACGTTGTGGCCTATGTAACCGGGTAAAAGCTCCACGATTCCGTGGGAGAAGGTCTGGATGAAGCGTTCTATGTGGGGCTTCGCTTCCGGCGTGAAAGGCGGGCAAAGATCGTGTTCTATTTCAAGGGCATCCAGGACCCGTTCCATATGATTTGCAGTAAAATCTTTCCCGTTGTCAGTTCTCAGGACCTCAGGCACGCCCCATTCGATAAGACAACGGCGGAGAAGGGTTGCTATCGCCTGGGCTTTTGATGTAGGGGTAATGAGGAGTTTGGGGCGTCGTGACCAGACGTCGATCATGGCAATGACCGTATGACGCCCGTCGGTAAGCATTATGTCAGCCGGGGATGCGTCGGCCTCCCAGATCTGGTTGAGTCGCACGATATTTTGTGAGCAACTGCCCACAGCAAATTGATATCTGGAGCGCCATTCATCCGGATTCTTGATTGCAAGAAGATAGCTGGCGTTGTCCTGACGATACCTTTTTACGAAGTGGGAAACGACATGGGAAGAGGGAATGGAGATGCCCTGGGGAATAAATCTCGCCTCCAGCCCCGCCATGATTTTCGGCATCAAAACATCCGGATGATCGGCAATCATGGCCTTTACAAAGTCGCGCTGCGTTTCGGTTAATTGTGTGAAGCCCTCACGGTGGCCATAGCTTCCCGCCAGACCGGCAAGCCCGTGTTCCTGATAGCGTCTTTCCCAGCGGTATAAGGTGGCCCTGTCAAGTTTTTTATTCTTTTTCAGAAATTCCGCGGTCCAATCGGGCAGGACAATCTTCCCTTCGTTGTAACGCTCGCGAAAGAGACGTATTCCCTCATCTTTCTTTGAGTTGATCGCCTTAATGAATGATGTCATGGCCGACAATATTTCATATCGCGCTTCGGCCTCACGCTTTCGGGCATCTGGAAGTTGGGCGAACCTGGCTAATCCCAGTTCCTTGGCCTGACGTCTGATTTCCTTTTCCCGTTTCAGGTCTTCAAGATAATTCATGGCAGCGACGTGACCGGTCATCTGTGGTGAATCAGAGGGGCCAATGGCAGTGGCGGATTGTGCGGCCTCCCAGGATAAAACAATTTGTTGAATGTCATCAGGCAAAGCGTAGGCGGTAAATTCATGATGCATTCCGCCGATACCTTCGCTTACATCAGATTCCCATCCTTCCTGCTGAAAACGGCAATAAAGGGTTGTCCTGGGAATTCCCGTAATAATCGAAAGCTGCTTAAATGAATATTTTGGAATCTCGTTCACGATCATCCTTCAACAGGTGGTTCAATTCCAAATTCACGCAGCCGTCCGTTCCTGGCGGCTTGAAAGAAACGATGAATCGTAGATTTCGAAACATGCTTTTCCGGTTGTTCCGGCCAATGTTCACGAATAAAGGCCGCGATATCTTCGAACCGCTTTCCATCTTTCCGCAATTGCATGATAGTGACGCGGATCTCCGGATCCAGCAGGCCGCCTCTAAGCCTTTGAGAAAGACATCTCTTGCGACCCGCCGCATTGAACCCTGCGGGAAAAGGCAGCTTTCGCTTGGGACACTGAGAAAAGGCCTCTTTGATTTCGGCCAAAGATTGCAGAGCTTTTTCTAATAATGAGATAATCCGTTGTTCATTCTCCATCAGAATTTACCCCGCTTGAGGTTGATCTGGGTGTTCATGTTGTCCGAGTTCGCTATGACACGTCTATCTTTGTCAACCGTGATGTTGATGGTATTCTGAACACCCTTCGTTTGCAGCCATTCGGAAAATTCTTTGTCAAAAAACAGATCTCCATTTGATTCAGATCCGGGATTGTTCATAATATCGGCCATCCATGCCGTCCCCAAAGTCGCACTTCCGATTGCCAATAAAGGCAGTCTGTATGCCGGAGGAATTGGCATCCTCATGGCGAGTGGTGCGTAATCCTTCGCTTTTTGCCCCCATGTTTTAAGCTTTTCCGCTTTATCGAGATTCATCGGCAATGGACTGCCAGGAATAACTGATCCCGCCGGCCAGTTGGTAACAAATACCGGTGTCACCCCGGTTGTCGCCTCTATTACTTTGCCTTCGGCAATGCCCGCCGCGGTGCTGCCCAGGTTGCCGAGCAGTTGCTTGCCTATTTTCCCCCCGAAACGCTTTCCCAGATAGGCGGTAAGCATGGCAAGGGCACTTCCCCCAGCGATTTCCTTTCCGGACAGTTCCCAGCCGCCCTGTTCTTTTGAGTTTATAAGCTTCTTGATTGCTGTTGTTATTCCCGCATCAATTCTCTGGCAGAATTCGTCCGCGGTCGTCAGCATAACATTTCGCAGTCGTCCCGCTTGATCGACGGCATTGTTGATAGCGTCGGGGAACTCACGATCGATTGTTCCTGCTGCATTCGAAATTTCACTGGAGAAATCACGCGCATTTTTTAGAAAATCGCCTTTCAGAAAAGCGACTGATGCGGTGATCGTTTCCGAATCGGCCCCCTCCAGAAAAGCGCTGACATATGAATGTCTTTGAGCATCTGTTCTTAGTGCATCATATTGTTTTTTGATGTCAGCGAATACGGCCAGGGCATCTCGGCGTGCACCCTTATCATCAAAAAATTCCACACCCGTGGCCATTTTGACCTTCTGCATATAAGTGTTATTGGTGAACAGGCGCGTCCAGTTGTCAGCTAAGGTGGCCAGCCGTTCCGGTTCTTGTTGGGCCTGAGAGAGGCCTTCAACGAAAGCCATTGTTTGTTCGATATCCATCCCCGCCCTTTGCGCCCCAAAGCCCACGCGAGGCATGATGCATGCCAGGTCTTCCATCTCGGCATTTCCCTGCTTTCCAGCAATGCGCATCTTGTCGAGTAACAGCAATGCCTGGCCAGGTTTGGAGAGATCTATATTAAAGATAGCCGCGGACGAGGTAAGGCTTTTCGTCAGAATTTCATTTTGCGCGCCTGTTACAGCGGCAGCCTTGTTGACGGCTTCAGTAACCCGGAGTGCTGCATCGAATTTAAGCCCCGCCTGGACGGCCCTGTTGAATCCCTGCTGCAACTCTTCTATGGGTTTGCCTGACTCTCTTCCCATCCGAAACAGTTCCTTCCGGAGACCGGCGATCTTTACACGGCTGATTTCCGCTGTTTGGCCGATCTGGATGAGGCTTTTATCCATCTGGGCCGATTGCTTGATTAACATGGCAGCCCCAAAGGAGAGACCCAGGGAGGCGATCCTGCCTTCCAGTGATCTGGCGGCGCTGCGCATCCGCTCGAATTCCCGGCGGGCCGCACCGCCAAATCTTTTAAGCCCTCGTTCTCCGGCCCCAAGTGCATTCAAGAGGCGGGTCGAATTCCCGGACAGAATCAGTTCAACAGTGTTTCTTGCCATATCAACATCAACCCTTCTTTCTGACCTTGTAAGTCTTTGTTTTCTGGGGGTTGATTAGTTCTCCATATGCCTTGATCCAACCCGCCATCTCCTCTTCGGTCATACTCAGGACTTCATCAAGCCGAAACCCCCGTTTCAGTAAGGCTAGAATCGGCTTTCTGATCGCCTTCCGTTCCTCCTCGAAACTCGCGGGTCCTGGAACGGACCCGGTTTGCTGCCTCCATCAGCGCGTCAAAATCTTCCTCGAACATGTTCAGAAGCAGGTCACCTGTAATTTTATCCTTTGGGATGTCGCCAAGACGAATGATCTGGCAGGCTGCCATGCATACAGAATAATAAATTCCATTCGCCTTTGCCCGCTCGTCATTCGCGCCTTCCATCATGTCCCGTACCAGTCTGGGCCGGATTTCCACTTCCTGATGCCGCTTGCCTTCGTACTCGATTCCGATAGGGAGAGTGAATTTTTCCGTAATCATGGTTCATTTTGCTCCTTTCATTTGTGGTTCAGCTCTGCCTTCACTTATCGCTTTGACTCTATATGCTGCTTTAATAACTTGATTTTGCTGTTAATCTCATTTTTGAGCGTTTCCAGCTTGCCGAGCTCGGCGGCGTAGAGGTCTTCGCCTGCGAAGAGTTTGCAGCCACGCTTCCTGGCCAGGAATTCTGATAGGACGTATGTCTCGGTTGCAACCTCAAAGGCCGGGGCAAATTCCAAAGGGAAACGCCATCCTTCACGGCTTTCGGCGCTCCATGAATCAAGTTGGCCCTTGCTTATTTCCCGCCCCGTCAGGCGTGACATTTCGGCGGCGACGACAAACCGATCTTTCTTGCAGGTTTTTAAGGTATCGGAAATGAGGTGTCGAATTTCTAAACCATAGTCCAGGCTTCCGGCTATGGGGTCTTTAGGGGTTGGAATCTCGAAAAGGGCTTCAAAATCCATTGACAATTGCCGACCATCAATTTTGCGTTTCATGGCAATTTCTCCGCTGTTCTTTTCCGTTGATTTTGTTTTCGTTTCGCGTATTATCCAAAAAAGCTTTGTGGCCCCGGTAGCGGGAACTGATCCGGTTGGGGTTGCCAGCAGCATCGTACCGCCAGGGCCAGAGATCTTCAGGCTTCAGGCCCAGGGCCTCGGCAATGATACGTTCAGACTTTGGATAGGGCTTATGCCTAACAACGGCCATGATTGATGGTGCTACACTGTGAAGTCGCGCCAGTTTGCTAAGTGAAGAATCGAATAATGCAAGCTGGTGTTTGATCCAGATCCAGGTTGTTTTTTCTTTTTCTTTGATGTCAATTGCTATCGTTTTATTATTCATGTGGTGTTAATTACACCCACACAAGTTGTATGTCAAGAAATAAATGGTGTATATTACACCGGAGACGCGTAAATGGAATACACTGCGAACCAAATAGCATATTTAAGATCTAGCTTAGATATTTCTCAAGAAGAGTTCGCAAAATCAGTAGGTTATTCAAGGTCCTATGTTAAAGATTTAGAATCAGGAAGGGTCAAACCATCACGCGCTTTCTTGGAAGCATTAAGAGCAAAATATGGGATCTCCATTGATGCGTTACTGAACAACTTGGGATCACAGATAGTTGCGGGGTTGAATGCTCATTTTTTAACGTCAGATCGAGGATTTATCTATCTATACGATTTTACAGACTCTGGTCTGGATGCTGCTGAACAAAAATTATTAGAATTTCTAGATGGGAAAAAATTCAAGATTATTGATGGAAGAAAAGTTAAGAGCCGACTTGCTTTTTTCTCTGAACTATCGGGCATGGAAGGACATCACGATTTTCACAAACACTTCGAACATTTAAGAAGCACAAGTGATTATGACTTTATCGTTTTGAAAAGGTTTTCGGAATCCCCAATGAAGAACCTAATGTGGGGTATATATAGGGATATCGCCCGTTATGTACCAAGTTCACTTATCGTTATCGATAAACCCAGTTACCTGGAGAAAAACATAAATAATCTTTATTACAGTGCATTTCCTATTCACTTTAAGGATTCTTTTGGGTTTACTCATCCTCCAAGGGATAATTGCGACCCTACAATGGAGGATGCCACTGACAAATGAAAGGGGTATCTGCGGCGTAGGGGGGCTCACCCTGGTCTGAACAGTCGCGGGCAACCGATCCGTGAGCCGAATCGGTCATAGCCCCGCCCATAATAAGGTGAGCGTTTGAGAAAGAGGGGGCCGCCTCGTCGAACTACTCAAACGAGCCTGATCGCGGACCGGTCAGGCCGTCGTCACCATTCCATTGAGTAACAAACCCGCCCTTCACACCTATGAAAAATATACCCCCAACAAACGAAAAGGTGTGAACCTGATCTGGAAGTGAATTTTGCTAATTTTCTGATTTTAGAGGGGCACCTTTGAGGTGAAAATTTGCGAATTTCAATTAGGTTTATTAATAAGATTTATCATCAATTTTTTTCAAAAAAAATTGACCAACATTGTTGCATCGCCATGTGTCGATAAATACACCATAACTATATGATAATATGCAGATATTCTTTTCTGATAACTTTTTTTCTAAAAAGTTGTCAGAAAGTTATCAGAAAGTTGTCAGAAAAAAGAGGTCATTGTCGGTAAACATAGCGATATAATTAATGAATTAGAAAAATAAATTTGTCGCAAATTATGTGTTAAATGACTGGAAGCCTGAAGTTATCAACAGTTTTGTCGCAAACTTCAAAAATCCCGTCTCAAAATCCATCCTATCCGGTAACTTCCCGTATCCACTCAACAAGTCCCGCATAAAAACTAAAATTCCGGCCACAAAAAAGGTTGTTAGCTTGTCGCAATCTATTTCTATTCTCACACTTGTAACCCCTTGCTTTTTGTGATTGCGATCAATTTGTGATAATTGCCCCGTTGAAGCCATCCATGACCTCAATCGAGGATCTAAGACGCCCCCGGTTGTGGTGGGCATATCTCATGACCATTGACGCATTCTTCCACCACCCCAAACGCTGCACATCATAAATTCCAACACCTGACTGAACCAAGCGAGTAGCGAATGTATGCCGTAAGTCATGAAAACGGACGTTATAGACTTTTGCCTTATCCGTGGCTATTTCACAGGTTTGGAACACGTTTCTATTCATGACCCGGGTTTGATTGCCGCTGGGAAACACATATTCACACAGTTTTCTTGCCTTTCTAAGATTAGCGGCAATTTTGTTAGTAAATGAGGAAAGTAAGCGTTCAAGTGGGGATCAGTATTTTGGGGATGCTTAAGAAAATCAAAAACGACGGTGAGTTATGCCATCCTGAACGCATTAAAATCAGATGTCGGTAAGGGAGAGAATATTACGGCTATCGACAATAATGTCGAATCTACTTGCATAGGTCATCTTATGTAACATTCTATAATCACATCAGATAATTTATTGTCTGGCTGTTGGTCGACATATTTTGCCGGTTAGAAGTTGTTCTGCTGACATAGAATGTCATTAATAATCAGTGGGTTATGTAAAGCACCATTCTATGGCATTCATTATGCATATTACCCGAGAAGAGATACCAATTTGGCAAAAAAAAACAGCATGTCAAATATAATATTAATTATAACAGATTGTTAGAATGCTTCCGCCTATTTCAAGAGGAAGCAATCCTTCCCATTTTCTGCAAAATAGTTGTCTCTTCAAAATTTATCAGCACCGAATACCGGAACTGAGACATTTGGCTGATGCGGTTATTCTACCTTTGTTGGTTTGGCTTGCTCTTCGTTCCATGCCGCTGGAGCTGCTTTAGGGCATCACACGAATGTTAGGGCCAAACGAGCTGATGCAGCCAACTGCTCACGCGGTGGCTGAATATTAGACTCACGACGGATCATGTGAGAAAAAATTGTGACTCTAAGATCGGAATTCGAAAAGGGAAAGCCCCTTAACCACTCCGGAGCCACATCAAAATAAAATATTACACGGTGAGCAAGGTGTTTAAACCCGAACCAGGACGTAATCTGGCAAATAAAAACATTGATGTCGAATTCTTACATCCATATTTGGCACTTACTTATTTGTTCCTGTTGGTAAACAATTCTGTTTTTCTATTGCAAGTCGAGCACACAAGTTTCATAAAATCCTTATTCTTAGCAGTTGTTTACATAAGCCATAGTTTCCTTTTTCTTGTACCCATTATTCTGTTTCTTGAGGGTCTTAAAAAGATCTTATATAGGCCCTTTCTATCCGGTATTTTAAATAAAGGACCTGTCCATCCCCAGTGGATTTTATACTGTATGGCCATACTATTGACATGGTCCCTTCAGGTTCTGATCTTTATAGATGGATTTATTTTTAGAATCTACAGTTTCCATATAAACAGTTTTGTGTGGAACTTGGTCTTCACCAGGGGCGGAATTGAGTCAATGGGTGGTGATAGGGCGACATTTATAACTTTTTTTGCCATCCTCTTGGGGTTTCTGATTCTTCAATCCCTTTTGCTGCTTCTTCTGTTGCGAATCGAGCCGATCAAGAGGTTCTGCCTATTGATTTTCAATAAACGGAGGCTGAGCCTATCTATCATAACGCTGATAATTTTGATGTTACTTCAAAATCTTACCTATGGTGTCAGTAAACTATATGCGTACACTCCCATACTGAATACCTCCGACGTTTTTCCATTATATTTACCGCTCACTTTCAATAAGTTGGCCAAATCCATGGGGATTGAACCCAGGCGAGCTCCCGGTTTCCGCATGAAAACGCAAGACAGGCCTCTTCGCTACCCTCTTGATGAGATCAAATTAAAGCCAATGCCCAAGAAATACAACATTGTCTGGCTCGTGGCGGAATCTCTGAGAGCGGACATGCTGGACCCGAAGATCATGCCCGCGACTTGGGCTTTCTCGGGCAAAGCATTACGTTTTGAAAATCATTACGGCGGAAGCAACGGAACACGCCAAAGCATGTTTGCAATGTTTTACGGTCTCTATGGAAATTACTGGTTCAGTTTCTTGAAAGAA
>Ga0302246_1001734_pt1 | contig 14500 bp, 24 predicted proteins | sample AAG_UR_Trp_MG_FD_193533 | JGI IMG/M metagenome (GOLD analysis project Ga0302246, IMG submission 193533) | Enriched activated sludge microbial communities from anaerobic digester in WTTP, New Holstein, Wisconsin, United States - AAG_UR_Trp | ecosystem: Engineered > Bioreactor > Anaerobic >...
CCAGGTATTTCAGCCTTTCGCTCATGCTTCCCTCCGTCAAGGATTGGACTGGCCCAATTGAGATATCTTCAGCACTTTCTGCGAATCCACCCGCACAAGGGGACAAAACTGATTCTGACGGATGGCGTCATCCACTTCGGTCATTTTCTGGATATTGAGGGTCACAATGTCCCGCAGATCCTTGGCAATACTGGCGAAGTCCCGGCATAGGGAAACGTTCGCCTCATACATTTTTCGTTGCTCCGCCATGTCGTTTTTGTACTGGTCCATGACCGCCCAGATGCGTCGGTTATCGAGCCACCACAAAAGCAGAATCAGACCGACAAGGCCAAAGTCGCTGGCAATTTTGAGCATGCTGGATAGGCTAAATGAATCCAAGGCGTTCCCTCCGTTCATGTTTTGCCTGGCAGTCTATGCAGCGGGTGGCGCCGGGTCTGGCCTCCAGGCGGCCCGCGTCGATTTCATCTCCGCAGTCGGCGCACAAGCGCGGGCCTGCCCCCGGTCCCGCACCGTGCACAGTTGCCGGCCGGGAGGGCAGGCCCTTTCTCAAAGGGCATTCTGGTGACCGCCCGAAATGCCGAGTCAAGGCATTTCGCCGGAATAATTCCTCGTTCTTTTGCGCCTGGTCGATCTCGTCCATTTCAGAAATTGAACCCCACTCCGAAACTCATGTTTGCAGCGATTGACGTACCCTCGATGATCAAGGTGCCGTACTGCCACCAGTCCCGCCACTGTCGCGGCAAAAAGTAGCTGATAACGGGGTGCAGGATCGCCGAGGCTATGAGAAACTTGTCCACGTCGCTTTCCCTGCGGTTCGGTCCTAAGAAGGGATTCGGAACGTACATGCCGCCGTGTTCGTTGGCGTAGTTGCGCTGGCATTTCTCCAAGAACAGCAGGCCGACGAAGGTGGCCTCCTTGATCATGTCCGCCTTTGTCCATTGGTTATTTTGCGACGTCTGACCCGCCGCAAATGCAACGCCGCTGGCAAGAATGATGATTAAAACCAGGGCAAGGATTGTCTTTCTCACTTCGGCACCTCGTCGTGTGTCATGACGCCCTTGAAAACAGTTTCGTAATATTTCGATTCCGCCCACAGGTCCGCCAGGTCGTCGGGGCTCCAGCCCCAGCCCGTCGAAGTAAAAAGGCCCGCCTTGTTAAGAAACAGTCCTAAAAGCTCGGAACATACGGGGTAACTCCAGTGGACGTACTGGGCGATCCGCAGGAAATGCATCGGTAGCCGCCAGAAGGGGTAGAACTTGCCGTCATATTTCAGGACGTCCTGATAACCTGCTTTGAAACGGCTACGGGTCATGCTCTTGTGCCGGACGATCCAAACCGGACACCCGACATACTGCGACAGGTTGTAATGGTCGATCCTCAGGAGGGACTCGTAGGTTTGCCCGGAGCCGTCCACGATCAGCAGGGCGTGGTTGTACTCCGCCTTCCCGTCCCGCGACAGGACGCGCTGGCCTGCGTTGATGCTTCGGGCCCAAAAGGAATCTGTTTTGACGACGCAGAGGTCGCCTGCTTTCAGGTTCAACATGACACCTTCCCCCTGTATTCCTGGATGCGCCTGGTCCACCCCCGCGCGAATTGCCGCTGGTCGGCACTGGGGCGGACCAGTGTCTTGATCGTGTCGATCAGGTGCGGATCGATGATCGCGCAAAAGTGAATAAACTGGATCCCGTTGAGGGCGACCATGAGCGCCCTGGGATCCCTGACACACCATTTATTGATCAGGTTGAGCGTGGCCGGTCCCATGACCCCATCGAGGTCAATGGGCTCCCCCAGGTAGTCCAAGGCAAGCTGGGCAATAAGGCAGGCTTTTCTCGTGCCGGAATTGACGGCCGTGTCGAAGATCTCGGCGGCGATGGCAATGTCCTTGACTCCCTGCAGTTTGAGAGGAGCCCAATAGAGCGCTTTATAGATTATACGCGCCTGTTCGGGCGTCAGGTCTCCGATCCCGATTACTCCAATCAAGCCCTGCCGGATGGCTTCCATCAGGGTCGTTTCCGTGATCCCGTACTTTGTACGCCCGCCCCGGTCCCCCGGGATATTGGAGTATTCCCCCTCCAGGCCCAGGGTTTTGTTGTAAGCGTAGTCAAATGCGTCCATCACGTTGATCTCCGAAAACCAAATAAAAAAGCCCGGCCCCGGAGATTGCTCTCCGGAAACCGGGCTGTGTAAGCCGCTATCGATATCGCAAATATAAGCGGGCGGGCCGCGTATGTTTGTCCTATCCTACTAAATATTCAGATATTTTCAAGTTTTTTCTGCAAAAAAACCCATTTTTTGCAGTGCTTACAACGGACCAGCAGTTTCTCCGCCGTGGCATTCATCAAAGGTTTTTTACATTTTGGGCATAGTATCAGCGGCCCCGCATCGCAAGGAATGATTTTGTCCGATACTTTTGCCACATATTCCGGGTTCAGCATGTTTTTTTCTCTTCGATGTGGAGGCGAAGCAGGTAGAGGATCTGCATGTCGATCGTGCGAAATTCCTTGTTTGCCTCGATCTCGATGGCAGACTTGATATCGGGATATCTATCCAGTTCAAGCGTGATCGGGCCGCTCTTCAAGTCGTTTTCCGAGCGTCCTTCAAGTTCTTCAATCTTTCCCTGATTTGCAATATCCGCCTTTACCTGTGTGGCTTTCTTCCAGTTCGGACGGATTTTTCCGGCCTTTATCCTGTCCGCGACGGCTTGCAAAGCCTGCACTCGATCTTCTCCCGTTTTTTCCTTTGCAGCACTATAGCAAGTATGGCAGAGATCTCCGACCAGGTTAAGATTGCCGCGTTCGCAGTTGCTGCAGGTCCCATTCTTGTTCATGTCTTCCTCAACCTCCATGAGATTATTTTCCCCGACCGGTTCGATCGGGAAGTCAAAAAAGTGATCGTCTGGCCGCCAGTCCGGCTTGCCGGTTTCAGCGCACAACTCAAACTGGTCCCCGACAATGAACGACTCGCGGTCTTCGCATCGCGCCCGTTCCGGGCAGTCATCGCAGTACATGGTCCCCCCTATTTATTTTATCCTGTCGATTCCCAGCTTCTTTTTCAGCCCCTCGATGCCCGCCTTGACGTCCGCGGGCAGGTTCTCCGTCGGGCAGAATTCTTCCTGTTTCCCATCGCGGCCGCCCGATATGGCACGCTGCTCTTTCTCACGCAGATCCCGTTCCGCCTGTTTCGATTTTGCTGTACGCTCCCGCTCGGCGATGCCGATCATGATGGTTTTCAGGTAATTATGATTATTCAGCGTCCGTGTAAATTCTCGCTTGACGACGATGTCCAGGGCTTCGGCGATCCCCTGGCGGCTGATGTCATATTTTCGCCTTTCAAAGGAGAACGCCTCGGCGTCGAACAGGCGCTTCATTTCATCCAGGAGGATCCGGTATTTTTTTGCCTTGAGCTTCAGGGGCGACACGCCGAACAGGTAGCAGTACGCCATGACCAGGTGCCCGTGCGCGCCAAAGGCGCTCATGGTCCGCATGATCGCGTTCAGGTCTTGTTCCAGGGTGAGCTCCATCAGGTCCAGTTCCTTTCGGCAGTAGGGGCAGTCAAATTTCATTTTTTATCCGTTATCCCTTTTAATCCAGTAGTTCCATATTCCCATCGACCAGGCATACGTGTACCAGGCCGACAGACAGAAAATTCCCCATTGATCGTGCTGGATGGCGGTCCAGAACCAGAAAGGCTGTGATAGGAAACCGGCAATATAGCCCCACCGCTTCCAGTGTTCCAAACGCCCGACCAGCCATATCGCCGCACCGCCCAGCAGGATGATCATGATTTGTGCGAAACAATCAACGTCGGGACGGGTCATACTTCCAGCCTCGTTCCCTGATCACCCTTTGCCACCCTCTCCGCCAGTCCCGCGTCTTTTGAATCTTTAATTTCGGTCATTTCGCAACTCCCTTTGCCGTTGAGCCGATCAAGTGCTCCCATGATAGGCTCTCTATTTCTGCTAAAGTAATCAGCAATTTGTCTTTTGGTGACTATCGGCATCCCTAAGCGCTTCTGCATTTTTGCAAGCTTTTTGTCGTCGGTTAGGTCAGTCATGGTCGGCCTCCTGCCTCTTAAATTCGATCACCCACACCCAGGGATCGCTTAACCACGGGTGCGTCTTGCCGTTGATGGAGTCCCAAAGAGCCTCGAAGTGATCTCTCCTTGTGTAAGGAATTTCTTCATCCGGGGGTCTCCATATTTTCCATCCTTTCAATTCAATGCCTTCCTTGATCGCATCCTCTTCCGTTATCTCCTGCAACCTCTCCACGCGCACGTTGGTAATCTCAAGGGTAATCCGGGATGCCTTTCTCGGCATGTGGATGGAGGGCAGGTAGTTTTTTCCCCACATCCATGATATAGCCGCGCACCCTGGTATTTCTCTGTGCGGCACAGTAACTATCGTTTCGTCAACCCTATAAGCGGCAATCGGAGCATATACTCCGGTTCCGGTATCCATACGCACAAGGCCCTCTTTCACCCAAAGCATGTCTCCGGGATGGCCGTAGGGACATTGCAATGGATTCCGCCTTTGTGTAGTACGTTGCTTGTCGCCCGATACTGCCAAGGCCCTCCACCCTCCGATATACCAGTATGGTTCACCATCATGCTCTTTATCAGGTTGCGGCTTAATCACCCGCCTCGTCATGCTCTTGCGCCCGTCCAGGATCGCCCGGACCATCGGACCGCTAAAAAGTATTGGTCGCTCTTTCATCCCCAGTCCTCGCATCCTTTTCGTTCGCCCGGTTTCGCCTCGGAATCGGGAAAACAGAAGCGCCGTTTTTCACAGCAGGCCCACCGCCAGCCCTTGGGGTTGCCAGACTTGAAGTCATAATGCCGGCAGGTCCAGCAGTACCGCTCACGGGCGCCGTGCAGGATCATCTAAATGACCTTCTCCGAGATCCGGGTGAGGATCTCCCATTGCTTCTTCGATATCTTGATCTTTTCACCCCAGCAGCGGAATCGCTCCAGGATGTCCTCGATGAAGGATTTCTCCCATTCCGTCAGGTCATCCCAGTTCAAATCGACGGCCTTCTCCAGGCGCTTCATCCAGTCGAATTCCTTTTTGGTCAGCATGGCGCCTGTCCTTTCCGGCGGGCGACCGCGTAAAAAGTGGCGACATCTACGTCGATATATTCTTGAAGACGTTCCGGCCCTAGAGGCTGCGTGTTCCATCCCGAGAATAGGCCGTACAACAGGTCGCCCGCCTCTGTCTTGCCGCACGTGACGACCTCATGTCCGTCCGGCACGCAGGCTGCCGCGCGTATCCAGATCCGGTTGGTGACGTCCACCGTCACCGCCGTGTTCTTCTCCGTCATGCCGCCACCTCTGATTTTCTGGTCTCGTAGTTGTAGGTTTCCACGGGCTTGCGCTCCGCGCCGATCAGGACGAGCTTCTCGTCGGACCACTTTTCGATCTTCTCCCGGTCCAGGGATTTGGCGATCTTGATCGCCTCGGAAAACCCCAGCTCCTCGCACTTCGCCAGGGCGTCGCGGGGGATGACCACGTGGTCGCCCTTGGCGTAGAGGAGGTTTCCGTGGTCCAGGTAAACGATGTCGCCGACGGCAAAAAGCTTGTCTTTTCCGGACCTCATCAACCGCTTGATCTCCACTTCGTTTGCCGATATCTCAGCGATGATCGGCGACATCTCTTCCGAGAATGCCCTGTTAATACGTGCTATTTCATCACAATGCCTTTGTCTTATGCGCGTCAGCGCATCATCCAGGTTCACCATGTCTTCGAGTATGGCGTCGGCCTGTTCCTTCAGGTCGGCAAGGCTTATTTCAGGCTGCTTTTTCATTGTCTTTCTCCATTTCCAATTTCATCTGGCCGAGCAGGTCCGGAAGCGATACCTTCTGTATTTTGGCCACGCGGGCCAGAATCCGGAGCGCACGGTACTTGGACCGGCGCAGGTAGGCTACCAGTTCGCTCCCGGCCGATGCCAGGTAGTAGCCGCCTCCCTCTTTCGTTGAGACGGAACAGATCGCCACGCCTTCCCGGCGCATTTTCGTGATCAGCGTCCGGAGCCGCCGGGTGTCGTTGATCCGGTTCCGCCAGGATTCGCCATAGACGGCATGGTAGAGCTCTCCCATTCCGATCGCCTTGGTTGCGCCGATGTGATTCGACAGGGCGGTAAGCAATTTGACCCGCGCCTCCGCATCTGTTTTAGCGTTTTCTCGCATCTGCTGTTCTCCTTTCCCTGCTAATAATGGCGCCCGATATTGCCCGGCTGGCACCGGACCGCCTCGGAGCCGGGCGGCACTGGAGGGTCCTTTGTTGTCTAGTTGATGACGGCGGGCCGGATTCCCCACCCGGCTCCATAGCGATCCCTGTTTCAGGCCGCTCTAACCCCGGCGCGACATGCCGCCGCCGTCATGATTCAATTTCATCCATCCCTTGCAGCTTCCTGAGCACGGCCAGGAGCCGTTCCAGCTTGTCCACGCTTCGGCACCATTCCAGGCGGTCCACGCCGCAGATCTTCTTTGTCAGCCCGGGGAGTCTTATTTCGCCGTTTTCAAGGTTCGCGGCCTCCTCCCTTACCCGGTCCATCAGGGCGGTGAGCTGGGCGTCTTCCGGCTTCTCCTTGCGGGACTTGACCGCACGCCATCCGTGCGACTTCAAAAGCCGCACAAAGTTTTCGAGCTGCCCGATCGTCATGTCCGCCGTGCTTTTCACCTTGAAAGTCGAGAGCATCGCCTCGTAATACTCGTCCGACAGGCCCATCTGGGATTTCGCCACGTGGATCTTGGCGATCAATCCCCGTCGCTGGCCGGCCAGGACCTTCTCCCCGCCGCGCACATGGCGCAACGTCTGCCGGTCGTGTCCGTAAAGGGCAGGCTTCATCTCAGGACCTCCATCCGGTAACGGTCACGGTTGGGGATGTTGTAGAGATCCTCCACGCCGGTGCCTTTGGCGGATACCCGCCGGCCGACCCTGGCAATCATGCCGTCCTTGCGCAGCTTCCGGATGATTTCCTGCACCCACTGATGATCCGCCTCCGAGAGTCGGGCAATGTCCCGGCTGGAGAATGTCCCGGCGACATAGATGGCCTTGTGGATCTTGGGCATTATGACCGCCCTGTTTCGGCGTTGCCATGCGGTGTTGTACCGGTATAAAGGTTGTCGCCGATTCTGTTGTACGGAATAACCGTCCGGCAGTACCTCGCCCCGTGCCGCAAAATCCTGCACCGCCTGGCGGACCCGGCGTTTGCTCTGGCCTGATGCCAGCTCCAGGGCGTCGCAGATATCCTCTGCCGTGTATGGATCCTGCCGTCCGGACATCCACGTCCGCATGCGGGCGGCCAAACCGGTTCTAGGTACTTTTGATGACATCTTTCACCAGCTCCGCCGTGATTTCGTTGATGCCGCTGGCCGTCATGGCCCGTTCGATCGCCACCGCAAGGGTTAAAACGGGGCGCCAGTCGCCGCCGCTGTGCCGCTGGATCATTGCGGCAACGTCCTTCCCGGCCTTCAGGTTCATAGTCTTGCTGATAAAAAAGAGGATGTCCTCCTGGGTGACGGGCGAAAATTCCAGCTTCCGCCGGATCCGTGAGGACAGGCGCCGCCGGCTGGCGATACGACCCTTCAGATCGTCCTCGCCGATCAGGATGATCGGGCAGGCGTAGCGCTCGTTCAGGTTCCGGAGCATCTCCAGGATCTGCATGGGGAGGAGGTCCGCCTCGTCGATGATGATCAGCCGACGGTCCTTTGCCATCTCCTCGCCGATAATGGCCAGGCAGGCTTCCGATCGGCTTGGCCGGACCTTCGACAGTTCGAAGGCAATCTCCCGGAGGACCATCGCCGGGCTGCGGACATTCAGCGGCGGGATATAGATGGCCTCGGTCTGGGTGGCGTAGTGCTTGGCCGCCTCGGATTTCCCGCGCCCGGCGGGCCCCGTCACCATTGCCAGGGACGGCCCGATCAGGCTGCCCGGATTGGCCAGTTCGTTGCAGACGTCGTTGAATTTCGATGTGTTGCCCGTGGTAATAAACTGATTGTTCATCGTTCCTCCTTTATTCCGCCAGTTCCGCGATGAAGCGGTAGTATTCCTGCTGGTCCGGTGTCAGCCTTGCGTGATGTTCCTCTCGAAATGCCCGGTCCTCGTCGCTGAGTTCGCCGCCCGCCTTCATGTACCTGATGCACCATTCGTAACGCGCCAAATCGTTCAGGAATATGGCGGGCCGAGCGGGCAGGGGCTTCTCGTTGCGGACCGGCAGCGCCTGCAGCGCCTCGATCTGGGCGACCTTCCGGTCGAGTTCCTCCTGGGTGTATTCCCGGGCGGCCTCCCGCCGTTCGTCGGCGAGCCGTTTCTTATCCGCACCGATCAGGGCGGCCGTCTTCTCCAGGGGACTCACCTCGGAGTAGTTCCGGAAATCGGGGACCGCCTGGGTCAGGGCACGGTACGTGTCGGCGATCCGCTTGCGGCGTTCGCGCTTTTCGACGATCTTGCGCTCCGCCAGGTCGGCGTCTTTCATACTCGAGTACTCGACCGGATGAGCAGTGCACAGGTAGCGGCCCTTGTAAAAGACATGGAGGGCGTCCGCCTCGATGGGGGCATAGCGGAGATCCACCCGTTCTCCGTGCAGGTTCAAAAGGGCGTCATGCTCGAATCGCTCCCCGTTGAACTCAATCCGGCCCATGTGGACGATCCGGCTGGCCTTTGACAAAAAGATGAGGTCCGCCGCCTCGTCGGAGATCCGGACCGGCCGCCATCCGGCGTTGTAGCAGGCTTCCAGGCATGCAAAGGGCGTCGCCTCTTTCGGTTTCGGCTTCCAGGCCCATTCACGCAGCACCCCCCGGTGCGCCTTAACCCTGTTGTAGTAATCGACGGCCCGATAAGCCCAGAGGTAGAACTCGGAGGCCAGGAGAAGCTTCCCGGATGCGGCGAGCCGTTTCGCCTCCTCCTGGTCCACATCCTGCTCGTGTATTCCGTCGGACAATCGTTTGACGTTTCCCGGGATCCGGAAGTGGCTCCGGAGGATGTTCTCGAATACGTCGAAGGTGCCCTCGATCATCTTGGCCTTGGCGTTTTTCACGATGGCGCGCTTGTGCGTGCCGGGCAGGATGATGCAGGGGTTCACCTCCTCGGCGTCGATGTCGAGGATATCCATCGGCTGCTCAAGGCTGGCCTCCCAGGCCATGCCGAGCGACCGGATGTCCGCCATGATGCCCATGACGTATTTCGACACTTCCGGGCGGCCGTTGTCGGTGTAGATGCTCCCGAACGCCCCGAAGACCCGCATGCCGACCCGCAGGGCCAGGCCGATGAGCTGGGCGTCATACCGTTTATCGATGGCTAGGCCGTAGATAGTCCGGGTCCGCAGGTCCTGCCACATGTAGCATTCCGGCCGGAACACCTCTCCGGTCTCGTCGTCCACCACCCAGAAGTCGAACCGGTGCTGGTCGCCGACGAGCATCTCGAAGGGGGCCAGATCCGAGTAATCCCGCAGGACCGGCGGCAGCATGTTGTCCAGGGAGCGGAGCCCGCCCTTCTGGTAGGCGAGCAGCAGCGGCGTGACCTTCTTGTTGTACCACCAGCGGGCGGACGCTTCGCCGCCGATCTGCCAGCCCCGCCGGTGCGCCTCGATGACCAGGCAGTCTTCGTACAGGTCTTTCATGTCGATCTTCCGGTGCTCTTTCTTCAGGCAAAGGCCGATCCACCAGTCCAGGGCCTCGGGCGTCCAGACGCGGGCCTCGTCGGCGCCGGCCTTGGTGTGGCGCAGCCCGGCAATTCCGGCCTTTTCGTATTTCTTCATCCATCGGTAGATGGCCTGCCAGGTGACGTCGTTGCGGACGGCGACCGACTCGATCCATTTGCGGCGCCCCTTGCTCCAGTTGCGGGGCATGTCGTCCACTTCCCGGAGGATCCGGAGGATGGTCCGGATGCGAGGGTTCCGCAGGTCGTCTTCGGAGATGGCGGTTTCGGGGGTCCAGGTGTCGCGGCGGGCCGCGGTGGGGAGCAGGGCATCGGCGAATGAGGGGATCGGCAGTTCGCAGGCCGCATCGACCACTTGACTGGCCGTGGCGGGCGCCAGGACGGGGAGCATCTCCGCCTTGATCCCTTCCTTATTAATAATGGCGGACTGGATGTCGGAGGGAAGGGCGGAAAAAGGGTATTTCTTGGTTTTTCCGCCACGTCCTTTGCCGTTTTCCTCAATATACGGCCAACACTCCTTGTTAGCTTTGATTTCGATCGCCCTTGTGGACTTTGCTGACACTTCGGCGATTTCTTTAGCCGTGTAGGTCTTTTCGTTTGCCATGATCCGCTACCTTGTAAGGATCCAGGCGAGGTATCCAGACATCGTGGCCATCAGGATCCAGCAGGATTTTTTCATGGTTTTTCCGTCGAATATCCGATCGAACCAGTCCAGTGTCTTGTCTCGGAAGATGATCTTGTCCATTTGGGTCCCTTCCTTATTTATTATGTGTGCGGAATGTCCGCTTCAGCTTCTGCAGTTCCGTCAGGGCGTCGTCGATCTTTCCCAAGGTCAGTTTACGTACCTCGTCGCCGGTAATGATCTGGGCACCTTCCATTTCGGCCTGTGCTTTCAACGGCTCGATGGAGCTGGTCACCCGCTGGATGGCATGGAGCAGCGCCGCCGTCGGGGGGTATTCGACGGGCTTGCAGATGTGGTTGTTCAGCATGTGGATGGAGAGGCTTTTCCGCTTGTCGTTTTTCGGCCAGCCGAAATAGTCGTTAACTGCGTCGCAGACCTGCTCGCGGGACAGGCCGCTGTCCCGGATGGCCTTCTTCACGGAGACGGCTATCTCGATGCAGTATTCTTCATATCGATATTCGGGGGACGCCGGGCGGGGAGGGTTGTCCCGGAGGAGCTCATCACGCAGGCGGGCGTAAGCCTCGATGGGCTGATCGAAATCCAGGACGGACTGCCTGGTATCTAATTTATTTCGTTTCTTTGACATTGATTTTCCCTCTTTTATGGTTTACTACTAAACCTAACCGGCACGGTTACATGACCGCAACTTTTGACGTTTTCCGTTTCGGTCCCCGGTTGTAGTATTCGGGGAACACCTGCCGGTGGTCACGGCCGATCGCATCGGCTACGGCCCGCATGATCCGGTCGGAAGTGCGGTGGCGGTGGATGATTATAGAGACGGACATCTCGGAAACTCCCAGTTTTTGGGCGATGGCCTTCTGCGTGATGCCGTTTTTCTTGAGGGCGGACTGAATGTCTGCGGGATGCATGGATTAAACCTCGTTGGTGATTATTAATTTGTTATGGATAAGATTCGGGGTATGTCCGATACGGAAATTCGCAGGGCGATTCTTCAAAAGCTTTACGATTTGTTTATGGATCGCGGGAAGGCTGCGGGGTTTAAGACCGTTGAGCTTGCCCATGACTTGGACATCGACGTTGAGGTGATCGAAAGACAGATGAGAGCCCTCAAGGCGCTGGGATTGGCAGACCGAATCGGACAAGTGAATTTTCGCATAACCGAAGACGGCATCATGGACATCGAAGGCCGTGATGCGCCAAATCCATCTGTGACTCATGTGTATAACAGCATTGAAGTCAGTGGCGGCTCTATCGGAAATATTAATCAGGCGCATATCATCAACAGCCCTTCTCAGTTTCTGACTGAATTGGCCGAGGCGATTGAAAAACACCCGGACATTGACCCGGAAAAGAAGAAGACGTGGACGAAGACGCTGTGGGAGATGAGCAAGCACCCCCATCTTCCGGCGTTGATTGAAGCAGTAAAGCAACTTGTTCCTGGGTTAGCGCCCTAGAATCACCAAACGTTTCATAGGCCGCTTCGCTGCATAACGATTTTATAATGAGATAGGCTTGGTTGTGAATGTTGACGAGCATGAGATGGAGGGCTTTGAGAAAATCCGTTTCAGGGACATTTCTATAGCCGCTGAAACCCATGTCATCATCGCAGCGCAGAAGTGCACGAATTTTTGTGTCGATTTCATGTTGTCTGGGAAGTGTTTCATAACGGGTGGAACCTATAAGGATATCGAGGGATGTTTCACTGATGGAATCGATTTCAAAAAGCAGCAGATGAATGGCTTTTATAAGATCTTCCCGTGGAACGTCTTTGTAGGGGATGAATTCTTTTGACATGTCTTCCTCCCTTTTGTTTTTCCCTTCCGGCTGGTACCCGGAATGAAAGTTGATGTCTAAAGTGAGTTGATTTATTTATAAGTCTTATAGGATGAAAATTTCACCTAGTCAAGTGAAATATTAATTTCGCAGTGTATTTTTTCATTTGCGCTTGTATCGGAATTGTATGTGATTGATTCTATTATGTTATTATATATTTCGCTGTTTTTCGTTAGTCATTTCGTTAGTCGAGCGATAACAGCGAAATAATTTAACGGTGAATAAATGGATTTCGAAGAGAGAGTCTCCTGGGTAATAAACAATGTCAAAGAGAAAGAAAAGCTAACCAATATCCAGTTAGCTGAAATTTTAGGCGTCGATAAAAACACTGTTCGCGCCTATGCGAAAGGTAAGGGAAGTTTAAAAGGGTGTGCTCTCTCGGCGATTGTTAAAAAGTTTGGAATTAACGCAGAATGGTTGATCGCCGGTAACGGTGAGCCCTTTCCCGGAGCCCGCCAGAAATATCCGGAAGTATGCGGACCGGAAGACGAGTCCATTGTTTCCAGCATCCCCCGGGCCACGGCCAGATCCGACGCTCCCGTTGTTGATGCCCCGGCATTCCAGATCGACCTGGGAGAGGATGTGCGCCTGGCGATCGAGGTGCTGTCGTCTGGAACTCATTACGCATCCTCGCTGCATATGAATATCCGTTCATTCGCGGCAGCCGTGACCGACAACAGGCGCCTGACTGCGCTTGAACAAAAGATGCTGGACATGGATGAAAAAATGGATAGGATGATCAATCAGAACAAAGCTTTGCAGACAGAGGTTAACCGCCTCAAGGCGACATACGAGGACCCCGATGGAGGAAGCGGAAGTCTCACCAATACGTCCGGAAACGGCTAGACAACATTATATTTATTACGTTTCCGGACGGGAATACTGAAAAAGGACGATACAATAAAAGCCCGGCGCAAGCCGGAAATGATTCAAAAAACATCAAATATCTTCACCGGGGGGAGTCATGAGAAAATTTCCGATATTCATCGTCTGATCACATCCTAAAAGAAATCATCCTGTTTCGTATTAAGCTTTAAGTAATTAATATCATATACTTATTAAAAAGGAGGTTATGTTATGGCAACTTTCATTGTCACTATTGTGGTATGTGCTTCGGCGATCTGGGTCTATCTTGATGCGACAAAGAATAACATCGGCAAAATTCCCGGTGGTAAGGGCATGTTTAATGCGTCGGCTGGTGCTTGGGCAACCGTGACACTGCTGCTCTGGATAATCGGATTCCCGGCATATCTGATTAAACGAAACGCGTTAATTGCCGCGGCACAGGAGAATCCCGTTGCTGTTACGGGCAGAGCAAAAAAAATCGCCGTCTTGGTTATTTGTTGTTGCCTTTATTTATTGATATTTAATATTGATCTATTGACTAACCGACAGGACAACGCGCAAAGCAGCACGGTGGATCAGGCCGCGGATCAGAGTGAGCAAGCACATGCCGATATGCAGAATACTTCGTTCAATACCTCAGATAAATCAATTAATACAAACGGCAATGTGCTTGTTGCCGTTAATAAGATTGACAAAATGGGTAACACTTCAGTTTGGGACACCGCAGATCAAGCATCAACGGAAACACTGACAAAAAGCCCGTATTCCGCTATAGGAAAGTTAAAAAAGATTTCCGGTAGGGTATATAAAGTGGAAGAACTCCCGCCGGGAGACTTTCAGGGACGATGGTCAGAACTTCTTTTATTGGCAAATAATCCAAACTCTCCACTTGGCTCAACAACTGTAGATTTTATGTATAATGGCGATATTTCCAAGGTTCGTTCGGGACAAAGAATGACCTGCGCCGGTTATTTCGTGGGGACATTTGAATCAGAGAACGCTATGGGGGGTAAAGTTGAAGCGGTAGTGCTGGTTGGTAACGATTTACGGTAAAAAGGATGTATTGCACTTCCAGGCCGGGTGATAAATCCGGCCTTTTTTTGTCGCCGATTTCATTTCTCTATCCACATGGTATCAAATAAAGAGTCGCATTTTACCCAGGGGCGACCGTGCGTCAAAAATATCAATGCGGCGCGCGGCGCAAAATAAAAAATACCGCGATATGATTAAGAAATAATGGCGCAAATAATCTCTTCATATATCAACAAGTCCCATCATATCCCACCCAGTCCCTTGTCACCGATTACGTTAATCCCCTCACTCATATACTTTTTCGATGGCGTCGGAAATCCTTCCTGACATGATGATCGGACGACCGATGACGATGTAATCCGCTTCCGCCCTCAATGCATCCTCGATCACCCGGAAATTCCTGACCGAACCCAGTATGTATTCGTAATCGTTCATGAGGGCAATATCCGCATCGGATCTGAAAAGCGGGCTGAAGCGGATGTTAATTTTTCCGGT
>Ga0302246_1001739_pt1 | contig 14456 bp, 21 predicted proteins | sample AAG_UR_Trp_MG_FD_193533 | JGI IMG/M metagenome (GOLD analysis project Ga0302246, IMG submission 193533) | Enriched activated sludge microbial communities from anaerobic digester in WTTP, New Holstein, Wisconsin, United States - AAG_UR_Trp | ecosystem: Engineered > Bioreactor > Anaerobic >...
CCGATGTCCTGGCCCTTGTCGTAGCCTTCGCCGTGGAGTTGGGCGCCGTTGGACATGCCCGATTTGACGGCTGGCATGGATTCGCACCCTTCGTCCCGGTCTTGTTTCGAGGCTTTAGCACAGTAGAAGAACCGAGCAGCGGAGCCGCTATCGGCTGGCACATCTTCATCCCACTGCACTCTCATTTCATAACTACTCGCATCGTACCCCGTATCTTTGTTTGTGAAGCCAGCTTTCCTTGCCCCGCTTTTCGTTTCTGGCATCAGTTCCAGCACTTCTTCGCTGCCATCGTGTATGAAGTTCGCAGGCCAGCGGCCTTGATTGCCCCTACTTACAGCCTTGAAACCCCAGCCCTGCCCTCTTGTGTCCAGCTCTTTAGCATCGTCCCTGCTTACGCTTATGTCCTCGCCGTCTTGTAACTCCACCCTGCACCCATCAATGTTTATCCCGCCTACTCCCCACTTCAGTACATTTCCAGCCACCGTGCCGTCCAGCGGCTTGCGGGCAAGGATGATAGGCTCCCATGCTGGCTTCAGCGCCGTGCCCCAGCCGTCCCACTTGGCGGCAAGGGCGGTGGCGGGAGCGGTGATAGGCACGTCGCAACCGACCTGTGGCACCCCAGTCGCCTTGCCAGGCATATCGTGTCGCCCCGTTTCTGGAGCCGCCGTAGTCCCGCGCTTGAACCCTACCACTTCTCTTTCCACTCCCGCCGCCTTGTCTATCGCCTTGGACACGTCAAGCGACTTCGGGAACCCGCTCCCGTAAACCCACATGATGCAGTCCCGAATCTCCCAGCCCGCATCCTCAATGGCGCACGTCAGGCGGTGGAACGTCCGCGTGCCGCCAAAGGCCAGCAAGTGCGCGCCGGGCTTGCAGGCGTTGAGAACGGCTTTCCAGTAGGGAACGCCGGGGACGCCGTGGTCCCAGCCTTTGCCCATGAACTTGAGTCCGTAGGGCGGGTCGCAAATGCAGGCGTCGGCCAGGCGCGGCAGGGTGGGCAGGATGTCGCGGCAGTCGCCGCAGAAGATTTCAAATTCTCTGATTGGTGGCATACTTGGGCATTAAGCCAGGGGCAGTCCTGGGGTTATGCGGCAGCGTTTTTGATTACGGCATTTCCAGTATCTCAATTGGTTTTTTGTCTCACCAAGCATGTGCCGAGCCTATCAAGAGCCGGCCCGGGCGTCAACAGCTTTGTTTGCGGCAGTTTTTGCCGCCTTGGTGGCCTGCGACGGCCAGGGCTTTCTTCGGCTTAACCCCGGAGGCTGTCTCGAAGGAGTCATTTCAGCAGTCACGCATCATTAAACTGGTTTCAGGTTGACTGTTTTGGGCCATTTCCCGCCAGGGCATTCGTTTGCAATCGCCCATCGGGCTTTCCCGAGGCATCCCCATTCCCGGCGCAGGTCGCAAAGCTCGGTGAAGGATTCAACGGCCTGGTGCTCACACGCCTTGCACGCCGCCTCGCGGGCTGGGACAAATGGCGGGCGCGGCCTCGGTCGCACAAGAGGACTCGGTTTGTGCGTCTTTACCGGCTCGCCCGGCTTGCGGTTCAGGTCTATCACGCGCATCAGCCAGGCTCCACTGCCACAGAACCCCCAAAACACCCAAAAACCCAAAAACCTAACTTCACTCATTCCAGTCACTTCCAAAACCGCCCAAAACCCATTCACAACTTGTTCACAGTCCCAAAACTGTTAATAAGTGTCGCTTTTTACGGGGTTGATACCCCCAAAACTGTTAATTTGGTGAATAACCCGCCAACCTTATTCACATTCGCCAAAAACACCCCATTTTGCCTCTCCTATGCCAACCTCCGCCGCCTACATCGTGACCCCGGCCACAGCACCAAAATCTCCCGCAAACCACGCCTACAAGTGCACCATTCCGGCTCTCTCCGCCGCCCAGTCCAAGGCCGAAAACCACTCGTTTCCCTAAGAAATAACGCAATACCAGCCCGGCCAGCACGGGGGCGCTGATGGGGTCAAATATCCATCCTGTGTGGTTGAGTTGGAGGCTGGTTGATGTGGAGATGAGGAGAGGAGTAGTAGTAGGTGCTGTTGTGCTAGAAGTAGTTGTGAGTGTGTAGAGCTAGTCTATTTGTGTTAGAGGGAGTGAGGAGATACTGGACAAAAAATGTTATGTTTAGTTGGGGTGATTTGGTGTAAGTAGTTGTGATTGGTGGGTTTAGGTGTTAGTGGTTGTGGGTTGGTGTGAGGATGTTATGTTTAATTGGGGTGTTGGTGTGGCGTGGTGGGGTGTTTTTGTTGATTTTGTTGGGGGTTTTGGGGTTGGAGTGGTGTCAGGTGGGGTGTAGTTGGGGTAAGTGTGTTTGGGTCGGCGGTGTTTGTAGAAGTAGGTAGGTTGGAGTTGGGTAGGGTTATGTGCTCGGGCGAGGAGTTTGGATGGGTATTGGCGGAGAGGAGCGAGTGGGTTAAAGGATTTGGTTTTGGGTTCTTTGCCGGCTTCCTGGACGGTTAGCTTGGTGTAGGGGTTGTAGGGGGATTTACGGGATTTTTCTGAGGGATAGATGGGTTTGAGGGTTTTGGTAGAGTACGGTTTGATGGGTTTTGGTTTTTGGGTTGGTGGGTCTTTGAGGGTTTTGAATTTTTCTGGGTATACGCGTTCGAGAGTGACGCGCTCGATGAAGTGCTTTGGGCCGGAGAGGAGTTCGAGGCCGACGACTTTATAGAGGGATAGGTTGGGGAGGGTGACGAAGGATTGTAGTCTTGGGGGTTTGCCGAGGCCGAAGCGTTTGTCTTGGAGGTAGAGGCGTTGTTCCCAGAAGGCGAGTTTTTGTCGGATGTAGGCTGGGTTGATGGATATTTTGTGGAGTTGTTTGCGTTCTTTGGCGGATACTTCGACGTTGCCGAGTTTCTTGGGGGGTATGAAGGAATTTGGGATTCGGGGCATTGTAGGGGCTATTCTGAGCGATTGCGGGGGTGTTTAGAGCGGTTCATGCCCTTGAGTTGGACGTTGTAGAGCTTTGCGAGCGCCCAGACTCGTTGGCGGCTGACGCCGTAGAGTTCGGCAAGTTGGGACGGGGAGAAGTTCGGGTCAAGGTCATAGTCCTTTCTCGTCAGAAAGGCTGCCGGCAATTAAAGCGCTGCCTATGACTTAAAATAATCTGTAGTTTAATTGTTGGTTGAGCATATTCCACCTAAAAGTCTTGTCGTTTGCGATTAATAGCCCCTCGTCCTCCAACTGAAAGCGCTTGTCAAAATCGTGTACCGTGTGCCCGTCCGCCTTGAATGTTACCGGGCTATCCTTGTCCCACTTGAGCATCAGCGCCCAATATTCGGGGTATTGCTTACGAAGTAGGCGAAGCTGATTGACGGGTTGATAGTGGCAGAACCAGCACCCTCCTCTTGCACTTTGTGTATAGATTGGAGACAATAGGTCAAGTTCCTCACATATCTTTCTTGCTTCCGCTTCGGTTATATCGTGTTCAACCAACGGAGACCGCTTTCTGTCTGTCAAGTTGTGGAATCGGTTTGGTTCGTCGGCGGCAATGCCTATGTATTGGGTAATGTTTTTATCTCGCTCAATCTTGCGAAGCGGCGGCATTTTCAACCTGCTTTGGCATGCGCTTTTACGCATCATCGGCCAGCCAAGTATCGTCCCATGTCTATTCGATTTTTCGCCCCGCTTTTTGTAAAACATCCCCTCATAAGTCAACGCGGTTTTCAGATGCTCAACTTCAATCCCGTACCGCTCCTTGATAATCCTGTCAGCCTTTTTCTTAAACTCCACCATCGGCGGCAGGTCGGCGTGTACGGTGTCGGTTGCCATGATTTCAACGTGGACGATTCCGTCAAGCGGCATGTCGTGCTGTTTGATAATTTCCAACATGGCACATGAATCTTTGCCGTAACTTAACGAGGCTATGTATTGCATTTCCCTACACACACTTTCATTTCGTCATAGTCCTTTCTCGTCGAATCAGCAAGGGCTTTCCGTATACGCTCGTTTGCTATGTCGCAGTAGTGCTTGTCCAGTTCAAAACCTATGTAGTTGCGGTTGGTGTTCATACAAGCTATTGCGGTTGTGCCAGAGCCTATGCAGTTATCAAGAACCGTTTCGCCCTCGTTTGTGTATGTTTTGATTAAATATTCGAAGAGAGCAACTGGCTTTTGTGTTGGGTGAAGTCCTCTTTTTTCCGACCTATTTGAGATTTCAATAATAGACTTAGGATATGATTTGTCATAAGTAACCGGGTGGTCGAACCGTTTTTGTAAAGGAGCAGTTTCAAATTGCTTTTGTTTATGCTTAACGGTTATCGGTTTATCTTTTGGTGTCATAATGGGATAGTAATTCACTTTTTTTCGACTGAACACTAGGACATCCTCATGAACCTTCATAGGAGCAACATTGCATAACGCAAAAGATGCAGATACTTTTTTATCCCACACCCATTGATGACGGAATAATTTAGGATTGCTCATAACTAGCGCGCTGGTAAACGGTTGGCTCGCTGTCAAAACAATAGCTCCATTGTCTTTTATAATACGTTCGTATTGCTCCCATAGTGGCTCAAAAGGAATGATTGAATCCCACTTACAAGCAGTCGTTCCATAAGGTAAATCGCACAGAATCATATCGATGCTTTTGTCCGGCATCCTTTTCATCCCCTCCAAACAATCCTCGTTATAAATCCTGTTTAATTCAATCATCGTCGTAGAACGCGATTTTGCGGCGGTTATGGCCGATGAACTGGCGCCCGTCGGTGAACTGGTAGCCGTGGATGGCGATGAGCTTGCGGGTCTTGGCCCACGAGAGCTTGAGGCGTTTGGCGGCCTCGGTGATGCTAAGGCCGGGCGGCAGACGTTGGAGACAGGCTTCGGGGGTCATTTGGACGGTTTTTTGTTTAAGCGTATAGGCTTTTATGTTTAAGCGGCTGCTGTAAATATCTGATTTTGCGGCAGTTCTTATTATTTCTATGCCGGTTTTTGTGGTCCAAACAGTCGCCTAAGTGAAGCTCAACGGTCATAGCGCCGCCTTCCTGTACGCCTTCGCTCGGGCATGTTACACCTCCAGTCTCGGCTGTTTCTGCGCTTCTGCAATGCGCTTTTCCGCAATCGCAAAGTAATCCTGCTCCCGCTCAATGCCGATGAAGTCGCGCCCTTCCAACTCGCAAGCAATGCCAGTCGTGCCAGACCCCATGAACGGGTCAAGCACCACGCCGCCTGTTGGCGTTTTGGTAAGCCGAACAAGGTAGCGCATCAGTTCGATTGGCTTAATAGTCGGATGATGATTAGTCCCCTCCAGCCCAGCGTTGCGTTCACTCCGGCTGGCTTTCGCACAGTAAAAAAAGCGCGCGGCTGAACCGGAGTCGCCATAGAACGAAGCCCCGTCGTCGCCACCAGTTTTGAACTTGCCGTAAATAACGCCGCCAAACTCCTTCTGCCCTTTTGCAACTGGCGCGGCTGCCCCGTTGGAGTGCGGAAACACCGCCAGCACCTCGTCCGAGCCGTCGTGTATCAGGTTCGCCGGGAAGCGACCCTTGTGATAATCTTGCTTTATCGCTTTGCCATATACGCCAATACTGTTGCTTCCTACAGTCCCATGTGAATTTCCATTGTTTCTTGCCCCTTCCGTCCCCACCCTGCCCCCGTCAATCCACATTCCAGCCACGCCCCACGTGAGCGCGTTATTTACATACGTGCCGTCCACCGGCTTCATCGCCACGACAATCGGTGTAAGTTCAGGGCGTAAGTCTTTTAGCCTTTCCTTCGATGTAGCAGACTCTTGAACAGAAAGTGTGCGGATGTACTTTGCTTTCGTTTTTACGGCGTTGAAAAGACTTGCCACAGTTGAGGCACGCGACTGTTTCCCAAGTTGAGTTGTCACGTCCAGGATGATGGATTGCGGCGTGAGTTCCAACAGTAAGGAGTTCAAGATTTTCAAGTCGGTTATCAGACTTGATTCCATTTCTGTGGTGAACATGTTCGGACTGTTCAAGGCTTCTTCCAACGTGCTTTTCCATAATGACACGATGTTCAAGCTGGTAATTATCGCCGATTCTAATTGCAACATATCCATCTGGTCTAACAAAGCGTCCAGTATACGTTGCTTTTCTTCGGCAGTCCATTGAGCAGAATCGCACGCCTCTTCGTACTCGTTTTGGCTTAACTTGAAATTCTTTTCCGCAATATTCGCAGGTAACAGTGACCATAGTTGATTCTCCAATCTTTTTAGGCTCTCAACTATTATACCACGTTCCCTTATAAAATTGTAAGGCTTCACTGCAACAACTATACTTTCCCATGCGGGCTTGAGCGCCGTGCCCCAGCCGTGCCAGAGTTGCGCTTCGGGGGTGGTAATTGCCATAGGTTTAGAACCAGTGTCTTTGTTTGTGAAGTTGCCAGTAACGCCATAATTGGGCGTTCCTGCAAGTGGCGTTTGCTCATACTCATCACCCATCGCAACCATTCGCTGTCCTTTCGGTGAACTGCGCCCTGTTTTCATCTGAGCTTCAATCCCCTTGCTGATGTCGTAACTTTTCGGGAATCCGCTCCCGTATACCCAAGCGATAGTGTCACGGATTTCAAACCCAGCGTCCTCAATAGCGCACACCATTCGGTGATAGGTGCGAGTGCCGCCGAAGGCAAGCAACATCGCGCCTGGTTTCAGCACGCGGTAGACTGCTGCCCATGTTGCAGGGTCAGCGGCAACATTTCCGCCATCCCACGTTTTACCCATGAAGCCCTTGCTGGCTCTCGCAAATGCCCCGTCCGTGCCATACTGAGCGGGGGCGGCAGTCTCACTTCCGAACCGCTTAACAATGCTGGTCAAGTGGTAAGGCGGGTCAGTGATGCAGGTGTCAACGCTATTCTCTGGCAGGGAGCGCATAACTTCGAGGCAGTCACCCAAGTAAAGTTGCACGCTCATTCCTTAACCTCCAATCCTCCGGTGAAAGGCGTCGCCAAACTTGAGTTTGATATTGAAATAGCTCGTTCCGTCATCGCGGCGCTCAAAATCAATCCTTACAGTAGCAAACAACTTGGATTCTAGGGAAGGAGACACCTGGTGTGACATTCCGAGAAACGGAATCTCAAGTTCCCTCATCGCGTCCAGAATCCTTCCGGCGTTAGCTCTGATTGTGATTTTGTCCATGTCAGTATTCTTTCTTGTCTATCCGTTTGCAGTACCATTCTTCCCACGTTTTCCCGTCCAGTCCTTTCGGGTGCATAAATCCAGCCCCGCATACAAGCATACCCAAAGTTGACACTTCGTACCGATTGCCATCGTGTGATAATCGGTAAGATGTTATGACAGCGTGTTCATTCAAGACGGCATTGGCTTTCAACCGTTTCCGTGCTATTTCAATCGCAAAAGCTGCCTGCGATTCTGTCAGGCTGACGATGCTCGTGCCAAATCCGGCAGCGGCATGGTTTGGGATTAGCGGAATAACGTAGTCAACAAACTTCACGCCATCCTGAATCCATCCGTTGCCAAGTCTCGTGACGCCGGTTTTAATCATACGCCAACCTGCCGTTCGGGATTGTGTGCAAGCTCTGAGTATTTCTGCTTCACGCTTCAGTGGTGTTTGCTCGGTAATCTCCCTTAACATGCTCCCCGGCGTCACGTATTTCGTGCGCGGCCCGCTTTGTTTCGTGAGATATATCCGTTTCTTACACGTAGGTTTCATTCTTCGTTTCCTTTCGTTTCAGTCTCGCATTCTGCGCACGGCGTAGCGACTGGTGCAGTAGCGTTCGCCGTCCGGGAACTCCACGAGGATGCTGTTCATGCCGCCGCGCACCACAACCCGGCACGGCTGGCCTTTCCGGTGCGGCAATCGCGTGCGCCAGAACCAAACATGGTCATAGCGCGGGTCAATTTTGGCTGTCATCGTTGGCGTTCCTTTGACTGGTTATTTTCTAGTTGGTTCACTCATTTGCTTTATCCTGTTTCTGTGCCGAGGTTAGTATTCTGTCCTCAAGGTCGCCTCGGGCTTCGGCGTTGAGCTTGCTCAGGATGTCCGCGCCGCCCACGCGCACCGCCAGCAGTTCAACCGTTTCCGGCTCCGGCGGGTCGTAGTAGGTGGCGTCGCATCCGGGATGCAGCAGGTAATCCACTTCCACATCCGTTATCAGGGTCGTTTTGATGGTGTCGGCTATCGCACTCATGGGTTCAGGCTTTCGGTTCGGTTTCAAGGTCAACAATGGGGTCCTTTTCCCAACTGGCAATTTCCACCGCCAGCTTGTCTTTGATGGCTCGGAACTTCTTGTCCGTCTCGCACTTGCTGGACACGCTGCGAATCGCGTGCATCACCGTGCCGTGGCACTTCTTCCCGAACCGGCGTGCAATCGCGGTGTAGCTGACCCCGGCATGATGCCGTGACAGATACATTGCCAGCATACGCGGCACGACGTAAAGCTCCTCCCGGCTCCGGCTCAGCATATCCGAGATGGTGATGCCATACTCGTTGGCGCACAACCATTGGATGCTGGTGATGCGGCTGATGTTGGGGGGCGGCATGTCACCATTCGCCAGCGGGAACAGTGAACTGCGGAGTTTCTCAACGGTCTTTTCCAAGGCGACCAACCTGCGTTCAATCTCTTGCTCGTTCATCGTTTTATCCGTTTCGTTGTCTCAATTCGTTTCCGGTTATGTGACCATTACTCACATAATCACCCCTATAAATGCCCTAACTCCGCAAAGTTGTCAACAATAATTTCATTTTTTTCTTCACCCCCAAAACCGTCGGCGGAGGAGAAGCCGCAGGAGGTGCTGGCGCAGAGGAATCCGTGGGCACCGGACAGGGCGTCAACCTGGTCATCGTGGCGGGCGACCGGGAAGGCTTCCGCCTCGCGCAGGAAGGCGTCGTTCCAGCCCCCGCGCACCATCTTGACGTTGCCCGCCTCGGATTGTGCGCTAACGGGTTTGGCGCGGGTTTCCTTGTTGCCCGAGGCAGTCTCGAAGCGGACGTTGTAGCCGTCCAACGCCCGGCTGGTGACCTGGGCCTCGTACACACCGGCACTGGCCGGGTCTTGGTGGAACGCGACGGTCGTGTTGCGTCCATCCTGGGCGGCGTAGGCAACCATTGCCTCTGTGACCTTGCCCGGGGTGCAAAACATGCGGGCGACGTGCTCGATGTAATAGACGCCTTGGGAATCGCGGGACATGAGCAGTCCGACGGTGGCGTCCGGGTCGGTTCCGGGTTTCTGTTCGGAAGCTGCCCTGTCCCAGAACCGGACGCGGGCGACGATGTTATCCGGCACCTTGTCCACGAGGCCGAACCATTCGCGCCGGAAGAAGTTGCCGCCGGTGGCCCGGATGTTCCAGTTGCCGCTCAGGAGCCGTTCCCGTTCCACGAGCGGGAGGGCCTTGAGATTGGCGATATAGGACGGGTCACGTTCGAGCAGGAGTTTGTTGTCCGTGACCTTGGCGGGGATGAACGTGACGCTTTTGGGGGCGGAATCGTTGCCGAACTGCGCGATGAGTTCCTCTGGGGTGTTGGCCCATGTGAGGGCGTTGTCAATGCGGACAAAGTAGCGGAGCACGCCGGCGCGTTCGGGGATGGGCAGGCCGGTGACGGGGTCAAGCCACCACTCGATGAAGTAGCGGAGCCATGAATCCGAGTCCGGGTTAGTGGTGGCCCGGACGTAGGGTTTGATGCCGCAGGTGGAGCGGTTGCGGGACAGCAGGTAGAAGAATTGGCGTTCGGTGAACTGGGTGAGTTCATCGAAGCAGAGCAGGGCGATTTCGCTCCCCTGCCAGCCGTAGGCGTCGGCTTCGAGTTCGAGTCCGGCGAACTTGATGAGTGCGCCAGATTGGAACCGCCATTCAAGGGTTTGCTCGCGGGCCTCGGCGCGGAGGCGGGTATAAATCTCACGGCTGCTGTCCCATAACCCGCCGGGCTGGCGTATCATGGGGACGGTTCGGCGGAACACCACGCACCGGAACTTGGGGTTGGTGACGTGATAGAACGGTTCGAGCAACAGGGCGTAGGACTTGCCTCCGCCGGCGGCACCGCCAAAGATGGCGATGTCAGCTTTCGATTGGAGAAAGCTCGTCTGTGGCCCCGGTTGAGGCCGAATCTCCGTTGGTGTCCGTTTGGCTTTCAGCCCTCTCTGTAATCTCTCGTACTTCGTTTGCATGGGTTAATGAATCGGTTTTCTTGGGCAGGACAACGGCGACCATGTTGGCAAGTGGGTTGCCTTTGTTGGACACTTCGACACTCTGCTTGCCCGGGCCGAAGAATACCGGGTGACAGCGTTCGAGCATCCACGCCGCCGCCCGCCAATCCCGCGAAGAAGCGTCCCGAATGATACCGAGGCGTTTGGCGATGCCGTTGGCCTTGGCAATCTCAATGATTTCATCAAACTCAACGCTGGCCTTCCGCCACTGGTAGAACGATGCCTTGGTGATACCGGCCACGCGGCAGGCATGGTCTTGCGGGGTTCCATCCGCGATGCACTGGAGCAGGGTCTTGAGTTGGTGCGGTGAGAAGAAGGGCCGCTTGTATTTGTGGCTCCGGTCTTGCAGCTTGCGGCACAGGGCAAAGATGGGCAGCTTGACCTGGGTGAGTTCGATGCGCTTGCCGACGGCGGCCTTGGTGAGGGCATCTTTGGCGGTTTTAGCTGGTTCGCTCATTCGGGTTTGGTCTAAGAATAATCGGGGTTGCGGTTTCGTCAACCATAAATTAAAAACGCCACAGCAGCCTTGTTACCCACCGGAGGCTCGGCGGATTTCTCCCCGCCGTTCAATGCTGTGGCGCAAAAAGGTGTCAGGACTTTGACGATTGAATCTCGCCGGTCAGCTTCACCGCGTATTCAGGCGGCTCGAAGCAATAAGGGTCAGTGAACAATTCGATGGGCGTGATAGTACGGGCCGGGTCTTGCAGGATGCCGAGTAATTCGAGTTGCGGCTCCATTTGCAGGACGCGGGCGCACAGTTCAGAGCACATCTGCTGTTGTTTCTTGTCGCCAATGGACGTGACCAACCGCTCGAACCAGCCTCGGGTCAGGGGGCTGAACAGCCGGCCCACGATGGAACCGGCTACGGCGTGCATGGCCACCAGCCAATAGCCGTATTTCTCGCCTACATACTCCGCCGCGTGCAGGGCGATGCGCTCGCCCATGTCCGTGTTGTAGTAGCGTGGGCGTCGAATCAGGACGGCAACGTCCTTGTCGGCCAGTTTCGATGATAGATTGCCCCGCGCAACGCCATGTGGGAACGCCTCAACCGTTTCATCCGCGCCGGTGACAATAAAGCAATGCGTCGGGCGCGGCACCTTGGGAAGGGCATCCCATTTGGTGAACCAACTGATGCCGGCGGAGACAAAGCTCGCCTTGGTCACGGTGAACCCGATGTAGCCTACGTCGTAGTTGGCGCCAAAGTAGGGCTTCTGCTCGGCAATGTTCATCAAGCTCATGGCGTGCGGGGGATGTTAGGGTGTGACGGCGGTGGCAGCGGCGGTTCCGGCGGCTTTGCCAGCGGCGGAGGCTACCGCATCCGAGATGGCGTTAATGATGTCCACCTGCGCCTTGCCGCTCATGCTGACCACATCCGGGTTCATCTTCACATCGAGCTTTTCAATGCGAAGGTGCATCTTTCCGGCTGGGTCGGCGGAGAGGTCAAGCCCTTGCAAGGTCGAATCCTTGGGACTGGACAAGGCAAACGGTTGTCCGCCAAGAGTGCCGCTGATGGTAGTCTTGGGCACCATGAGACAACCGCTGCCGATGAAGGCCAGCCCGAACAAAGTCAGGCACAGGCGCATGGTCATTCCTCCTCGGGTTCTTCCGGTTCCTCGGGTTCGGCGTCGGGAACGATGTCGTCCAGAGCCTGCGCCTTGGCCTTGAGTTCGGCCAGAGCGGTTTCGGCTTCCTCGGGCAGGTCAACGTTGTCCAGCGCGTCGGTTAGCTCATCAATCTTTCCATTGATTTCGCCAATCGCCTTGCTGAGTTGCGCGTTCACCGCTTCCAGTTCATTTTGCAGGTCACTAAGTTTAGCCATTAGTTCATCCTCGAATTGCCAGTCGGGGTTAGATTGGTCATCCGGCATGGACTGGCGCATACCGAGCAACAGCCCAACCGCAAAGACCGTTAACAGCAAACAGGCTGAAAAGATTGTGGTAGGGCAAAGAGCGTTCATGGGTGTCGTTGTTCAAGGGCCTTTTCCATGCGGGCCTGAGCCTGCCGCATGTTCTCGATATGAACGAGAATGGTTTGCACGTCCACGCGCATATCCTGAAGGGATTGCACCGTGGCCTCAAGTTTGTCCAGTCGTTTGTTGGCAACGGCGGCATAATCAGCCAGCGCACCGCTGCCCCGCGATTCAATCGCGCTCAAACGGTAGCTGGTGTTCTGGATTTGAACGCCGTGCTCGGCAAGGTTTTTGCCGTGACAAATCACGGTGTTGCCCAACCAAACCAGGCCCGCAACCGATAAACCGCTGATAATGGTCTGCAACGTGTTCAGCCAGCCATGTTTTTCTGAATAGGAGCTCATTGTCGTTTGTCTAAGATGCGGCGCAAGTTCAACTGTTCCTGCCGCAAATTGTTCAGTTTGCCGCGCAACGCTGGCAACTTGGCTTCGTCGGTTTTGGGGTCGTCCACGGCCTTCTCAACGATGCGGATGGCCTCGGAGATTTCCTCCATGCGAGCGGTGGCGCGGTCAAGTTCGGTATCGTCAGGCACGTTGGTCAGCAGTTGGATGCCTCGGGCGCGACTGTCGTCAGAGTTGGCTTCGAGTTGCAGGCGGGCAATCTTGACCACGGCATCGGTCAGTTGGCAGAGAGCTTTGACGCGGCCCGGGTCGGTTCTACCGGCGGCACACTCGGCGGCTTCGTTGCACAGGATACGGAGCCAATCACCACTGGTTTTTACGGATTGTTCAGGCATAACGTAAATAAAACAAACAACGTATGATGAGACTTGTAGCGCGTTGGAGTTTGGCAACCAACGGTTCGTATGTGTCGGTTGAGCCAACAAGCTGCCGTTGTAAATCGCGCAGGAACCTGGTTTCCTCGAACGGATGGCGCAAGCTGATGCTTTCGAGATATTGCAGCAGCAACTCAAGGCTGCGTGCGGTTGGCCGAACGCGGGCATGTTCCAACAGGGTTTGCAGGACGCGCATATCCGGCGTCAGGATATGCGTGGTGCGTGAACTGGCGCGGTTGGAACGGTGCGCCGTCCATGATTGGGAAGCAATCTCGTCAATCGAATCCAGCGTTGGCGTGCCCTCGCGCAGAATCAGGAACAGTTCGCGGTGATGACCGTGCAGTTCGACGCCTGGGATGGTGGTGAAGTCGGGTTCGAGTTCCCACCGTTCCACGGCGGCGGTAGGGTCAGCGTAGAAATACCAGCCGCACTCATGCTCCCGCTGCGCTTCCAGCCACGGGTCGTAGGTGTTCAACAACCGATTGAGCAGGACGGTTCGGCGCACGCGGGATGAGTTGAAATACCGGAGATACCCGGCGGCGGTGTCACGCGGCATTTCACCAAACGACGACGAGTTCAGCAGGCAATCGGCTTTGCCAGCGTTCTGATAATCCGCGTCGGTCAGGAAGGTGGCCGGTACGTTTTCGGCGTGCAGGAACACGCGGGGCCAGCGCAACGTTTCCGGCAGGTCAATCACGGTGTATTTGACCTTGGCAAGGTGCCACAGGATGCGCCCGACCTGCCCCCAACCCGCGCCGATTTCGATGACAGACTCTGGTTTCGAGCGTAGCACTTCAAGGGCGAGATTGAGCTTCTTGTAGAAGTCCAGAGACACGCGGCGGTTATTGTGGATAAAACAATGCTCACGAGGCGTCATGCTGGACTCGGACAGGTCGCCAATCCGTTTCCGCCAACCAGGGTGCCGGCGGTCAAGTATGGATTCCCACGCGATGGCGCTTCGCCGTTGTTCATCCACATTGGCCGTTTGCACCGCGAACAGTTCCGTGCGTTGAACGGACAACAATCCTTCGATGGACTCCGGCAGTCGTTGCGTTCGGATTTGGTTCAGTTTCCAGATTGAACTTCTCATTGTTTCAGGTAGTGATACAGAATTAGTCCCGTAAAGAGAACGGCAACGCCAGCGCAGCAGAACAGGAATTGGTCAATGGCAGGCATCAGTTGAGCATCCGTTGCAGTTCCAGATGTTTGCGTTTCAGTTCCACGAGCCATTGCGGCCAGAACGACGGTGGCCGCACCTCGAATTGTGCCTGCTTTCGCAAGCATAGCAAGTCCCGAATGTAATAGTCCTTGTTCTTTCGCTGCTCGTTAAACCGGCGGCTCCACTCACGGCGCGTGGCGTTGAAGCACGGCTTGCAACGATAATGATACTTCGGGTAAGTGCGGACTTCCCCGCTCACGGCCCGATAATGCTCGTGTGTGGTGTAAATGGTGATGGGGCCTCCGCAGTTCGGGCAGGTTGTCGCGTTCAAAACCAGACCTCCTTCCATGCCAACGCCCCGCCAAGAACGGGCTTGTAGAAACGATTGCCGGAGCGTGGGTTCAGGTGGACGGCGTT
>Ga0302246_1001740_pt1 | contig 14451 bp, 8 predicted proteins | sample AAG_UR_Trp_MG_FD_193533 | JGI IMG/M metagenome (GOLD analysis project Ga0302246, IMG submission 193533) | Enriched activated sludge microbial communities from anaerobic digester in WTTP, New Holstein, Wisconsin, United States - AAG_UR_Trp | ecosystem: Engineered > Bioreactor > Anaerobic >...
CGAAGACGTGGCTGGGGCCATGTGACCACAACGACTCTGCCACGTCGCTGTGGGATTGCGGCTAGTGGTGGGGCTGCCGTTTGAACGAGTCAAGATGTGAAGAGATGTGAAAGTCGTTAAAAAACGTTGTGTTATTGAGGTGAAGGCCCTTTCGCCGGGGGCATTCACATCACACACCGTGACTGATGGCTGAATGCGGATATGAAAAAAGCCCGTTGCCGGGCTTGGTATGCTATTGGCGGAAGCGTATAGGAACGGCTGGGCTTGCGGGTTCAAGCCAAGTGTTTCTTCGCTCATCCGTGATGCCTCAAGGGAAAATCCTTCGTCGCCAAACAAGTGAATCGTGCGCTAAAAACGACTCTGTGTATCAGTGGTTGGTACCATCTGTGAAGTCCTAAAAGTGACAGATAAGGAGGACGTGCGGGGCAAAATGTGATGCGTGTTTTTGTGAGCAACCTTGGCATGGCTTCATAGGTTTTCTGGGATCTGCTCCGTGTGGACTATTGGGTATACCCATGCGTCCAGTGGACATTGTGTGGACATTTGAGTTGACTATGGGGCTTTTGTCCAGTAGTTGCTCTGAAGTCTTAACATCAATGTCCACATGGAGCCACCTGATGTCCACACGCACCTTCGCCTACTGCCGAGTCTCCACCCTCGATCAAGACACCACGATTCAAGAGCAAGCGATCAGGCAGCGTTACCCTGACGCCCTGATCCGATCAGAGAAGGCCAGCGGTACTGCCATACAAGGTCGGCCCGTCCTTGAGTTGCTGCTTGAGATGGTCGATCGTGGTGATCAGTTGGTTGTGTGGAAGCTCGATCGCCTTGCCCGTAACATGCGTGACCTCTGCGACATTGTCGAAGGGCTTCAGCGCAAGGGGGCTTCTCTGGTGATCCTTGATCAGAACATCGACACCAGCACGGCAGCAGGTAAGGCGTTTCTCCAGATGCTTGGGGTTTTCGCTGAGTTCGAGACGAACCTACGCAAGGAACGCCAACTTGCCGGGATAGCCAAGGCCAAGGAAGCCGGAAAGTACAAGGGCCGCAAGCCTGTCATGGACAATGAACGGATCAAGGCCATGCTTGCGGAAGGGCGGTCTCATTCGTCCATAGCCAAGGAACTAGGGTGCTCCACCAAGACCGTCCAGCGAGTACGCCAAGGGCTGGCCTAGCGTTTTTCACCTTCCATTCCCTATGGTGTGGAACGTGAAAACGATCACCACACGGCTACCACATAAGACGATCCCCGGTTTGCTGATGAGCAGGGCAAGGCATCGAAGCGTGAAGCCTCGATGACAAGCACTGACCACCAGCATGCCGCTAACGTCACCATCGAACTACAGCAGAGGCTTGGTGCCTTCCTCTGCTCGAAGCGAACCAAGCCCACAAACACCCACCGCCGCCCTTGGCCTCACGCTGTCCTCTTGGATGAGGGCATGCATGTGACCACAGGCGGCGGCAGAGTCCGACCGGGGTACGGGGGGAAGTTCCGAGCGTTGGCGTTGTGGTAGGCGGTTCAGATTTTTGAGTCAGAAACAGCCGGGGGTAGTAGCTGTTAGTCCTTGATGGCAAGGCTACCCGTGAAGTTGGCCCTCATGGTGAGCTTGCCCTCAAAGTAGAGCTTCACGAGATGCTCTTGCCCACGCGGGGTCAGGATGATCTGCGTGCGTTCATAGGCATCGATGAACTTCTCGGAGAAGAGGACGTCACGGTAGCGGGAGTAAACGAGGTAGTCCCGACCACGTTTGTACAGAAAGCCAAGTTCAACGAGGTCGCGCTTGATACTTACGCTGTTCACCCCGGCAAGGCGACGGGCAAAGGCGCTGACAGACTCATCACGAGAGGCGACTTGTGCATCATAGACCAACGCCTTGGGTGCCAGTTCAGCCACCTTGGCTTCAAGGGCAAGTTTCTCATTCGTAAGACGCTCCGTCTTGTCCTTCAGCATGGTTATCGCTTTGAGAATGAACACTGCCTCTTCCAACTCACCACTGGCTACCCGCTCCTCGCCCATGACATACATGCCGTCCTTACGGAGGGCGGGCAGGACCACCGAGGTCACCCACTTCTTGAAGGCTTTGGCCTCAGGCTTTCTGGACCGAAGGATGAGGGAGTACAGGCCGGATTCGGAGATGGTTGCAGGCTTTCGTCCTGAACCCGAATACTCTTCGTGTTCACCCCTTTCATCCTTATCAAGACCAGTGAGTGCCTTGTTGGTGTCCGTAAGGCCGAGGGCGTAGCAGACGTCCTTCGCAACGAACCACGGCTCATCCCCTTTCATGATGACGCGAATGTCACCGTCAAAGAGGTCGGGATTGTTGAAAATGGAAGGTGTGTTCTGGATGGATTTGATCATGATGGTGCCTCCTAAAGATAGTTGTTGATTGTTTTTTGTACGCACGGAAGCCCACAAGACAGTTGCTCTAGTGGGCCTTTGGCCTTGGATACAGCTACCGCTCGCTGTACCGTCCTACGACTTGCTTCCTGTTCTTCCTTGAACTTAGTGAGAAGCTCGATTGCTGCGTCGGGGTTCGCCAACATGTCATCCACGGTGGACGTATTGCGCAGCCCCTTGCGGAACCACGCATCCAGCGCAGCGTAGCTTTCAGCCCGGAAGACGTTGAGTTTGGCCTGCACCTCGGGACGAGCCTTCTTGATAGTGAAGAGCCATCCGTGCAGGAACTCGATGGGGAGCATGGTGGCTATTCGGGTAGTTCTGGTGCCAGTGTCTGAGCGATAAAGTTCCGTTGTGATTTCCGCCACGGTAGTTGAGAGGACAGGGTCAGCTTTGATTTTTGTAAATTGAGCGGCCCAGTCGATACCCAACGCGTTGCAGACGTGGCGGGGAGAGAAGTAACAACGGTCATCTTTGGTGACGGCGGCAAGGATGGTGGCATCGCAGACGCGAATCTCCTCGTGCCGGACTGGAGTGAGGGCGATGCTAGACATAGCAGGGGTTCTCCTTGGAGATGTTGAGGGTTTGAAAACGACAAAAGCCGCCACGAGAGGCCAATCCTCAGGTAGCGGCAGACAGGGGGGAGAGTGGTTTTTCAGTTTCACACCCTAGGGGATGGAACGTGAAAAACGAAAAGCTGCCATGGGTGGCAGCAGCGTGGGCCTCAGCAGGAGGCGGCAGGTAGTAAGGGCGGTGAGATAAAGGAGGAGCAGGTCGTGGGCTACGCAGCTTGTGCGGCCGTGCTACCTCCTTCGTCTTTGAGGCTGACCATTTGAGGCTCAGTGGCAAGGGAGTGGTGATTCTCTTGCCCTGCCAAGGTGGGGTGGTCATCGTCAGGAGTAGAAGTCTGTGCTTCTCCCTTGTCTATGGACTGGAAGGCTCTCTTCCACCCCCCTTCATCAATCATGTCGGCCTTGATCGCCTTGGCCTTGCACCGAGATAGCTTGGCATTGGACCAATGCAGGGCTGTCGCCAACTCGCTTTGGGTCGCATAGTCTCCCTTGCGCAGTTCTGCGAGCATCAGGGACAGGTCGTCTTCAACGGATGACTCGTAGTGCCAACCGTCCTGATCCAGCCAGACGTCCATCGGGGCGCAACGGCTGTCAGGTTCTCCACGGTACTTGTCCCATTCGATGGTGAAGCTGGCCCCTGTGCGGGCTTTGGCATCGTCTCTAGGCTTCAGGCCGATGATGACCTCGAAGGTTGTCCCCATCATGGATGACCCACGATAGTTGTTGCCCTTCTTCCCTGAGTGATGGACGAGGATGCAAGCCTTGTTGTGCTGCTTCAGGGTCATCAAGAGGCTCATTACGGGGAGGAACTCTGAGGATTTGTTCTCGTCACGGAGGCACGCGAGAGTTGAGAGGTTGTCGAGGATGACAAGGTCACAATCAAACCCCGTCGCCTTCTCCAGTATCATCTGTTTGCCCGCCTCCTCAGCAATGCTGGGGAAGATGATGTCTGGATCCTGATAGTGCCGTGGGAGTATGCTCAGGTTGCGTACTGCCTGTTCACGGTCGATGATGTCGACTTGGTTCAACAGCTTTAACACTCTGCTTTGGATGTCGCTGATGTGCATCTCTCCGTCGACGTAGAGCACCTTGCGAGGCTCTGGGCATTCCCAGCCAAGGTATTCACCACCGCCAGCCATTGCGAGGGCGAGAGACAACGCGAACATGGACTTGCCTACCCCGGTAGGGGCGTAGATGAGGGCGCTCTCTGCATCGCGTAGCCAGGGCGAAACGAGGTGCGCACGTTCGGGTAGTTCTGTCTCGATCAGTTCTTTCATGGTGATGACACGAACACCTGAGGCGTCTGTTGATGATGATCGGTCGGGGGGCGAAGAAGAGAAGGCTTTTGAGAACGAGGGCATGTGTGTGCTCCTTGGGTTGAGGTTGAAGGGTGCAAAAGGGATAGAGCCGTTTTTATGTCCGATAGTGTCGGCTAATTACTCCCGAGAGATTTTCGCAAAAAACGGTTTTTGTGCGGTTACTGTCGGCTAATTCGGGGGGGGGACGTTTTCTTGAATTTGTTGGTGGCTTGGCTGTTATCCTACGAGTGCTCAGCTGGCGGTGGCGGAGCCAACTGGGAACCTTCCTGCGCCGTCTGTAGTGGAAGTCACCGATCCTTGTGGCAGACAGAAAGAAACGAGTAGGCCAGTTGATGAACCGGCATTGTCGGGCGAAGGCGTTGTGTCGCTGGTAGCTGTGATGCTTGAATGGCAGTTTCCTATTTTTTTGCAAGTTGTTGCGTTGTTCATCGAGTGCCTGTCTTGCTGGCGCTGACGCAAGGCGAGTGGCATGGAATGGAGGCAGGGGCGCTTCGTGTCTCTATGGTGTCGGCTAATTCATGGAGTGCCGATTTCGCTTGGGTTGGAGCGGGGCAGAGAGTGGCGGCAAAGTTGGTGGGTGTTTTGTAGGTCTATGGTGTCGGCTAATTGATAGGATGTCTTGGCGTTCTCTGCTCGTTCTTGCTGATGTGCCTTGAGCCGCTCTCCCCATTCTCTCGGCAATCCGCTCCCCCATCTTATAATGATGAGGGGCACGTAGCTCCTTCTGCTTGGTTGATTCGCGAAGATGTCACTGGAGGCTTCACATGCCGTGCTCGTTAGCTTCGCCTGCATGGGGTTTGTCTGTTCCGGCTTCGGAGGGGATCAGTTAGCCCTGAGGGGGGGAGGCGTGTTCTTCCGTTTTCACTATGCGCACCATAGGGGGTGAAACGTGAAAAACGGCATCATGCCAGCTAAAGACAGGGTTGCCGCTTTGCTAAAGCGCAGGGCAGGCATCCGAAGTAGTCTCCGTTGGTGATGACCAACTGTGACCGTTAACAAGACGAGCGGCTGGGCTGTAATGGATAGATCTCGGTTGGAGGCTGAGGAGGCGACGGTACGCCACGGCGGGCGCAGTGAGGTGGGGGGAGTAAGGCTTCCAGCTTCTTACATCATGAACACGGAGTGGAGGGGAGCGAACTTGGCGACCTCGTTCTCCTGCAAGGTACTCTGTACGGGGATGCTGTTACCGGTGCGTGGCCCTCAGTGCAGGGCGTAGGTCGTCTTTTGCGTTTTCGTGCCTGAGAATGGCAGCAAATCGCTCGTCATCCCGCTGTCTTGAGACAGCAAACAGGAGACGAGGCCGAGAGGGTGCATAGATGGCACCTATGACCATGAACACCACGGAGTCGCAATTGCTCCACTCAGGGAACTGGTGGAGGGTTGTTGGCCTCAGCAGCGCTGTCAGCAGCAGGGTTCGGGGCAGGCTCTACGTTGCATGCCTCGTTTTTCTTTCAGGGCAAACTACGCCCACGCTTCACCCAACTCCTGCGCCTGCCTGAGTACGATATCGATCGCTCCTTCTGCATGATCCGGTGGGTACTTGTACTTTCGTAGAATCCGTTTCACCAAGATTCGCAGCTTCGCCCGAATGCTCTCCCGCTTCGACCAGTCAACAGTGATGTTTTTTCGGAGGCTTGCAGTCAATTCTTGCGCGATCTTCTTCAGTGTCTCGTCACCCAGTTCCCGAACAGCCGACTCATTATCTGCCAGCGCATCGTAGAACAGCAATTCGTCGGGGGTCAGGCCGGTCGTTTCGCCGTGCTTTGCGGCTTCCCGGAACTTCCTTGCCATCTCGATCAGTTCTTCGATTACCTGCGCCGTCTCAATCGATCTGTTCTGATAGCGCTTGACCACATCCCGCAGTAACTCCGAGAACTGCTTCACCTTGGCTACGTTTCTGGCAAAGCGTGTCTTGATTTGCCCATCCAGAAGCCGCTCAAGCAGTTCGACGGCAAGGTTGCGCTCAGGTATACCCGCAACCTCCGCAAGGAACTCATCATCAAGAATCCCGATGTTTGGCTTATCCAGCCCCACTGCATCAAAAATATCGACCACATCCTCGGACACAACTGCCGAGTCGATGATCTGCCGGATAGCGTGTTCGCGTTCCTCGTTGGTCTTCTTCTGCTGGCTGGTGTCACGCTTGGTGAGGAGAACCTTCACCCCTTGCATGAACGCTACTTCTTCACGCACTGCCTTGGCTTCATCCAGCGTACAACATAGGCTGAAAGCCTTGCCCATTGCGAGTGCGGCATCGGCGAAGCGCTTTTTGCCGTCTTCAAGGCCCAGTACATGGTTGGCTGCGCCTGCCAGTGTCTTATGCCCCCCGGTGATGAAGCCGCTGTAGTCGAATCCGTGCAACATGCCGCGCAGGATGTCGAGTTGCTCTTCCAGCACCGCGTATGCTTCGTGGGCATCTACCGTTGGCCTGCCACGGCCCTTGCTTGCCGTGTACTCCTTCAGGGCGCTCTGCAACTCGTTGGCGATGCCGATGTAGTCAACCACCAAGCCGCCTTGCTTGTCCTTGAAGACGCGGTTCACGCGGGCGATAGCCTGCATCAGGTTGTGGCCCTTCATCGGCTTGTCCACATACAGGGTATGCACACAGGGCGCATCGAAGCCTGTCAGCCACATATCCCGGACAATGACCAGCCGCAGTGGGTCGTCAGGATCCTTGAAGCGTTTTTCCAGTCGCTTCTTGGTCTGGCCGCTATAGATGTGAGGGCGCAGCAATGCCTTGTCGCTGGCAGAACCAGTCATCACGATCTTGATCGTTCCCTTCTCAGGGTCTGTATCGTGCCAGTCCGGGCGTAGCTTGATAATCTCTTTGTACAGATGGACGCAGATGTCGCGGCTCATCGCCACGATCATCGCCTTGCCAGTCTGGGCCTTGCAGCGCTCTTCGTAGTGTGTGACCAGATCCTTTGCCACCGCCTGAATACGCGGCCCGGCCCCAACCACTCGCTCCAGTGCCGCCCAGCGGCTCTTCAACTTTGCCTGCTGACTCTCTTCTTCGTCTTCTGTGAGTTCATCCACCTCTGCGTCAATATGCGGCAACTCAGCGTCCTTGAGCGCCAGTTTGGCAAGGCGCGACTCAAAGTAGATGGCAACTGTAGCACCATCCTCCTTGGCCTGCTGCATGTCGTAGACGTGGATGTAGTCGCCGAAGACGGCCCGTGTGTCCCTGTCCTCTGATGATACCGGTGTGCCGGTGAAGGCAACAAACGTGGCGTTAGGCAAGGCATCGCGCAGATGCTGGGCATACCCTACCTGATACTTCTCCTGCCCAGTTTTGCCTCTCAAGGTGGCTCCGAAGCCGTACTGGGTGCGGTGCGCTTCGTCAGCGATGACGACGATGTTGTGACGTTCAGACAGGGTTGGGAAGGTGTCTTCGTCTTCACCCGGCATGAACTTCTGGATGGTGGCGAAGACGATGCCACCTGAAGGCCGATTGGCTAATTTGGCGCGTAGGTCTTGGCGAGTGTTGGCCTGCACTGGCTGCTCACGCAGCAGATCTTGCGACAGGGAGAAGACGCCAAACAACTGGCCGTCAAGATCGTTGCGGTCGGTGATCACGACAATGGTCGGGTTCTCCATTGCCGTTTCCTGCATGACCATTGCCGCGAAGCAGGTCATCGTGATGCTCTTGCCGCTGCCTTGCGTATGCCAGACTACCCCGCCCTTGTGGGTGCCCTCGGGGCGTGATGCTGCAACGGTCTGCCTGATGGCGGCAAGGACGGCGTGGTACTGGTGATACCCGGCCACCTTCTTGATCAGGGTGCCGTCATCTTCGAAAAGGACAAAGTAGCGCAGGAAGTCGAGCAGATAGGCGGGGGCGCATAAGCCCCGGATCAAGGTCTCCAACTCGTTGAATTGCCCCAGCGGATCAAGGTTGACGCCGTCTATGGTGCGCCACTGCATGAACCGCTCGGCGTTGCTGGAAAGGCTGCCGAACCGCGCTTCCGTACCGTCAGAGATGACCAGCAACTCGTTGTACTGGAAGACGTCGGGGATCTGTTCCTTGTATGTCTGGATCTGGTCGTAGGCTTTCCAGATGTCCGCTGCCTCATCGGCGGGGTTCTTCAGTTCCAGCAGCACCAGCGGCAATCCGTTTATGAACAGGATGATGTCCGGGCGGCGGGTATGGTGCGGTCCCTTGATGGAGAATTGGTTGACGGCCAGCCACTCGTTTCTGCTGGCATCCGCCCAGTCGATCAGCCGGACAAAGTCGCCCAGTGTGTCGCCGTCCTTGTTGTATTGAACAGGAACACCGGTCACTAGCAACTGATGGAAGCGGCGGTTGGCCGACAACTGCGAGGGAATGCCCAAGCTCATCACCTGTTGCAGCGCATCTTGCCGCGCTGGGAGGGGGATGCCGGGGTTCAGGCGATCAATGGCATTGCTCAGGCGCTGGGTCAGCAGCACCTCGCGGTAGTCCTTGCGCTCAGGAGTAGGCCCGTCAAAGGCGATGTCCGGGCCGTAGAGATGGGCGTAGCCAAGGTCAGCCAGCCAGCCGAGGGCTTCCTGTTCCAGTTGGTCTTCGGTCATGCGATGGCCTCCGCAATGGCGTTTTCGGCTTCGGGCAGGCGAAGTTGGCCGGAGATGAGGCGGGGGAGTAGGGTGTCGCGGAGGGTGGCGAGGGTCTGAGCTTGCTCGGAGTTTTGTCTCAGCCGAGTGTATAGTGGTTCAATCATAGAACCAAAAGCCTCAGATACATCCTGCGAAGGCATCATGAACATGATCCGCCACATATTGGATTGACTCAGCTTGGCTTGGACTGCGCCTGTAACGTACGGCTGAATGTTGGTTCGTCTTAGCGAGAGCATCACATGCTCTGTGCTGACCCCATTCTTGCCTTGCAAAACGTGAGCATGATTATTCACCCATATTTTTCCCCATACATACTGGATGATTGGGTAGCCTTGCGCGTCAACAACAGAGCCGTCCTCTCCCATCAACAGATACACGCCGTCAAACAAGTAATCATCGACTGAATCCATTAGAGCCGCTGCGCCGTAGTAGGGATATGATCCTTGACGCTTTGCGCGATCCTGACCAGAGAGTGGGACGCGCTTTGAGTCAAAAATAGAGACAACTTCGCGCAGGCTGACGTAAGACCACCCCCTCGGCACCAACCCCAACTCCGACTCTTCAAAGCCGTCGGGAAACAGCGCGGCGGTGGCTTCGTCCATGCCTTCCGGGGCGCGGCCTTCCATCTTGGCGCGGACGGGGTCGAAATCAACAAACCACGACTTGAAGATCGCCTGCGCGATGGCTTCCAGTGTGGCATTGGTTTCGCGCAGGAGGGTGATGCGGTCGTCGAGAGTGTCCAGCACTTCAGCTATGGCGTGTTGAGTTCTTAGAGGTGGCAAATTGATTGGAACTGCTGCCAAAATGCCCGTGTTTAAATTTGGCATCGTAGCCCCTACCGCATGACGAATCAGCCAACCTTTGATCTCGGGCGACCGCAGGCAATGCGCGATAAACTTTGCGGCAGCGTTCTCTTCTTTACCAAGCCTAACCTTCAGGCAACCCGTTCCACAAAACCAGCCGACCTCTCGCTCACGAATCAGAGCATTCTTTGTTACGTCGCCTCGACGACTGAAGACAATGTCGCCCAACTGTAGCTTGTGCTGAGAAAGCCGATCTACATCTGTTTGATCAATTCTCGCAATGCCAACCTCGACGATACCACCGTCGCCAAAGTTGGTAGGCATGACAACGGGAACTCCGACCTCTTTATAGTCCGACGTATGAAGCTGACTACCAAATGGCCCTGTTTGTATCGTACCCCCTTGGGTGGAGCAAATTTCCCCCAGAGTAGTTGATCGCCAATCAGAACTCATACCCCAGCCCTCCCAGCTTCTGCCGTATCAACTGGTCAAGTTCCGCTCCCTTTGCCATCTGCTCGCCCAGCTTTTCGGTCAGCGCCTGCATTTTCTCGGCGAAGGCTTCGTCGTCGTCCTCCACCTCTTCCGCCCCCACATAACGCCCCGGTGTCAGCACATGGCTGTGCTGGGCGATTTCGTCGAGGGTGACACTGCGACAGTAGCCGGGAACATCTTCATAGCCGTCCGTCTCGCTGCGCCATGCGGTGACAGTGCCAGCGATGCGCTCGATCACCTCATCGGTCAGTTCAGCCTGCACCCGGCTGATCATGCTACCAAGCTTGCGTGCATCGATGAACAGCACTTCGCCCTTGCGCTTGGTCTTCTGCTTGGTGAGGAACCACAGGCAGGCGGGAATCTGGGTGTTGAAGAACAACTGCCCCGGCAGCGCGATCATCACCTCCACCACATCGGCCTCTACCATCGCCCGTCTGATGTCACCTTCACCGTTCTGGCTGGAACTCATGGAGCCGTTGGCCAGTACGATACCGGCGCGACCGGTGGACTTCAGGTGGTGCAACATGTGCTGCAACCATGCATAGTTGGCGTTGCCCTGCGGTGGGGTGCCGTAGACCCAGCGGGGGTCGCCCTCAAGGCTGCGGTGCCACCAGTCGCTGATGTTGAATGGTGGATTGGCAAGGATGAAATCCGCCCGCAGGTCGGGGTGTTGATCGTGTGTGAAGGTGTCGGCGGGTTCGCGGCCAAGGTTGAAGTCCAGCCCTCGAATCGAGAGGTTCATGGCAGAGAGTCGCCACGTCGTAGGGTTGGACTCCTGCCCGTAGATAGAAACATCCCCCACCTTGCCGCCGTGCGCCTCGACGAACTTTTCGCTCTGCACGAACATGCCGCTTGATCCGCAGCAGGGGTCATAGACCTTGCCGTGGTTGGGAGCCAGTACGGCCACCAGCGTCTTGACGATGCTGGAGGGCGTGTAGAACTGCCCCCCCTTCTTGCCTTCTGCGCTGGCGAACTGCCCAAGGAAGTACTCGTAGACCTGCCCGAGGACATCCCGCGCCTCGCTGGGGTTGTCTCCAAAGCCGATGGTTGAGATCAAGTCGACCAGTTCGCCGAGTTTTCCATCCGGCAACTGGGCGCGGCCATAACGCTTGTCGAGGATACCCTTGAGCTTGGGGTTCTCGGCTTCGATGGAGGTCAGGGCATCGTCGATGCGTTTGCCGATGTCAGTCTGTTTGGCTGCGGCCCGCAGCGTCTCCCATCTGGCAGACTCAGGCACCCAGAAAACGTTTGCTTCCTTGTAGTAGTCTCGATCCTCCAGTTCCTTAGCCAGCATGGCGGCATCGGCGTCCGGGAGGAAGTAGTCATCAGCTTTGTCAGCAAACCGCTTTGCCAACTCATCACGACGTGCGGTGAAGGTGTTGGAGATGTACTTCAGGAATATGAGGCCGAGGACGATGTGCTTGTACTCGGCTGCGTCCATGTTGGCGCGGAGTTTGTCAGCCGCGGCCCATAGGGTTTTCTTGATGTCGTCGAGCATTGTAGGCTTTCCTGCTTTTCTGAGGGCTTGTCTGGGGCTGCCCGGGAATTGTCAGTCGTTGTGCCAGACCGCGATCCTCTGATTGATCCGAGATCAACCTTGAGAGCCGTGGCTGCAAGTGCCTACGGCGTTACACAAAATCTCGCAGGATAGCTAGAGGCGATATCGGGGAACCAGTTCAGAGGCTGTCTTGCAGGAGTAAACGGAGGAGCCTAAAGCAAGCGCCCTGCCCGACTACACATGTCTGGCAGGGCGTCTTTTGCCTTACCGCCCAACGAGGTGGGACAGATCACGATCACGGAACCGGAGCTGCCTCATTGCTTCAGTTCGCTTATTCAACGCATAGCCCTTGCCGTACCTCGCAGCCATACACTTCTCGCTATGGCCTTGCAGGGCGTTCATAACCTCGGCTGATACGTCGGAGTCCCTTCAGGTATCCGCAACGCAGTGCCTGAAGCTGTGGAAGAGGTTGCCTACCTCCCCCACTTGCTGCCTTGCATAACGTCCAGCCCCAGTTGCTCATGCCAGTTGATGTGCTTGGTGATCTCATTGAACAAGACTGCTGGCGAGAACTTCCCTTCGTACCTGACCGTAATGTCCGTCTGATCTGCGGGGTCAGTGTGGCCTATGACTTCCTTCACGACCTCTCGTGACAGGCGGTGCTCCTTGCAGAAGGTGGCGAGAGTATGCCGGAAGGAGTGGAACGTCAGGGAGCTTCTGGTGTCTGCTCCTTCGCCTACGTTGCACTTCCTGCGAAATCTGGTGAACCACTTTGAAGCCGCATCCGATGACTTGCCCGACGTTGACTTCACGCTCAGATCGGGGAACAGCCTGACCTCTCCCGCTGCCTTCAGGCGTTCCACGAAGCGCAGGAAGCCAAGGTCATGGGCTAGGAAGGGATGGAGCGGAACAAGGCGGTTACCTGCTCTGGTTTTGACCTTCTGACCGCGCGCCTTGTCCTCATGGATGTTCAGTACCCAGATGGTCTCGCCTTCAGCCGTGTCAGGGTGAGCTTGAATGTCATCAAGGTAGAGCTGGCAAAGCTCCTCGATTCGTGCGCCCGTGTAGAGACCAAGCAGGGGAAGCCAGTGTTGCCAACCCTTCGTATGCTGGTCTTCGCGGTACTCTTGGCTACCGAAGATGTGCTTGAGTTCGTCTATCGTGAAGTAGCGTCTGGCCTGAGCCACGGCGTTGAAGTCGTCGGCTACACGTTCTCCGTTGGCATTGACCACGAATAGGGCGTCATTGAGTTTGCCCGCTGATGTGGACAAGAGGTCTTCCTTCCATGCCCACTTGATGAAGCTCTTGATGGTCACGCAGTAGTTGTGCCTTGTCGTGACGTTGACGCGCTGTTCGTCTGGCAGGTCGAGAGCCAGTACTTCCTTGATAGGTTTATCCTTGAGATGCGGATACTTGCTCATGTTCTTGGGCAGCCGGGCAAGCGCGATCCTTAGCTCCTTGATCCGGCTTCTATCGAACTGGGACATGGGCAGGGTCTGACCGTCAAGGATGTCCACCATGAGCTTGAGTCGCTGGGGGATGTTCTTCTGTGCGGATGACTTCCAAGCCTTCATCTGGTTCTTCTCATCAATGAAGCTCTCTACCGCTTGCGCCAAGGTCGTGCTCTCCGGCTTTGTCTGGGGCAGGAGGGGACTGTTCGTTGTGCTGATCGGTTCAACGAGCGTGGGCGCGGCTGTCGTCGGCACTTGCTGGGCAGTATGTAAGGAGCCAGCGGCGGCGGCAGGGGGCCACCAAGATGAGTCCACCAGTGTTCCCGTGAAGTGGGGCGAGGCCACCTGCTCAAGGTAGGCTGTCTCGGCTATCTTCTGGATGTGGCAAGCCTTCAGGAAGGGAAGTGAGTGATCGTCCTGTGAGGCATCATACCCATCATCACGAAGGATGGCGGCAGTGATGCTCTTGGTTGTCTTCGAGAAGTTCAGGGTCTCAAGTTCTTCGTAGGCATCAGACATCAAAAAGGATGCTTGCTCACGCTCCTCTTCCAGCGTCTCTTGGAACTGACGACGAACCAGCCTCCGCTCGTAGGTGGCCTCCAGAGCCTCTGCAAGCCACTCGCCCATGATGATCCTCAGATCGTCATCTGTGAGGCTTGTAAGGGGCTTTCCTTGTGGGGTGGGGTGCTTGTCGTCCGAGGACATGCTTGTCAGAGATGAAGGGAGGGGTGTCGTGGTCGTTGTTGCTGTTGTCGTCGGTGCCTTTTGCTGTCGAGCCATGAGAGTATCCCGTGCAAGGTCGTAGATGTGGAACAGGGCAGAGGCCAAGCTGGTAGCCTTTGGCCTCGCCTCGCGCAAGCTGGATGTTCCAAGGCTGCGGCGGATCTCACGTCGACCGAGGCAGGACTGAAGCTCTTCAGGCACACGAGCGCGAAAGTAGAGGACGCCTCGGTGAGAGAGCAGATAGCGCGGGGCTGCGCCAATGTGGTGGGCAGGGGTGCGCCCGGATTGCGGCTGTGGTCGCTTGCTGGGGCTGCGATGGTTCGCCGGATGTTCTGGAGCTTCGTCGGTGGCGGGGCTTGTTGCAGCGGCTGGGCGAGAACGCAGCATGGCGCAACTCTCCGTTTGTGTATCCCGAATGTGTATCCGGGCATACGGATGGTCGCGCCAGTGCAAATTATGCCGCTATTATAGGGCTTTAATGCTATTGGCGGAAGCGTATAGGAGTCGAACCTACCGTAGACCTCTCGACCTACCACCGGTTTTGAAGACCGGGCCTATCACCGGATAGAAAACGCTTCCAGAAAAAGGACATGTACCTCAAAGAG